>JAABUY010001123.1_pt1 | contig 38101 bp, 45 predicted proteins | sample 5560271 | NCBI WGS metagenome assembly JAABUY01 (sample SAMN10711886, study PRJNA513374) | rock metagenome | isolation source: Antarctica rocks | place: Antarctica: Victoria Land, University Valley
AACCGTTTCGGGCAGTCACAGGGGGTAGGACTTGATCCTCGCTTACAACAGTTGTAACCGAGGATCAAGTCACATATCAGGTTAGGGTCTTACCGATATAGTTAGATAGATAATTTAGACAAACCTTTGTCACTTCTGCATGCTGTGACACTAATTATGATTAATTATTGATGTAATTGATTTATAGTCTAGCTCAGCTACTAACTACAATGGGCAGCCACCCAGATGACTTGTCTGAGGACTTGTTTTCGTGGCAAAACCTCCCTAATGCCTTTCTTGAGAATCACACTCGGCCGTCGTCCTGAATTGTTGGAGAGTTTCATTGCGTAATGATACCATAAGCGCTGCCCCTTGCCATTTACAACAACTACCTAGGTCTCTCCACGCAACACTTCGCCAATAGATCAAATCGCCGTTGTCTCGTTAACTACATGTCTGTAGGAGTTTGAAGCAACAGTCATCGATACGCTTCCCCCTGAAGTTGCCGACTGAAGATTATAGTTCTAGATCATCAATGGATGCCGATATGTAGAGGCTGGAGCACTCCATGTCATCAAGACATCAACTGGATATTTTTTCGAAAGAAAACCATTCTGTTTCATATGAAGGCCCTCTAAACCAGTCTTTTATGTTTGACAATAATCTATATAGGACAAAACAACGCATGGAGTCGAAGAACATCCTCACCATATCACGCAGCGCAACCATCCCCGCTACCTTATCCAAGCTGCCATCACGGAACACTCAGCTTCACATCATCCCCTCACGCTTTCAACATACGCCATCGCAGACCCACAGCCCAGCAGCGAGCGGCGGCCGCAATTGTCGATTCCGGAAGCCAGAGGAGGAAAAGGTGAGGTCGATGTCGACTTTTCGGCTCTGGTCTGCTTGTCTAAATGGCAAGTGCAGGTATGCCGGTTGAGATATTCGATAACAGAGTGAAGAGTAGATCACGGATGAGATATGCATATGATGTTGATACGATACGTGATGCAAGACAGGGATCGTTCAGTCGGTACTGAAGATGAAATCACCATCAAGAGCTCGTAATGTGTTTGAATCTCGGGTAGAACACCACTTGATTAGGCCAGTCTCCCTAGCATTTCGATGATCCAAACAGGATGTTTTGTAAGATAGATACGATTAGAGTAGATACAGGGTTATCCTAGTACCAAGTGCTCCGCACCACGTCGCCATCAACTCGCTGCTCGATAGCGCAAGTGATCCAAACACGCCATACCCAATTTTCAACATTTCCACGACCTCACGAAGACAAAGTCAACTTGAAACCCTTGGCCAAGGATGCCCCCACCGCGACAGTCAAGGTCATGCTCTTCTGATCAAACATACTCTGTTGACTATCGACCGCCTTTCCATCAAGCATGACCGATTTCGGCATCGCCTCCATGCCTAAGACAGTCACCTTTGCCACCCTGACGCCACCCATGTCGTACCCAAAGGTCCCGCCCATGGTCAATGTAGTGCCATCGTAGGCGAACATGATGTCGGAGGTAGCTTTTTGGACGAGCGAGTCCCCGTCGTCGAGGTAGAGGCTGCCCTTGGCGGTGTGGTCCACGCCGGGCGCGACGAGGACGTTGAAGTCAAGCTTCCGGAGCGCCGTCGTCGTGTTGGCACCATCCACGCGCATGGGGATAATAGAGCCGCCGCGGATGTGGACGGGGATGGAGGTGTAGTCGACGTTCGAGAGCGTCATGTTCTTTCCTTTCCCTCGGACGGGCTGGTGGGTGACGAAGTCGTAGAATTGGTCGTTGGGGAGATAGAAGGTGACGTCCGTGACGTTTTCGTTGGTCACGGGGCTGATGAGGAGATCCTGCCCGTAGAAGAACTGAAGGTCGATGGGGAGGGTGTTCGGGTCTTGCGGGTAGAGGAACCACAAGGGGTTGAGTAGCGGGGTTCCGTCCATGGTTTGCTGGTGCATGGCAGTGAAGATGTAGTCCAAGAGCATGTACCTCACATTGATGGCATTCCTAGCGGCTGCTGCGACTAAAGGCCAGCGGTAAAACTCTTGACTGATCGTGTCGATAGAGTTATGGTTTCGATAGAAAGGATACCTGTTGAATATGAAGTCAGAAGCTTGATAAGTGCGGGGGTTCTGCCATGACAATACCAAGCCCCAAGTGTCGCCCAACGCGCGCAGAGACGCTCCGTGGTATTGAGTGCGTACCCACACACATCCGATCCCACCTGCTGCTCGTTAGTACTAGAAGTCTATCAATCATACCCAAGGAGCGCCCTTCTCACCATAGGAATCTGGAAGATGGCAGCAAACTCAAGCATTTCAGCTATCGAGATCCGATACTGCTCCCACGTTGCGGTATTGTCACCGAGCCAATGACCGATCTTCGCTCCAGCACCAGCGAAAGTACTTCGTGTGATTACCAAGGGCCTCTTGTCGGGCCTTCGACTCAGCAATGCCTCCCGGCTGGCAGCGCTCATCACTTATTACCGCATTCGGTTAGCCGAGGATGCTTGGCGCAGATTGGGGGCGACTGGGCGACTGGAGGTGACTTACTTGTGCCGTAAAGATTGTGTGTGTCGTACTCGACCAAACCATTGGCATGCACAAGATCGGTGAATATGGTGTGATTGCTGAGCGAACCGGCAGCATTCTGAATCATGTACGGCGGATCGATGAGATTGCGCCCTGGTAGACCCATCATGGAACCCGTACCAGCTTGCCTTTTGAATCTGCTGCTTTTGGGAGGTTGGAAATCGGCAGGGAACCCTGGGAGGGGTCTGGGGTTTGTGCGGACCGGTGGTGCAGCCGGAGGGAAGTGAGCCGTAGCTGCAAAGCCCTCCGGGTCCGAGCATGGATATGTACAGAAGTTCGAAGCCTCGTTCATGTCAATCCAGAGAGCATCGATGTCGACACCAGTGTCGGCATTGAAGAATGTGTCAAATTCTCCGTTCCAGTAGGCTTGAGTCTCTGAGTTGAACCAATCCGGGAAAGCAGTGACGCCAGGCCAGACAACACCTGGTATAGAAAGGTTAGCACAGAGTACTCGAATTCAGATTCAAACATAACAGACGAACCTTTGAAGATAGATCCGTTGGAGGTCTTCATGAATATGCCTTGCTCAGCACCTTTGTTGAACGCGTCATAATTTTGATAGGCCACGGCAGGGTCGACCATCATGACATAATGTTGATCATGAGCGTGTAGATAACCTACAAGCTCGCGTACCTTTTGCAACGGAAAGCGCTGAGGGTCAAGGGTGAAAACCTTTCGAGCGTCCATGTAATCGATATCAGTCCACATCGTTTCCAGTGGTATATTAGCTGCCGAGTAGTTGGCTACCACTTCAGCTACGTTAAAGTAGTCACGATATCCATATCGACATTGATGGAATCCAAAACCCCAGTAAGGCATCATCGCCGGGAGCCCGACAAGTTGACTATATTGTTGTGCAACCTCGAGGGGCCCCGGACCGGCCATGACGTACAAGTCAATGATTCCGCCGAGAGTATTGTATTCCAAGTACTGGCCATCCGTAGCTGTGTTGTTGATCTTGATATCCATGCCATTGCTGTTGAGCAAGAACACGCCATGGGTCTCATTACTTTGGGGACGGTGCTCGAAGTAGACCGGATGATTTCCGTAGAGATTAGTGCCGGAAGGAATCTCGTAAGCATCGCGAGACCACAGCGTCCTGGTGTAGTTGGTGGTATTAAGCCGAAATGGATCGGTGTGCTCACCAAGTCCATATAGATTCGGTTGCTGAGGCAGTGAGGTACGGAGACGCAGGTACTGGGACTCGAAGATCAAGGCGGAACCGGTAGTATTGAAGATGGTCTCATTGCTACCTTTGCGCACCACGGCGAAGGAGAAAGGGTTCGGGCGAATGACGAAATCAATGGCTGCCTCAGAAGCAAGACATGAAGTCGAGGAGTTTGGACGTGGTAGTACGTCGGCCGGGACCTGATAGACCTGGAGGGCCGCATCGTATATCTTGATGTGGAGGCGGGTAACTGATAGGGTGGTTGGGTTAGTCTAGAGTCTACACAAGGGCTGTCGATACCATAAGAGACGCACCAGTTTGATATTCAACAAGTAACTTCAAATCTGTCAAGTCTTGCCCATAGGCGTTACAGGGAGCACCTGCCAGTTTCAGGTCGGCGGTGAAGGCAGTTTCGGTCTGCACCAGGTTGCTGGCAGCATAGCCTGGGCATTCATCCACACTCGCAGTCTCCGTATAGACAATAAACGACAAAAGAAGGCATGCCCTGAGTGCATGCATGATCGTTGTTAGCAAAGCTGCAGAGATCAAGGTGGACGCGGAGCTCTCACAGTTACTGGTAGCACGTCCTGTCTTATAGGACGTTGCACCTAGGCCAAAGGAGGCGGCAGGCAAGAGACTGCCGGTACCTATACCTTGCATTGCATCCATACTAATGATGGCCGAAGGTACAGCACGATACCACGTCCGCCGAGATCATGGTCTGAGCGTCTAACAGTTTCCTGGAGAGCCGAAGCCGTTGAAGCACCACACCTGACTGAGGTACCAAAAGCAACTATATCCCGGTACTCTCTGCAAAGGGCGCGATCTCATAGGTAGGCAGTTATTGAGGAGGGAACTCAAGTGCCCTGATTCGTATTCGCTCGGTCGCTGCTCGCCCGAAGGCAGCTTTGAACGTTTCAACAGAGTGCCGGGCCTTCCTAGGTATGTGAGGTGGTGTTGATACGGCTTGGCTCTGTGGCATGACGTTGATCTGGTAGGGTACCCCACAATCTTGACATCTCCGCTTTGCTTCCCAAATGTCACCTGATTTCCCCATCTCTTGATGCCACCCTCACCATGAGGTCGTGTTGATCTCTTAGAGCGTGCAACCCTAAATAATGTCGCAGCTACCTTCCTACTGCTAAGGTCAGATCCCTCCACGGAGAGAAGTTTCTCCGCTGAGCACTACGATAGTAAATTTACTTAGACTGCCATTGGAGTCTTTTTCAATTGTTTCCAGTACGGAGAGATCGATGCGATCCTCTTTTCAATACCGTTCGCTCATGTGTGTTTGTTGATGTTGCGCATTACTCAAGTCAACATGTGATGAAGACCGCCTCAGCAGGTTAGGCGTCGTCAATATCGTTAGAGAAGAAAGCGGACACTGCAACAAATTCATCTGAAGTTCTTCAATCTTGCAGAGAAAGAATCATCAAATGTGTCTGCTGTTCTTCGTGCTATGCTCACACGAGATTTCGCCGGGTCAGTACTGAGTGACAAGTAGTTTCATAAGTAGTGATGATGAGCGTTGGATCTATGGATGAGACATAATGAGATGCTAACGTCCATCGTCAAGCCAATATACCAACGAAGATCGAGCTAAAGTCTGTCCCATCCCCTTTGACAACGGATCCCCATCCGGAAAGATAATCTAGAGAAAAGCAAACCACTGCAACCAAACCCGACCCGAACGACCACAACCCGACCTCTGATAGCCCCATCACCTACTCACCAACTCCTTCCACCGCACCTCCCCAGCCCCCTCCCCACCTCCACTCACCTCACCCCACCCTAACCCCCCGTACCTTCAACGGGTCCACCCCCGGATTCCGATAAGGCGGTCCCCAAGGCCAGCGACTCCAATTCTGCGTCGGCCCACCATAACACATGCAGCGCTCCTCGCAGAAGCGCAGCTGGGCCTGCAGCCCCAAGTTGGTCTGGTCCGTATGCCGGGCGATGTCGCACCTGGGCCGGTGGGCGGGGGGCCGGACGATGGCGCCGTAGTTGTTGTTGGGCTCTTCGTAGCAGTCGCAGCTCGGCTCCTTCGAGACGCAGAACTTGTACAGGCTCTCGTATTGGAGTGCGTTGACGCCGACGGGTGGCGGGGCTTGCGGGCAGTTGAAGCGCTGCGGTGGGGAGGGGGGGAGATGGGTTAGCGGGGTTGGGGGGAAGGATGGCTGGGGATGAGGTGAGGTGAGATGGGAGGGGAGGATAGGGGACGTACAGGTCTTGGGTCATGTGAGGGGTAAACGCATGTTGCGAGGTGGGCGAATGCGAGGAGCAGGGCGAGGCAGTTCAGGAGGAGAGAATTGGAAAGCATGTTGTAGAGAGAGAGAGAGTACGAGAGAGGCAGAGAGAGCAAGTCTGAGCTTGGAGGTCTGAAGCAGGTAAGACAGTAGATTAGACGTTATCTGAAAAGGAGAACAAGGAGCGTCTTATATGTCCCCCCTCTTGAACGTAGAAGCCGCGGAACACATCAGGTGCAAAATCCACCTCCCTGCTTCGCTCATGGCTCGTGAGGTATATAATCCAAACAATGAGACAAGCGGGGTCATGGCGGTCAAGCCCGAAACAATCTGTGTTTGAAAACGCAACGGGACCAAAGACTTTCAAAGGCTCGCATAAACATCGATGATAGCACGACGAAGCATATCCTGGCATGCCGTGGGAAGCCGACCGTTCACCGGCCAGCATCGAGTGGTGAGACCGACCCATCGCTGTTTCAATCGGTATCTGTGTACCTAGCACGAATCCAACTCTGGTTCGAAGCTTCGAAGTGGGTGGGGGTGCGATCAATTGATTCGAGGGACGACATCCATGGCGCGGCACACAAGGGAGAAGGAACAAGGAGAAGAGTAAGTCACGATCCACGTCCCACGTTCTAGAAGTTGGTCCGGTTCGTATCTCTTATCTCACGTGCAAACATGATCGACCTTATCTCATTCTCCTGCTCTTCCAGAAGACATCGAGAAGCCCTGCCGGATGCATCCAGTAAGGCTGTTGTTTCGTCGTGGAGGTGGTGGTGGTGGTGGTGGTGGTGGTGGCGGAGCGAGGAGGCGGAGCTTGTTTCGGAAACGAAAGAAGCGCACCCGCGAAACTCAGTCTGCAAGGCTGGTCTGGTCGTCTTACCCTTCACATGTTGGCCATTCCTGCCTGCCTGCTTTTCACATCTTCCTTACCTGCGAGGTCCAGGACAGCATCGGCCGCGGTTGCATTCGTAAAATCTGTGTTAACGCCCGGAGGCGGAGGAAAGATGTCGCAGCATAACACGGAGCGAGGGAAGTGGACGATCGATCATGTTCCTTTGTTGCATCGCTGCATTGAACGCCCGTCTGCGATTAATTCTGCTGACTGTAAAGCGATCCGCTTCAAAGCGAACGTGGATCCAAAGGGAATAGGTTTTTCATTATACATGAACACGCCTGGTATTATTCGTACATCGTACCAAATGAACCTCATTTCGCAGGCCCAGGTTCACTGTAACCAAGCCTCCCTGACCATCTGCCTACCCGAATCCAGCCTCCGCGCAGAGTCAACGCCTGTAATGGGATTTCCGAAAGACGGAAGAGAAGATATCAACGTTGAACTCGTGGGGTATGTGGGTTATGTGCAAAGTGCCAACCGCCCAATTATCTTATGCACAGATCACCACCCCCACCTTGTTTCCCGATATGCATACAAACGCCGAAAATGCAATGACAGATTGGTGGACAGGAAAGAAAAGGATTGAAGGCAGTCTCAAGCAGGGCCAAAGCCTATACCATCGGCTCGAAGGAAGCACGGAACTTTCACTGCCCGCTGAGCTTCAAATCCTCCCCTCGCTTTCAAGTAGCTTCCAAACTCTCCGGACTCATCATGCCCCCAATCCCACTCCCATCCTCTTTATCCGGCTCACTCGCTTTCCCACTGTCGACCCGCTCCATCGGCACCGGCGCCGGCGGTAAGCTCAGCTTCAGCTTGCCGACGGGTTTGCCCAAAGCCTTTGCCATCCCTTCGTCGGGACCGTCTCCGGTTTTCTTCTTCTTCTTCGCGTTTCCGCCCTGCTCTTTGAGCGGCCTCTTTCGCGGGCTTGAGATCTTCCCGGTCGGAGGCAGACGTGGTTTCGGGAAGCGTTGCTTTTGCGGCAGGTCGTCGTCTTCGATCAGAGCTTCGTCGTTGTTCGCGTGCAGCTTGGCCAGGAAGAAGTTTTGGACGAGCCCGATCTGCGACTTGACGTTGTGGATCGTGACCGGTTCGTATGGCGGTGGTGGTTCGAAAGCGGACGCAGATGTTGAGATGGCACTAGAAACGATTGTTAGTAATATGCAAGCGGAGAAGGGGATGAATGAATTGTACCTGGTGTTTTGTGCTTGATACGCATTGTGCATGCGGTTCTGTAACAGATGCAACGGTACACTGAGTGATGCAAGGCCAAACTCCTTATCCAGACCGAGTTCTTTGAACCCGAAAAAGTCTTCGTCGAGGTCTTCCGCAAAGTCGCCGCCCACGAACTGCTCACTACCATCGTTGAAGGCGTTTGCTCCATCCGGACCGGCATCGTTGAGTGCAGGGCGTAACAAGTCGGCGAGATGAGCCTTCATCCTGTCATGCACGACCCCTAACTTGGTGCTCAGACGCTCAACGTCCTCCTTGACATAGCTGTCCAATGCTTCAACATCCAAGCCGTTCTCGTGAAGACAATGTAAGATTGTCTCCTCCACGGTGAATTTGCTTTCCCATGCACTCGCCCTTCCAGCTTCATCCGCGGATATAGTTTGAGCTGGCACCTTCGGGGCGTCCCGATAGACACCATAGGTTCGGGCAACCTTGGTGAAGAAATCACCAGCTATGTCCGTCACAGCTTCAAGAGCAGAGGGTTGGAACTCCTCAAAGCCGGCGTGGTAGAAAATCTTTCCAACTGAACGTTGAAGTGCTGCTCGACAGACCCAGGGAGACATTACAGGGCCATCGTCAGATACCACGTGTGGCCCGATATCAGCTTCAACGAAAGGCTCCGGGTTGTACTTCTGAAACTGATTCTGGTACATCTGGGAGCGCATTAGAGCTTCACATATAGCAAATGACCGGAAAAGGTAAGTTACATACCTGCGACTGCAGTTGCATCTGCTTCACAACACCAATCTTTGTACAAACCTTTCTTGTCTCCTGCATTTGCCGCATGTTTGCTTCCATCTTTCTGGTGAGGATGCTTTCGGGTGAGGTGAAATAGCCTTTAGGTACTATGCGTAGGAATTCCTCTGAAGGATCGACGACCTGTCCTTCTGCATCCTCCACCCATCGCAAGCGATCTGAAAGCTCTGGAATGGCAGCAACAGTATTGTAATAATCCGGCAACACTGTCTCCTCCTCGCCCTCCATACCCTCGGCTAAAGTCTCCCCGCTTGGGTTCGCATCCTCGTCGTCTCCGACAGCTGGACCGATCTTTCTCTCTCCAGCGGCTCCTTCGACACCAGCTTGTCGCTGCTTTCGAAGCCACCTCCTCATACCAGCCTTGGTACGAAGCAGGGCAGGTTCGTCAGGATTGAGATGGTCGCCCTTAAACAGCCGACTTCGTTCAGCGGCGACGAGAGCTCGGTCCCTTTTAGTGACCTGCTTCCAAGTTTTGTACTCTAGATCATCATGCTCAGTATCGTCGTCGTGCCCGGCCAGTGGATGACTTAGAGTACTCCCGTTCACGGGAGGCCCGACGGCATCAATTTCCATTCCATCGGTTTGGCTTCCAGGCGGGACACTGCTAGCGATCCCATTGACCAGGGGAGTGATGGTGCCAGGGGGAGGTGTTGACAGGCCGTTTTGACTACCTTCCATAGCAGTATCATAATCAACCTTCAGATGATCACTCTTAATGTGCGCACCAGAACCCGATGACGCTACGGTAGCTAGCGATGGTTTGTAGTCCGGACCCGGAGTGCTTTCGACCTCGGCGACGGGAGCTTTGCGAGCAGTGGTTGCTCCTTTCTTGGATTTCTTGCCTGGAGCCTTGCGGCCACGTGAAGACATTATAGGTTCGTCATCGCTCTCTTCCCCACCGTCGATGTCTCCGTCAGCGCTATGTAACCGCCGCTCTTCTGCTTCCACTTCGGCTCTGTCCCTGATGACAATGTCCGGTATCAGGGGCACAAGTTTTTCTGTCTCCTTTCTCATGTACAGAGCATGCTTGCGAAGGAAGTGCTCTGGGTTCGCATTGTACTTGAGGCAGTTGGCCCATATCAAGTTCAGGTCATCGACAAAATCGTGCTTTGACTTGTAGTGAAATGCCTTCAGCTTCTTGGTCATGCTAGCTAGATCCATGGGATGCTTAATGACTGATGCGGACGGTTAGCCGTAAGCCGTGGTTAGGTCACAGAAACGCATACCATTATAGTAGTCAGGGGCTTCTCGCTTGTTGACCCTTCCAAGAAAAGCTGTGGAGTGTTCAGTCATAGCTTTCAGCTCACTTAAGACCTTCTCCGCAGCTTCGTAAAGCTCCTCCTGGCCAACCTTCTCTTCGCTTGCCCATTTGCTCCTATTCTTTCGGACCTCGCTCATCAAGGTCCTCAGCTCAGCGTCCGACGCTCGTACCTGATCCCGTTTGGCGTCGATGCGAGCGATGAGATGTTTCAATGTTAGGCTCGACGCCCCGAGATTCGCGCTGCTTAGCGTGCCGTGCTGATTGTTGCCTGCGGAGCTGTGGGCGGCGTTCGGCCCCTGGTGGCCGTTGCCGGACATCTCTGCATCGACCTGGCGATCTGACTCTTCGAGCTTCTGTTGTTCCAACATGGCATCCCGATCGTTTTCCAACGTGTAGAACAGAGTGTGGAAGCTGCGCTTTGCTGCATCCTCCGCTGCCTTCTTGTCTTCCTCCAGTTTCTTGCGTACATCCTCTGACGTCTTGCCTTGTTCTGGGCCAAATGATGTTCTAGTTGCGAGCCGTGGCGGTGATAGCCGAACTGTCGGCTTTGCGGGCAACGGTTCGATGGGTTTGACACCACCCACATTGCTCTTAGCCATGAGCGGCGATGATAGCTTTTGGTCGTCGTCGTCATCATCGTTCTCACCGTAATCATCATAGTCGTCGTCGATGGTTCTGGCTGGTTTCCTCGGTGGTGCCGCAACCGGGTCTTGTCCCTCCAATTGCGTCGATCCATATCCCGTAACATTGTTCCTTTTCCCAGCTGTGTCGTCCTCAATAGATTTCGATACAACCTCTCCAAACAATGCCCCGATCCTCGCTTCGCTCTGGGTGTAAAGGTCCTGGAAAAGCGCAATTCTTTGATCGTGATCAATGCCAAGCTCTCGACCCATTGTATTACCTAGGTGGGACGCATTGAGCGCGCTCGCCGCGAAAATGGTCGGATTGGACTTTGCGATGTCATTTTGAAGGTTGTTGTGGCCAGCCGCACCGTCGGGATGGTCCAGAAACGATGGGGGTTGATTATTGCCAGGCCGCGACATGGCTCTCCACCCCTCGCCCACCGCAAGCGACAGGGGTCCTCCACCGCAGAAGCCGTCGCGCTTGATTACTTTGCAGGTGTCGCGCCGTCATAGAATTGATATCAGCTGAAAGCTAACATCCTGTTCGATCGGGCAAGCTTGTTTTCGAGGCCAGAAGTGATGGTTGGGGGTTGCGCGGTGATGGAATAGTTGAGCGCAGTTGCGGCGGTATTGGTTTGGAGAGTAGAGGTGAGGTTGCTTAGCGAAGGTCGTTCGGCCAGAATGAACCAGACGGAACTTGCCGAAGCTGCGTCGTTCAATTTGGTGAGACTCAGGGAGTACAACATACCTACTCCGTACCCAAGTACGGTAAACAGAGACAACATCCGCTGTGCCTTACAGTTTGGTTGACAGGCAAGGCTACACTGTTTGGCTATGTCAAGCTCTTCTCGATGGTAGATTGCCTGGTAAACGCTGTGCCAGGAATATGCGCATACGAGTACCGTTTGCCAGTGAGATATGACACTCTCCCCAAAGTGTGCCAATGCTGACGAGACTGTGGCACGGTCAGGTGGCTTCCTTTTCCTATTACTCGGATGTGCATACCTTGGTCTGACCAGCATACAAATACCCACTATAATAAACGACAAAGCCCTCCATTTCATTGCCTTTTTCACACTAACAGTACGCTCACCACAATCGCCCAGCCCGCTCCCCTCCCCTTCCAACCTGTGTAGTCGCGGACACCTCCTGGATACATCAGGCTTACAGCAAACTGACAAATTGCCGCCTCATAGCTATGCTTCTACTGGATCATTGACGGCTCTCGTCGCCGCACCCTGAACTTCACCCTCGTCGGCGTAACCTTCCTCCTCGGGGTCGGCTCTGAGGTCGTTCAAGGCCTCCTTCCCAACGGGCGCATTTTCGATCCCTACGACATCCTCGCCAATATCGTTGGCTCCCTCTCCGCTCTAGCGTTATGCAGCTGGTATCATAAACGGATGTTGGAGCGGAGGCGCCTTTCCAAATACCACATCCTGCCTGGCTCCGATGATGCAGGACAAGATGTTGAGCTGGGTGATGCGGGCGGCATCCGGCAGGAATCAGGAGTCACCGGGTCTCTGGGCAGGAGTCTGGAAGAAGAGGTAGACAACTGGGACGAGCATGCTGATGATCCATGGGATGAGGATGTGGTTCCGGAGGGTGAGGGACGTGGAATAGAGAGCGTGAGCGGAGAGGGTGGCTTGACACCCAGTAGTGGATTCGCAGGCGATGAGGGGGTGGAAGGTAGAGTTAAGGTTTGATGCAAGGTTTTGGCATTTACACATCTACTTCTATCTAGGCGTATCAGAACTCTGATATCATTATGACCAGTAATGTGGGCGTACTATATCCAATTCTCGATTTCTAGTGGTATGTGAAACACAGACAAAGACCCGATCTACTGTCCATACACAGACCAGTTAGCGGTCTACGCCGGTGCCAGCAAGATGTAGCCATGGCGCAAATGTCTCAACATATCGTTCCAATGTGATGGCGAGCTCATGAACAATGACCAAGATTGACTGACCCAAATTTGAAAGTCGGTAGAACGACATCCACTGGTTCAGGATCTTCATTCGCACAACCCCGATACCAGCAAAGATATCGTAAAGACGGCTTGGACAACAACACCATGCAAATGCCCATCATGCTTGAGGGAAGCGTAGCAGCTCAGGAGCTACCAATTGGTACCACTGACACAGTCTCAGGCTGCTTGCCGCTATAATCGACTGTCACGGCGTCAACAGCCCTGGCTAACCGTGCCACCTTCGGCGACCGTTCACTGTTGCTTTCAGTTGTTTCCATGGGCGCGTCCGTTGAGAGCGGAGACGGCACTACTATAGCCTGCTCTTCCTCGAAGCGGTCTTTGAGAACGTCATATAAGAACAAGTACTGTGCGTCGCTCTGCACCATCATCATGCGCTGCTCTCGGAGCTTATTCACCGTATTGAAAATCATATCTTCCTCATCCTCGGCGGTAGCGACTGCACCAGCATCTAGCTCCTTGAGAAGGTGATCTAGTGCAATGAATGTTCCCGAGCGTCCAACACCAGCGCTACAGTGGACAATCCGCGGATTCTCAGGCAGGCCGTTCTTTTCTCTGGACATGTGAAGAAGTTCAAACAGAGCCAATCGGTCGCCGTCCTCGGGGACACCGAAATCCGGCCAGCCGGAAAATGATAGATGCCAGATGATCCTCGACTCGTCCTTGACAGTCATCAAAAGCTTTCGCGTGGTAATTCGTTCGCTTTCGTCGGTTGTCAATTCAAGAAGCCTGATCTGAGCCTTGAATTCGTCCACTTCATTGTCGATAAGAATGTCATCTGTGGTGTCCGCCGGGAAATATTGGAAGCATTTCTCATGACCAGATTCCGAAATCTGTGTAAGCATGACAATAACAGCGACTTCGGTGGTCTCTTGCCATACCATATGCCAGATGTGACTTAGCGAAGCTTTCGTCGGGCCCTAAGCAATACGGAATTCGTGATCAGCTGCAGTAAGTCAGAAATGTGGAGGGGCAGTACCTGTGTTGCGATGTATTTTTCATCATTCCCCGATCTTGAGTTATGTAGTGATATGGGTGAGGCATTGATGTAATCGCAACAGCCTTCCGGAACTTTGAGGTGGATACGGTTGTTTGCCCATGCTTGCACATCTCTGTACCTATTTCTTGCTTTGATCTCCAAACTCGCCTCTTGAGCCCATTGCGACTGTGGCTTCGAGTCACTTCGTCCTTGTGCAATCCGTATCTGCTGCAACCATTCGAGTTCCTCGAATTTGCAATAGATCTCTGGTTCCGAGACGGTAGATGTTAGCTCGGTGCATCATGCACGTTCGCGTATGCAGCAACGGTCACGTACCGAGCTTTGACTGACGCAAGAACGCAGGTACACGCTTGTCTTGCGCTATTGGACGTTCCACCCCACTTGGCTCTTTGGCTGATCGTGAGCTCTCATGTGAGAGAGAGCGTTTGGAGGCCAAACTTCGAGGTCGTGTTGATGGCGGAACGTTCATTGTCTTGCTCTGATACGTCACGGCCCTAGTCCTGCAGATCCTCCCAAATCCTTTCCGTAGGTAAAATCTTCTATTGAGTGCCAGAGTGAAGAATCGATCTTGTCTTTAGCTGAACACCGCACCTCTTCAGATAAATACAATGCCAAAAGGTAGAATGGCTGAGCACGAGTTTTCGTCCTGTCGAAGGTTGCATCTACTCCTAGTGATTTTCGTCTCCGAGCAGGATCCAACTTCTCAAGCCCAGTCAATCAGCATCTGATTCGTGCCTAAACCCTTCCCAAGGCGTTAATTTGTAGGAGGCAGTGGACAGGGCTGATCACAACAGCCAAACGGTCCTTTGAGCCTTGACTAATAGCCTATCACTGTAATGGTAGTATCTATTCGAGCAAGTTTTCTGAGTGTCAGTAGGTTCAGCTCAGCCGGGAGTAATCCAGATTCTAGCGGGAGCGTCGCCATCTTATATCAACTGCAGTAAATTGACGATTGATCGAGATAACGTTTGAATTCGAGGATGTCACCTTCGGGAAGAACGGGGTCTACCTAGGTATAACAGATGACTATATTCGTTCAAGTGGCCATTTCCAGGAATAGGAAAACGTGGAATCCTTCCGCCTCGTTCGCCCATCTGGGAAGCGGACAGTCGATCGCAGCCTAAGTTAAGCTGACGCCACACGACTCCAATGATAAACTAACAACCCTGTCGAACGATCAACCACATCATCCTGAGCTGAGCTGGCCCCGCTTCAAGCCTCTTCAAGCCTCTTCAAGCCTCTTCAAGCCCTTACATGGACGTATAACAGTTTTGGGTTGAGTTTGGTGCAACCACGATGATGTGGTTTCAAGTTCTGGAGGTACGTCCCACTCGTGACTCGGCCGGTCGTCCGCATCCCCAATGTTCCCGAGGACGGCGTACTGATGCCACCGTATAGACATGGCTTACAGCCCGAGTAAGTCCCCACCGATATCTCCAAGGGACGGCTCGTTCAACTGATGGGCTCCCTCTCAGCTTCTCGCCAGCCCGGGCTTTCATCGCATTGTCCACAATGTCCACAAGCGGGTATGCCAGTTGAAACATGGCAAAGATCCGGAGGAAATGGGCGGGACCAATATCGATCGTCAGTGGAGCAGGCCCCTCATAGACTCTTGCACTGGTGGATATGTCTTGCTGACCAGTCTACACGTGGCAGACCCTGGCGGATCGGATACTAAACGATTTATCCAGTACTACGTCGAGGAGCTCAAGGATCAGATGCGCGGAGGGCAGTCACTCAAGAAATAAAGATCCACTCTTTTCATGTCAATGTATGGATATCTATACGGTTTAGGCGTTTTGGGGTTTAGGTGAAGGGCTTGCGGCGGGGTTACGATGCACACGACGATTCACTGTATAGCCTCTATATGAAACGTACCCACTCCTTGCAACCCTTTCCTCTACGGTTATATGGGCCGGATACATAATTGGGCTGTTTGATTACCTCACTATATCATCTGGCTCTCATTCCATCCGGAGAATGACAATATCTCAGATGATAACCGCACAAGTGTCTCTGTCCTTGTTGCTTCTTCGTTGCAGCAGATACAGCTGGAAGCTACTTTCACTATTACAAAAGGATGGAAGTTACATTCCACGGGCGCAAGCGGTCTTTAGTTCATACCCATGGCGATCTGCCTGGCTCTGGGTTCCGTCGCGACCGGATTCGCTGCGAGGGCAATAGGTCGGTATTACTATGTCAACATACTCGTGCAAACCTTGTCGTCCCGGAGGCGGTTCTGATATGCACCGTGGCACGATATACACCCACATGGGTTCCTTTCTTGTACCTTAGACTCATCGGTGTTGGCTTTGGTGGAGCATTCGTTACCAGGTTGATGGGCGTCTTGAGTACCTGGACGATAAAAGCAAGCGGTCATCCAAGCTGCATCGTGGACCATTGAGTCGACCGGCTTGACCTTCGGCATCACGGTCGCATCGACCCTTTTTCAAGGATTTCAACAGGCGATTGGCGTGCTCTTTTGATGGGAAAGGCGAGAGCTCTTACACACGATCACCACGGACTTTGAGGCTCTGCAGGATCTGACTGGCTCGGAGAAGCAGTCTGTCGTCGATGTCTACTTGAGAGCCTCGAGAGGCGTCTGTTTTCTGACCATGGCGGAGCTGATACTTGCTGCAGCGATCACTTTGGCGATGAAAAACAATATCCTGTCGGATGCTGCGAAGGAACAGACGGATGCTATGGAAATGGAAAGTTAAAGATAAGCATCAGTAAGGTAATCACCGCCCCCAAGTCATCGTCCAGTGTGGAAGGGAAAAATGACGATGGTCCTCGTGAGCACATGATGCTGACTAGAGTCTATGTCGGGTTGCTCATCCGCTGTAGATAATGCACGAATGAACCCGTCAGCCAAGGGTTTTCTGCTGTGTAACCCTAATTCTAGCGATACTGTACGAAATATGCACAGTACTGTATGTGCATTTGTGGGAATCAATGAGGCTGCACAAGGTACGGTAGAGGATATTTACCTTAAGGTAAAGGTAGGTAGTGATACTTGGAATTTAGCTCGAAATTGTATGCGCATCGCAATTTCAGCAACCGGCCACACAAGTCCTTCGCTTCTACGCTGGTGCACGTGGTTGCTTTGTGAAAGTACCGAGTGTGGCTTTTCCGTTTCTTTTCCCGGTTCCGGTTCCGGTTCCGGTTCCAAGTCCAATCCATTGCCACTTTCATTTCCAAGCATCACCAGTAGCTACCTTAAGTTAGCCTGAGATGGTTCCACGGAGGATTTAGGTGGGTAAGTTACCTTAGGTAAGGTAAGGTAGTTATGGTACCTAACTTAAGGTAGATAAGGTAAGGTCGGTAGCTGTGTTTAGTGTCCGCCCGGCATGCTGTGCCACCTAAGGTACCTACACTAAGTTATAAGCGGTCGCCTACCTCCCCTATACTTTAGCACCTAAGTTACAAATCCCTTCCCTGTAAATCAAGAAGTTGTACTCGGATAGCATGGACTGCAGCACTGACTCTTCCGACGGACCACGTTGCTCTCTCCTGCTCCTGTGCCCCATCACCTTACCTTAAGGTACCTACCACCTACGAGCAATCGTACAGACATGACAGACATGATGTACGAATTACGCTTGGCTGGGCACCGCTTATGGTAACATCCGGTGACTACCTTACCTTACCTTACCTTACTGTTGATTGTACCTTATCAGGTGTCCAGGATACCTTACCCGATTCCATCCCCACGGAATCTCTACTGCCTCATTTCCTTGAAAGAATGCAAGGTTTTTTGAAAAGCCGGGGAAGAAGCGGCACAGCCCACGCATGGGGCTGTCAGACCGGCAGGCTATCTATAGCCGCTTAAGTCTCATTGACTGCAGCATCGTGGCCCGTTGCGTCAGAGCCCAGGCAGTCCATGGCAGCTCTCTCGACCCTAACCTAGCCAATAGCCACTCTCTTCTCACCGCTCGGAATCTCAAAGCCCCAATGGCCACGACAAGGCGACATGACGCTCGATGGGAGATTGAGGCCGACACCGCTGAAACGGTTGTCATTGCAGGAGCCCCCATGTTCTCAGATACCATAAAAAGCCGGTCCAGGACCACGTTCCCCTTCCGTCCGTCAGAGCAAACCCCATATCAAGCACCCACCTATTCCACATGGCTCCTAGTCGCACTTCCTTTCCTCTTGAAGAGGACTTGCCTGAACCGGCGATCAGCTATGACATCAACCTTCCTTACAAGCCGCAATCGGCCGAATATCTTGATCGCGTCAGTCGCAGAACCGAGTTCCCGAACTATCTTCCTGCGTGGGAGCCCAACATTTGGTTCAATGAAGTCCCCAAGTTCGATTACCACGATCCGGCATCGCGAGCCGCCAAGTCGAAGCCTCACCTCCTACACTCCGGCGTGACCGTTCGACACATCACACCCAAGATGGGCACGGTTCTCACAGGTCTGCAGATGCAAAACCTATCCGATGCCGCAAGAGACGAGCTAGCTCTCCTGATCGTGGAGCGCAAGATCGTCGTCCTTCGAGACCAGTCCGAGTTCCTCCATAGCGGACCGCAATTCCAGGAAGACTTCGTGTCCTACTTCGGCAAACTCAGTCATCAACCCGTCTCTGGCGCTGTCAAGGGCTTCCCGGCCTTTCACATCATCCACCGCGATGGCAACGAAGACGAGATCGCCAAGTTCTTTGAGCACAGATTGACGTCTACGCTATGGCATCAGGACGTCAGCTACGAGAGACAGCCTCCTGGATATATTATGCTAGGCATACTTGCTTGTCCGGATGTGGGTGGGGATACCGTGTTTGCAGATACCGTCGAGGCCTACAAGCGCCTCTCGCCGACTTTTCAAGGCATGATCAACGGCTTAAAAGCTATCCATTCATCCGAAAAGATGATTGCGCATGCCAAGGCAAGCAAAGGTCTCGTCCGCAGCGATCCTATCGACTCCATACATCCAATCATTCGCGTCCATCCCGTCACTGGCGAAAAGTCCATCTACCTGAACGGAGAATTCTTGAAAGGCATCGTCGGGCTTAAGCAGCATGAGACGGACTTGATATTGAAATTCTTGATCGATCACATCTGCACGGGCCACGACTTTCAGGCCAGAGTGCAGTGGGAGAAACACTCCGTCGTGATGTTCGATGGAAGGACTACTCTCCGTAAGCATTTCGATTTCGCTAACACTTAAGAGCAATGGGCTGATTATATATATTCATCAGATACGGCAACGGTCGATTACGACAGCCGAGTTCAAGCTCGACATATTTTCCGACTGGCTGCGATGACAGAGACTCCGATCCCAGTGGCGGGCAAAACGAAATAACCATGCTCAGAAAACTGAGTTTTGAGTGAGTGACGCTTCCCACCGATACGAATTGTGTATCTCGGGGTATGCACATCTTTCGAGCGCGATACAATCGGTCACTCATTTGCTTCATTCTTTGGCGTAAGATAGACCTGGCGATTTTGGCGAGTGATGTTTCAAGAACGGCAACGGTAGACATCGTTTCTATTGGCGTGGGGCGATTCGGAGCTGCATTTGGGAACTGGCTGCAACGTCTTTGTATCTAGACTACCTTATCTACAGAAACCGTTCTTCACTTCATCATCTCTCATTTTGACTTGACTGCAAACAAAGCTCGACGAAGTAAATATCAAGCATGACACCATCGGTCTCACCAATGACGCAAAGGGCATGGCCATGCAAGCTCGAAGGCGTGGAGGCGGAGTACCTGGTCTTCCTTACATATATGCGAAAGGAGACCAGACAGGAAAACTCGAACCGGGACGTCAATGGTGGTGGGGACTCGTAATGTCGACCCGACTAAGGAACATCAAATAGGCGACGATTGGCGAATCTTGGTGATCGCTACAGGTGCGATGCCGAAGAACTTCCTCGACGCACTGAATATCACTGGTGCTTCGAAGAAGTCGAAGAGGGTGGTTTGTCCTGACTACGGGGGCGAGGGCAGCGCAAGAAACGATGGAGGAGTCGGAATTCTGGATTGAGAGAACAGACCGTCCGACCGGCGCCTATTCCATTCAGCAGGATGTACTGGAGGATTGTTCCAAGCATGGGGCTTGGGAATTGAGTCGTTATATATAACAATTGACCTGGTGTTGCGAAAGGTGATCGATATCTGAATTGGGGCCAGACGGATGAGGTCAAGGGGTCCTGGGGAGGGTTAGCACAAAGGGGTGGATTGGAGAAGGAAGGATTGTTTTGAGCAGGCGACCTGGACCTTCCTTGGTCTGTCATTGGGAGGGCCTGTGATGTTTGAATAGTATGGGCGAGGCCAGGAAGTTTGACTGGACCAGGCGAGTACATTGTATTTACGGTTCGACTTGTGGAATCTGGCAGCTGATGTTAGTAGGTATATGGACTCCGGGATGCCCTCAGCGAGGGTTCGATGAGCTGGAGGCGGAGGAGGTATTGCTGAGATTGAAGTAAGACCGGTTCGCGGAATGCTTATGATGATGTTTGTATTGCGCCATGATGACTGAAGGGTATACACCATGTAGTGGCGATATAGACATAAGAAACATGTTGTTGTTGACTCGAGTAACAATAGATATTGGATGTTGTGGTCTATCTCCTTCGGAATTTTTCGGTCATCTAAGTAGGATAGCAACACCCAGCTGCTCTGTGTGTGCATTACAAGTTCGAGATTGAGTTCATTCGGATAGCTACGGAATCAACACTCCATGACAGAACAATTTCTAATAATGCCGTCGCATCCAGACATTCGCCACTGGGTAAAGGACAGTAGCCCTCCGATATCGGCCGCCTTCCAATTTTATATGAAAGGGCTCGCAAGTAAATGAAAGCCCAAGCTAGTCAAGTTTGATACTTACTGCGGACTCAAGATGACTAGCAAAGGAGTTGATATGCATAATGGCGAGGGCCCGTTGTCGCCGGCCACGAGGTTGCGAAGGCTGATAAACAGCCCTAAGGAGCTGCTCGTTTGTCCAGGTGTCTACGATGGGTTCTCTGCTCGGATAGCCCTCCAGACGGGCTTTGAAGCTCTATACATGGTATCCCATTTCACGCAATGGATGGCCATCAAGGACAGAAGAGCTGACCGTAACAGACGGGCGCAGGAACCACCGCCTCGAGACTCGGCCATGCAGACCTCGGCATAGCCCAACTCCACGATATGCGCGAGCACGCCGAGATGATCGCCAACCTGGACCCCAACGTCCCCGTCATAGCCGACATGGACACCGGCTACGGAGGTGCCCACCCCGCCACCCGACGACTCTGGCCCCGCACCTGCTGATCCAATCCCAGGCCCCATCGTCGTCGCTCGCTCGACCGAGCAGTACATCCGCTCCAACGTCGCCGGCTTCCACATCGAAGACCAGGTACAATCCAAGCGCTGCGGCCACCTCCAGGGAAAAGAACTCGTCGCCACCGACGTCTACGTCTCGCGCATCCGCGCCGCCCGCGCCGCGCGCGACAAGCAACGCTCCGACATCGTCATCATCGCGCGCACCGACGCGCTCCAGAAGTACGGGTACGACGAGTCAATCGCGCGGCTACGAGCGGCGCAGGAAGCGGGTGCGGACGTGGGGTTCCTGGAGGGCCTCACGAGCAAAGAGGAAGCGAGGCGGGCGGTCAGGGATTTGCGTCCGTTTCCGTTGCTGTTGAATATGGTGGAACACGGCGCGACGCCGACAATCGGCGTGGATGAGGCGCGGGAGATGGGGTTCCGGGTCATGATCTTCCCGTTTGCGGCGCTGGCGCCGGCGTATACGGCGATTAAGGGCGCGTTGGAGAGGTTGAAGAGGGATGGGCTGATGGGGACGGGGAGGGAGTTGACGCCGAGGAAGCTCTTTGAGGTTTGTGGGCTGGAGGAAAGTATGAGGATTGATGCGGCGGCGGGGGGGAAGGCGTTTGAGAATGGGGCTTGAGAGTACTGTAGAGGATTCTCCAATGACACTTCACATCTTGTACCCCATAGACAAATCACCCATGCAAACTCTCAAGTGTAAAAGCTTAGCATGTGATATCAAGCCACGGCGCAGTTAGTGCAGAGCTTGGACCAGCCTTGACGGTTTTTCGGTAACTGCGAGGTTCATGCCTTATCTATCAATCACAACGCGAGCCAATTGTCAAGCCCCAGATCATCATGCCAAAAGAGAACAAAAAGCGTGGGAGACATGGGGAGAGGAAAAGAAAGCGGGAGGAGTACAATGACCATGGCTCATCATCGAACAAGAAGCTGAAAGATGAAGAGCATGACTCGGAGGAGGTGGAGATTCTTTTGGACGGCAGTGATGCCGCTCGACACAGGCATCTCGCAACTCTAGAGTCACCGGGCGAAACGCCCTTCTATGGTTTGCTCGACGACGAAGAGCAAGAGTACTTCCGACGTGCGGACGAGATGCTGGAGGTCAATCAATTCGCCGATGTCGAAGAACGGACTCTGTTCCTCACCAACGTATACCGGGAAGCAAATGGGAAGGAGCTCAAGATTGCTAGCAGTCAATCTTGCTCTCGGCTAATGGAACGACTGATCTTACTGTCGACGGCGGATCAGTTGAAGGCGTTGTTCGGCAAGTTCAGCGGACAGTATGTTATTTGTGGTCCTACAGTTGTATGTTGTAGCTAACTTGGAACCCAGCTTTCTGCATCTCGTACAGCATCGATTCGCTTCTCATTGTTGCGAAACATTGTTCATCAGTTCAGCGCCAATCGTAACGAAAGAGCTGACTGCACCACTGGAAGAAAAACAGATCTCAAGCGACGGAGAGGTGTTCGTTTCCATGGAAAATCTGTTTCTTCACACGCTGAATGAGCTTGAAGGCAATCTTGGGTACCTGATGACAGATAGATTCGCGTCACATGCCTTACGAGTGCTGCTTGTGATACTGTCCGGACGGCCGCTAGCCAAGTCAAGCACTGCGTCGCTTCTGGCCAGCAAAAGGAACGAAAACATCGGCGTTGTCGGCATTGATAATAATAAAACGGACGAGCTGGGTCGCACAACCAGGTCTGTACCTGAGTCGTTCCAATTGGCGCTCGATAAAATGATTGCGGACACCGTTGCCGGACTGGACACCACGTACCTTCGCGCCTTAGCTGCACATCCAGTTGGCAACCCGGTCCTGCAGCTCTTACTTGAACTTGAGCTGGCAGGATCGGGTAAGCAGAAAGCAAAGGACGAACAGTCGCTCTTCCTCAAACTACTGCCGGACAACCCACCACAAGAAGGTACAGAAAGCGCATCATTTATTCAAGGAATGGTGTACGATCCTGTTGGATCTCGATTACTTGAGACCATAGTTCGGTGCTCTCCTGGCAAGACTTTCAAAGTAATCTACAAAAGTCTCTTCAAAGAGAGACTAGGCAGTCTCGCACGAAATGAAACGGCCGGATTTCTGGTTGAGCGGATACTGGAAAGGTTAAGCAAGGAAGATCTAGAGGAGGCTATACAGGCGATCATACCCCAGATTGGGAGCCTTGTCGAGCGCTCGCGAACATCATTAATCAAGACCATGATCGAACGGTGTACTACTCGGAATGTCGAAACGGGTTCAATTGCGGAAGCGCTGCAGAAGGCCTACGGGACTGATCCCCGTACTAGACTCGAGAAGATGCTGAAACTCAGCTTCAGCAACAGTCCAAATGACACAAAGGACGCCGTTGATATTCGAAAGGACAAGGACCCCGAGAAGTTGCACGGCTCGCTGCTGGCGCAAACCATTCTTTCAGTTCCAGGATCATCGAACCTACTCATACTTGATAGCCTACTTGCGCTATCTGCCGCCGATCTACTACATGTTGCCAAGGACCAAACGGCATCGCATGTCTTACAAGCTTCACTAGGTTCGATCAATACGAACACCCAGTTTCGTCGCAAGCTCGTTCAGAAGTTTTACGGACACGTTGGTGAGCTGGCCTTACACGCCATAGGCTCCCATGTTGTGGACTGCTTCTGGACCGCAACGCAAGGACTAGCTTTTATTCAAGAGCGTATTGCCGAGGAACTCCTGGCAGACGAGGCCGTCATACGAGAGTCGTTCGTGGGGAGAGCGGTGTGGAGGAATTGGAAGATGGATCTCTATAAGAGGAGGAAACTCGACTGGATCAACCAAGCAAAGTTCGGCGGCTCTGCTGGCGGCGGCTCGGTTGCGACTCTCAATCTCCGTGCGGATCCAAAGGAAAGATCAGGCATCGAGCTCGCCCGGGAGAAGTTCGCTGCTGCAAAGGCGAGAAAGTCCAAAAATGGTCGACTAGGGTCTGGCACAGGGGCAAACGGCATTTCAGCGCCAGGTCGACGAATCGATATAAAGAGCTAAGGGCGGGAGCTAACGCACCACGACCAGCGTCATTGATGGGTATTGCCGGAAGTAATGGACCTCTAACGTCTACAAGGGTTTAACGAGAGGGAGCGCCATACGAAAGGTCTAACTAAATAAGGTGAGGTAGACACCAAAAGACCTCGCTGCTGCGAAAATTTACTACATAAATTAAGCGACACGCCTTATTTAGTTAGACCTTTCGTATGGCACTCCCTCTCGTTAAACCCTTGTAGACGTTAGCTCGCACCATAGTACAGGATTGGAAAGGTCATGAGTGTGTCTCCTTCAATTTTATTCTCCTTGCAATATGGCCAACAATTGTAATGGTTTCGATCACCGGTCGTCAACAGACGAGCCAGTGCTTGATCGAGCGAGCGAAGTTTCATCGGTTAGTCCTGAACACCTCAACTCCTATTGATGAGTAAGCAATTTCTCTGGATGAATCTGCTGACATGTTGCATGCCTTCTAGTTGCTTAATGCTGTCCAAGAGCTGCTGATACCCTTCATTCAGGCCGCAGACAAAGACGCTGGTACCAAAGGATCAGGTCACGGTCTCGCAATTGAAGGCGGTGGACCTAGAACAGCGCTCGTAGAGCATCATAAGCCTCAGAAGCTACAGAAATTACTGGACTTCCGGCTCCCAGACCATGGCAAAGGGCAGGATGGCTTGTTACGGGAAGTGGAGAAGGTTTTGCAGTACTCTGTGTACACATGGGATCAAGGCTTCTTAGATAAACTATACGGGTCGACGAATGCGGTCGGGGTGGCCTCAGAACTTATACTGGCGGTTCTGAATACAAACCTCCATGTCTACCAAGTCTCTCCTACTTTGACCATAATCGAGAAAACTACCGCGCAAACGCTTGCGAATCTTTTTGGACTTACAGGACCTCACGCCGGTGGATTCAATGTACAGGGTGGCAGTGCCTCTAACGCGACGTCCATCGTAGTGGCTCGAAACACGCTGTTTCCCGAGACGAAAGAGTTGGGCAACAGTGCAGGCGGCCGAAGCCTCGTTCTCTTCACAAGCGCCCACGGCCACTACAGCATCGAGAAGGCGGCGCAGATGCTCGGCTTCGGTCGCTCCGCCGTGCTGTCTGTCCCAGTTGACAGCGAGGGTCGAATGCTACCCTCGGCGCTGGACACCTCAATAAAAAAAGCCAAATCCGAGGGCAAGACCCCCTTCTACGTGAACGCAACCGCCGGCACGACCGTCCTAGGCTCCTACGACCCCTTCGAACCCATCTCCGCCGTCTGCAAAGCCCACAACCTCTGGCTCCACATCGACGCCTCCTGGGGCGGCCCCGCCATCTTCTCCCCGACCCACAAACACAAACTCGCCGGCACCCACCGCGCCGACAGCATCGCCATCAACCCGCACAAGATGATGGCCGTCCCGCTCACCTGCTCCTTCCTCCTCGGCGCCGACCTGCGCAAGTTTCACCAGTCCAACACCCTCCCCGCCGCTTACCTCTTCCACCCCCCCGACCCCTCCTCCGACACCGAAGTCTGGGACCTCGCAGACCTAACCCTGCAATGCGGCCGCCGCGGCGACGCCCTCAAACTCGCCCTGGGCTGGATCTACTACGGCGCCACGGGCTACGGCGCGCAGATCGACAACGCCTTCGCCACGGCCGCATACATGGCCCGGCTGATCGCGAGCTCGCCGCACCTGCATCTCGTCTCGACGGACCCGCCACCCTGTCTGCAGGTGTGCTTTTACTACGCGCCGCACGGCCGGCTGTGCGCGGACGCGGCGGGCAACACACGCGCGACGAGGGAGATTGCGCGCAGGTTGGTGGCGGTTGGGTTTATGGTTGATTATGCGCCGGGGGAGAGGGGGTGTTTTTTTCGGGTCGTGCTGAATGTGGGGACGAGGAGGGAGACGGTGGATGGGTTGGTCAGGGCGGTTGTGGGGGTTGGGGGGGAGGTGGTGGGCGGGGGCTATGAGGATGTGGATGGTGTGGAGGGCTGATGGGGTTGGTGGTGTTGGTTGGGGGGCTTTTTGGTGTAGATGGTTGTAGATTGGCATATAGACTGTGTGGAGTGGGTTTTGTGGATAGATGCACCTCTCTCACTCTTTGGATCTCTGCTCGATCGTTGGCCGTCTAGTCTCATCTGAAGTGCTCGTTGTTATTCGAACGGCACGTATCTCCCACCGACCTGAGAAGTCTTCACCCCTTGAGGCTTGTGAAATGCCATCGTTCAAGCCCACCCACGTTATGATTGCAGCTCCTTGTTGGGTGCCATATTTGCAGTGGCAGGCATGTCTAACTTTGGTTCATTAATCAATTCCATTTGAACTTGCACGAGACTAAAATCGAAGTTGCACTCAACCTGTGCTAAACCAACCCCTGATTTCACGCGTAGACCCACACCTATGGACACACTTTGATGCCTGGGTAGATTCCTGCCTGAAGCCATGGGTACTCTTACACCTAACTCCATACCTAATTCCACGCCGAAATCCAAGCCGAAACTCAAGCCGAGTTCCACGCCTAATTCCACGCCTAATTCCACTCCTGATCCCACACCCGAATCCATACCCAAACTCAAAACCCATGTGGGGCAACGATTGACCGGAGCAAATTATCAAACAGAAATGTGGATACAAATTCTTGTCGCCAAGTCCGGAGCGGATGAGAGGTAGGTGCCGCAGAACTACAGACCAGGGTAAAAGAACAATGTCTTCCTAGCACACGACCTGATTAGGTGGGCGCAGCAGCATATCTTATGTGTATCGCGCCGAGGCAGGCTGAGAATGTCGTTCTAACCCATCCCGCCTGTAACCGAATCGTGCTGATCTGGACAGGGCTTCGTATCCTCAAAAGCGTTCATTCCGCCCTTCCGTAGAAGACGAGATTTGTAGGTCGTTGAGGAAACTGGGACTGAGAACTCTGCAAGAAGTGTACTTGCATTGCGGCCAAAGAAAGCCTACCTTTACTCTCTCCACAAGGAAGGGAATGGCGAAACGGCTGAAAAGTCTTCTCTGGTAGAAGAAAAGATGAGAGGTCCACCGAACTGAGATGAAAGTGAGTGGGGTTTACAACGTAGATTCTGACGGTTGTTGTGGTGGTGGTGTTGGTACTTGGGTGCCGACGTAATTGGTGAAGCCTTTCCACCTTCTTTGGGGATACACTATGCTCGCGAAACGGCCCACTTCAAACATGTCTGTGTCCTCATCTCTGCCGGGGCTTTCGGAGGGTTGTATTGAATCAGGATCTTGGGCGGGTAAAGTGGAAATCCTAAAGTTCAATGGTAGGCTTCTGACGAGTAGTGTTACGGTCTCGGTTCGGGCATCGGTAGCGGTGCATGTAGGATAGGGCGTCCGGTCGGAGAAGCGGCTGACTGTAGGGCGCCTCACCCTATCATCGCCACCGACAGGCTGAGCTATGTTGACTTCAATGACTTCGGTAGCGGGTGTTTCGACCGAGGATATTAACGGAGAAGTAGGCGCGGCCAGGATGGACGGTTTGGCTTGAGGGACGAGGGTGGGGATTGGTGCCAGTGGAAAGCGAGGCGTCGAGCCGGTTAGGGTAGCACCCATCTGGTCGACCCTGTGATATGATTAGAGCGATTACTCCAGTGGTCATGACCAACAAGACATCAGGTGAAGGTATGGGTCAGCTTACCAGTGGACAAGAGCCTCGGTGAGGCCGTCCAGGCCGAGAGCGTGCAGTCCACCTCGCATGGCTACCATCTTCTCGAGACCAACCATGTGGCATATGTAGAACGGAAGGTTACCCGCCAGTAGCTGTTGCACCAACCTTAGAGAGGGTCTCGATTGCGACGGTAGATCTGAGCTGTGGATAGATGTTTGCGCTTACCTCGTGTCCAGCCAAGTTGATTACCGCCGCGATGTTTTCGTCGCTGATAGCTTGATCAGGGTCCGCGAGCGCCTTGTTTAGCGCTCGTATTGCTCGGCCTCTGCTATCCAGTATCCAGGTTTCGTCCCGCTTGTCTGCGCGTGTGGCGGCGTAGTGAGTGGAAGATACGAGAAGGGTGCCATAGAACAGAGCCGGACATCTTAGAGCCAACCGCATCCATTTCGTCAGGAAAGGACTCTGCTGTCCAGTTATTTCGGCTGGTATCAAGGCTTGACGAAGTAGCACAAAGTCTGGGTACAGCAATTTAGCACACTGGCCGACTCATTAGGATAGCGTGACTTAGAAGTCAAAAATGAAGAGAATGCTCCATTATCAATATAGAGAAAATCCCCATCGTCCACAGTAAGTCTGGTTGATACACCCACCAATGAATGAGGAGCAGAGAAGAACACATGACGATCAAGATATTAGCCATGACGACGATAGCTTCACCCACCAACGTCGGAAAACAAGCCCATGGAAAGAGGCTAGCAAGACTGTAAGTGATTGATACATACAGTGATCCAGCAAATCGTGCATGTATGGCTGTGCCTCGACGGGATACACCGCAAACGGGTCCACCCTGCCAGCTCCGAGCACTGTTGCCGGATGATCCATACGCCACCGTTCTTGACTGGAATACCGGGTGACTGCTTGCTGGTCCGCCAGGATACTACCGCTGCTATGATCGCTTCCGGTGTCCGTCATTGACCATCGTCGGCCACAACATGTTGGACAGATACCGATATCACGGGTTTGCCAGTTGCTGCTGGTGTCAAACGCCTGAGGCACCGCTTGGATAGTGGGACATTTACACCGTAGTCGCGGCGTTCTCTCGAACGGTGTTTGCCTTTCCCTGCGCTTCTCCCGGAGCCTTTTCTTCTGGATATATTGCTGCATGACATGAGTGCGGACTGCTCTTCGCGTCTCCTCATCCTTGCCCTCGTTCGGTTTGGACAGGTTCACAAAGTGTAAATTCGAGTGGCTGGCCGGCATCTTGACCCCATTACTGTTATTAACCTGGATTCGAAATGGGAATCTGCAAGAGACCAGTATCAGATGTAGTCCAATTGTCAACCGGCTTGCTTGTGGGCAGGGACTCACACCTATGTCATTGGCCATGTTGCAATGGCGCTGCAAGCTCGATTCGCTATACACTGACTAAGGTAATCCTACAAAGCGTAAGAGTGATTGTACCCGAGCATCGAAAAAGGAGCCGTTGTTGTTGTTCGATTACTGCTCCTTGTCGTGGCAATTACTGAGCTGGGTATTTGGCGAGCGATGCCAGTAGGTTCCCGAAGGCCAAGGAATAGCTGTTTGAATTCGGCCTTAGAGTATTATCACACAGAGAGAGGTCTAGCAGCCAAATCTACACCGAAAATTCTATTCTCTACCCATACAGTGCAATACGATGCGATGCGATGCTTCATGAGATACGAGAAGATCTGATTCGGCAAATCATCTTCCCAACTCCACCCTTCTCTCGAGCACATGCCGGGCCTCACTCTCACTGATAACCTCCAGTCCCAAGGATTGCAATACCTCCCTGGCACTTTCGTTACTTTCGAATACCTTTTGTTCCCCCTCTAGCAAGCTCATGGTTCCTTCGCTGGTTTCTTCGGTGCTGTGCATCGGTAGATTTAGAAGCCCTACCCCTTCCTTCAACTTCTTCATGCCTGTCGCTCCTTGTCCCGGACCAAGGTACTTATCGAAGACACCCCAAATCGCAGCCAGGTCGCGCGATAATTGTACAGCACCACTTGCAGAGAACGTATTTCGCATCAAAATGTTGTCCCAGAAGAAGGTCTGTATGGACAGAGAGAGTTGCCGGGCTACTCGTCTCAAAGGAGCGGTGGCGAGGACGGCAGCAAGGAAAGTGAAATATAATGTCAGTTGTTGAAGTAGTGCGTCCAACTCAGCCGTTATTGCCAACGAAGCTGCATTGGAGTCATCTGGAGACAAGGAAGACCACGGGTTTATCCGTCCATACGGTCGGAGAGCGTCACGCATATCATGAATCAGCGTATCCTGTATTATACCCTCGGTCCTCACACGTAGACGTCTGTAAACACTCGCGGTCTCATCAAATAGTGCGCCAGAATCGCCTTCCGAGCCTACATGACTCGAAGTTCGCTCGGCGACGTCCTCGATACTCATGGGTCCGGCTAGGTTCTTGGTGGTGTTGCGCCTGGCTCGGTCTTGCAGCTCTTCCCATAATTCGAGAAAGAACTGTCATGTTCGATCAGGTGTGCTCCCAGCCATAACAGAATTAGCGACTTACAACATCATCGCTCCAATCACGCATCTTCTTCTCCATATACTCCGCGCTTCCATAAACTCTGCAGAGTCTCTGTAACCCCTCAATGCCTTGCACGTTCGCTTGATCATCCTGCCTTATACCCTGCATAGTCCGGGCAATTGGAGACGTCAGAGTAATGTAAGCCTCAAGACTGGATTGGAGTCGATCGTGAAATTTATCGAAGATGTTGATCTGGATATCTATCAAGAAGCGGAGCTTTTGTGAGAAAGAAGATAAGGGTCGGTATCGATCTTGTATTATACATTAGCTCGAACTTCCCGGCAGAACAGCACATGATCGTACCTGTAATTGTTTCAAGCAGGTCATTAACCCTTATAGCAGCTTTCGTGGGCTTGGTGTTGCCAGGGTCCACACTGTCGTAGTCTAATTCTCCGCTATCTTTAGCATCAAGAATATTCTGATACCTTGACAGAGCGACTAAGCAGGTCTGGTCAGTACGTCCACAAGGATATCAATCATTGCAGGAGTAACAAGGTAAGTAACGCTTACAGTCCTTCTCTACTTGCAACCACTTCCCAAACCAATCTCTTTTAACCAGTACCTCCCATGCCAGGCCCTTCCATGCTTCCAAGCCGTAACCACCATCGTACGCCCATTCGTCCTTCAAGGTTGTGTCGAAGCTCATCAGCTCATGAATGAGATGGCTAAGCAACTGCGGCTGATGTGCGAGCTGAGGCAGTAGCGTGAGAACTTTGTGCCGTACCATAGGAAGCAGAGACGTGATGAAAGCGGAGGTGGAATCAATATAGGTCGGGTTAAGGGCTAAATCGGACCTTCTGAAATGGTCGGTCAAGATAGGCTGTAGATATAACGCAAGGAAGTCATTGTACGTGTTCAAAAGGCCGATTATGTGCGACAAGAAGTACTCCGGCTGCTTCCATTAGAACACGATAGAGGTCAAAGGCTAGCGGTGTGCCACGTACCTTGTCTGGTCGGTTGGTAGGCCTGTCACCATCAAAGTGATACCTAAAACGCATTTCTAGTGGTTTGACCATGACCTCCAGTGGTAATAGTATCAAAGGACCTTCACCACGTAGGCCATCCATCTCTTGGCTTTCTCGACTTCGCAGCTCACTATGATAGAAATTGAGCACGCATAGAGAGAGACTAGAGATGATTCGTCTACTCACGGTTCTTGTAGATCAAGTAGTTTGACGACTCCCTCAGCCCACTCCGTCTCTAAGTCTCCAGGGACGGTAGTATCTTTCGCAGGCCATTTCATTTTCGTTAGAGTTTCCTCGAACTCCGCTCCAAACGCATCCTTCATCTGCTTCCAAAGCATTGTTGCTGAGTTTTCGACATAATCGACAAGATGAGGTGCAGCACCCTCGGCCGCGGGCTGCGCTGCCTTGACAGCTTTGGCAACGTTCTGGAGATGTACGTAGGGCTGCAAGGCAGCATGAGGAGAAGCTTTGAAATTCCGGCGAGCGTCGGTGCTTTCCTAAGGGTCAATACTTGTTCACTGCACATGAGCCGCAGCATCAAAGACGATCGGTACCTCAGCTTGTCCACTTCCGCCAGCAGCTCAACGTAACCTTGCGCAATGTCCAGCCTTCGTAATTTCTCCATACTGGAGTCAAATTGACGGACAGCATCATCGCTGGTCTCGGACCTCGTGATTATCTGAATTTTCCGTTCAATATCTGCTTGTCTTCTAGTGAAGCTGTCGGCCTGCTGCAGAATAGACGATGCATGACTTTCGGAGGCGCGTTGTGCATTTTCAAGATCGGCTTCAGCGTCGACCAGCTATGCCGAGTCAGTAGTAGCTAGCAGTCAGTAACATCAGGGTAACCGACCTGGCTCCTCAGCAAAGTCTGCTGGGTCTTGACGTTAAGAAGCAGCAAATCTAGGCTCTCTAAGTCCGCGGCAATTTGTAATTTATCATTGAGATAGTCGTCAACTCGTATATCTCTCTCTTCAATCAAGGCACTCTCCAGATCCAGTCTAATTGCTATTTCCGTCATCGTACGGGGCCTTGATTCATGTGCGTCTGTCGTGGATCTTTACTTCCGCTACATGTGTTCTGTACCTTGGCCGAATCGTGAAACGCAGAACTCTGTGCACAGACCACTACTTTAATATTGATGATGACGCTATCCTGCAAGTCCGGTACTTACCATACGTGGAACATCGATCTCGAACTTCCACCACGCAGGAAGAACAGTGATGGACGCTGCCAATTTGGTCCAAGACTAACATGGCAAGCCCAGCAAAGAGGCGTAAGAAGAATGACTTCCGATCGTCTCCGAAAACCGTACGAAGCTTGGATCACTTCTTCGGTAAACAGATCGACACCAAAGTCTCGGAGCTATCTGCTGCAGGCTTCTTATCTGGACCAGCTTTCGAGAACGCGTCGCAGAAGACTGATTGTCCCGATGGAGACGATATAGTTTCTGCAGATGAGTTATTGGCGAGAAAATTGCAGGATGAGTGGGACAACCAGTATGTCGGCGCGCGCGGGATAGTCGCGCAGTCGTCGCCCGCTACGCAATTACATGATCCGCATAGAGTGAACTCGGCCAAGGGCGCAGAGAAGGGCAAGGGTCAGCAAAAAGGGATTGAGGAGGAACACTCTCCCAGCCCTAGGGCTATCGAACCGGCAAAGAAAGCCATTCTGTCACTCCAGTCGGCAGCTTCAGCCGAAGATACAATATCCTCGACGATACCTTTCGACGAGAATCCCCTCACCTTCGAGCCTTCTAGATATGTCCCGGATCTAAAGAGATACTGGGCTACGGAGGGCGGGGACGCGTCTTACGCGCTGCTGACTAGGTGTTTCGTCCTTGTGAACAGTACACAGAGTCGCATCAAGATCGTAGACACACTGGTGAACATGCTACGGGTTATTATTGAAGGCGATCCAGAAAGCCTGCTACCGACTGTATGTTTGCGTTTTCACACCCGTGATGTATAGCACGTGTCGCTTTGCTTACGTTTCAGCATCTAGGTGTGGCTCGCCACTAATTCAATATCTCCACCTTATATATCCTTGGAACTTGGACTAGGAGGTTCAGCCATATCAAAAGCGCTGAAGAAGGTGTGTGGGCTCGACAATGCTAGCCTCAAAGCGCTCTACGACAAGCATGGAGATGCTGGCGATGTCGCATACGAGGCAAAGAAAAGACAAAGCTATACGCTTCGAAAGCCCAAGCCGCTCTCAATTAAAAGTGTCTATCAGAGCTTAGTCAGGATAGCGAAAAGTAAAGGCAACGGCAGCCAGGAGTTCAAACAGCGGATCGTTGAAAGATTAGTCCAAGACGCCAGAGGGGCGGAGGAGAGCAGATATATCGTCAGGACGTTGGTACAACATCTTCGAATAGGTGCTGTGAAGACGACTATGCTGATCGCGCTATCACGGGCATTCGTCCTGTCGCGGCCTCTGAATGCTGACTTTCCTCTTATGTTGCAATCCGACCTCATCAAACTTAAAAAGGAGGCCTTGGCCGAAACGTATTCGAAAGGAGAAGAGATGGTCAAAGCTTGTTTCGCTCGGCGACCCAACTACAACGATTTAGTTCCGTGTCTGCTGGAAGTGGGAATATCGGACGAGCTTTTGGTGCGGTGTGGTCTTGCACTACACATTCCGCTACGACCTATGCTGGGGAGCATCACGCGCGATCTTGGAGAAATGCTCATCAAACTACAAGGGCGAGACTTTAGTTGTGAGTACAAATATGATGGACAACGAGCGCAGGTCCATTGCGACGATCGAGGCAAAGTCTCGATTTTCTCCCGGCATTTGGAGGTCATGACAGATAAATACCCGGACCTTGTCGAACTTGTACCAAAGATCCGTGGTGAAGGGGTAGAAAGCTTCATTCTCGAGGGCGAAGTTGTTGCTGTGGACCGCGAAACAGGAGAGCTCAAGGCATTTCAGACACTCACAAATCGAGCGAGGAAAGATGTCGATATTGGTAGTATCAAGGTCGACGTGTGTCTCTTTGCCTTTGATTTGATGTACCTCAATGGGGAAGAGCTGCTCGATCGGCCGTTTCGTGAAAGAAGAGAGCTTCTTCGAAGCCTTTTCATCGAAGTACCCCACCACTTCACCTGGGTTAAAAGCATTGATGCGACCTCGTCCGACTCTGAAACGGTGTTGGAATTCTTCAAAAGCGCAACAGACATCAAGTGTGAAGGTATCATGGTCAAAGTACTTGACAACCTGCCCAACCCTGCTCTGCAACCCTCGGGAGACGATGTCGATCCAGAGGAGGACGAAGCAATTATCCAGTTACCACCCACCCCTTCGAAGTCTACAAAGAGAGGAGCAAAGTCCAAAGCCAAGTCCGGCAGTGGAGGTGTAGAAGGCAAAGAGAGAGGCACACGCCGCAAAGCGCTCCTCGCCACCTACGAGCCCGACAAACGTCTCGACTCCTGGCTGAAAGTCAAGAAAGACTACAACACCGCCGCCGACACCCTCGACTTGATCCCGATCGCCGCATGGCACGGCTCCGGCCGCAAAGCGAGATGGTGGTCACCCATCCTCCTGGCCGTGCGCAACCCCGACACCGGCTCCCTCGAGGCGGTCACGAAATGCATCTCCGGCTTCACGGACAAGTTCTACGCCGCGAACAAAGAACGCTACGCCGAAGGCGGCGCGAACGTCATCTCGCGGCCAAGTTACATCGAGTACGGCGGCTCGCCTGACGTGTGGTTCGAGCCGCAAGAGGTGTGGGAGATGGCGTTTGCGGATATCACGATGAGTCCGACGTACACGGCCGCTATAGGGATGGTCAGCGACGAGCGCGGATTGAGCCTGAGGTTTCCGAGGTTTCTGAAGGTCAGGGAAGATAAGGGGATCGAAGAGACTAGCACGGCCGAGTTTCTGGCTGGGCTGTGGCGGAAGCAACAGGCGACCTCGCAGTCTGGGACTCATGTCGATGGTCGAGGTGCTGCGAATGAGATGGAGGATGGTGACGATGATGATGATGATGCAGGCTGAACGGGCGTCACATCTGTACACAAGTGTATGGTCTCGGGACGACTTGACCAGACTCGGGACTCGGTGCGCCCTTAGTCTCCTGTAGCAACGCGCTCCTCACAGCATCGGCCGTCCGAACGACTTTACCTGACCGTACGGACTATGGTCATCGCTTTTTATCATGTGGCCGGACTTAAAAGATGTAGGCGAGGTCAAAGGCGTTCAGCTGCTGTGGGAGCCGTCTACACATACATGTCAAGACTTGGGGCATATAAAACTCTTCATTATCTGACACTACTTGGACGACAACTATTAGACTTATAGATCCACTGTACGTTTGACTCATTCGCTGCCCTGGTGTTTGTTTCTGGACTCTGGAAGGTTTGAAGATTGACCACCGATATACCTACTGTACCTAGGTAAGGTAGCCGGTTACCGGCCATGAGCTACAATAATAAATGGCTCGCGGATCAGCACTACCTGGCTTCGCATCGATGCCAGACCGAAAGCCCGAGCGTGGCTTTGTCATCATGCGTTTCTGCTGTCAGCAATCGGTCCGCGAATTTGCCGATCACAAACGCCGATAGCCAGAGCACCGCAGCATGCATGCCGGGGGATAAGGTAAGAGGTAAGCTCAACGGTCCTCTTGAGGTAGGTTAATGCGAATGGCAGTTTCTATCCATCAACCAGTTCACAGCACCTCAGGGTGATAATGGTTGGGCTCTTATTATCATTGACTTGAAGACCGTTGTTGTGCTAGCACAATTTCAATTACCTTACCTAGGCTGCTGGACGTTGCACAAGAGCAGAGAGACCGAGAAGAAAGGCGTGGCATGGTACCTGGAGTGGTACACTTCGTACAAAGTACTATACGTACTTTGCCTGTCCAGAGCCTCCTTACCTTACCTGACCAAAGCCAAAGCTGCTTGAACTGCTCCACTCAACTCAATAATAATTCCCTCCAGTCGCCGTCTGATTTCTAATCGGCGAACTACCTTGACCTACCTTACATTATTACCTACCTCATGCTGCTCCCTATGTTCCAGTCATCTCCTTCGCAGCGTATTCTGATATGTAACACCATGCACCACAGCCCCACCGTCTTTCCTGTCTGATACACAATATCAATCCACTGTTTTCCTTCAGTTGCACTACACACAACTTGAGGCAATCCATTTCATCAGTATTCGAGATCTTCGTTGGAAGTGTATCCGATATCTACCCATCGCTATACTGACCCCGCCATCCAGCGCAACGGCAGCAAGGGTCCCCATGAGGTCGCCGCAACAGGCTTCGTCACCTCTCGACACACCAATGGACAGTGGTCTTCGAAAAAGAGTCTGCAAAGCATGCGATCGGTGCCGACTGAAAAAGTCCAAGGTATTTCAACTCCGACGGGCCTGGCTGCGGCAGCTCACTACGACATCAGTGCGATGGTGCTAGTCCTTGCGGTCGATGTAGAACAGACAATGCCATCTGTGTCTTCGGGGAGCGGAAGAAGTCGCACGACAAGGTGTATCCGAAAGGGTACGGTGCGGTCATAGGTGCTCTGCTTTCACCCAATCACGCTGACGACGTCTAGTTATGTCGAGCTGCTCGAACAGCAACAGGCACAGCTTGTCCACGGCCTGCAGGAACTCTACAGACGAACCCAAACCGGCCAGGGTTGGTTGGGAACACCGCTGCCGGATTCGGAAGGCGGCCATCCACTCACGCACGACATCCTCGAGCGACTCGGTGCATTCAAGTCGGATGGGCGAGGTGAACGGGAAAGCTTCGAGGAAGACGTGAACATACTGCAGCAGATGTTGATCGAAGACGGATCCGGCTTCCTCCAGCGACAAGAATCTGCCGACTCCGACTCAGAGCGCGGACAGACCCCAACACCTTACTTGGAGTTACCTTCTCTGGAGCCGTCGTGCTTTAACGACCCTTTCTCGTCGACTCAACTGCTACCGACGCCTCCCATGGAAAGGGCGGATCCGCGTTCGGACTACACCTCATCGACCACCCCTATGACCAGCCCCATCTCTCCGACTCAAAAAACACAGGTGGATACCCGTACGAGTATGGATCTGGCTGCTTTGCAAGCCCAAGATTGGGTTACGCCAATCATCTACGAAGAGAACATGGACCTGATCCAACAACTTGAGGTGCCGACGATGCGCCAAGACATATCGGGGGACTACCCCCGGCAATTGATGACAATGAACGCCATCAACCCCCGGATGGCAGCACCTGAGTGGAATGAAGACGACTTCAGCGCCTTCCTCAACCCCACCATCATGGCGTGAGCGCCCGACTTCAGTCTTCTATATTGCAGCGCGACGGACTGGTCGGGGCAGGAGCTCGGAGTCGGGTCATTAGACTGGGAAGTCGCGCTTCCGAGACACAGCTGGAATGTACAACTACTATTAACCTTACCGCATTGGTGGGCGTTGGGAGTATTTCTGTTTTGGTGGACCTTTATTGCTCTGGATAGGTAACTTTGGCCAGGTAGCATATGCTTCTGCTTCGCAACGGATTCAACTCGACAACAAGCTGGTATCATCATGTTTCAGGCACTTTGACAATGCAATGACTACTGACATTGACTACCGTACATGGATGTTCATCTTAGCCTTTGGTCAAGATCAACCACCTTATTCGTCCTCGATGAATTTGGCAATGATATTTATTGCAGGAGAGTAGTCAAGGCGTACCTGAAGCCATCACTGTAGCTTCGTAGACCACTCTGCATTCGAGTTTGGCCTCAGACTGGTACCGCTTCTGATAAAGCACATGTCCGCTTGTCTTGGCAACAGGGCTAGGTATTTTGGTGGCTGTCAAGGTACATTACAGCGGATCCTACAAAGTTGGCTCCAGCACTCACGCAACTTTTTTTTTGAAACTTCTTCAAAATCAAGCTCAAACAACAGCATTTTGATGTTAAAATCACAACTAAACACTTATTTCTATAAA
>JAABUY010001126.1_pt1 | contig 37986 bp, 41 predicted proteins | sample 5560271 | NCBI WGS metagenome assembly JAABUY01 (sample SAMN10711886, study PRJNA513374) | rock metagenome | isolation source: Antarctica rocks | place: Antarctica: Victoria Land, University Valley
CGCCCTCAATGTTTTGCGGTTCAACAAGGTCAACGACATCGCCGATGCTCTTTGGCGCAACGCCATGAACCTCAACCGCGTCCTAGCATATGGCGGAACCTGAAGTAATTAGAATCGAATGACCCTGAGCCGGTAACCGCCTGAACCGCGCGTCGATGCCGGGGTGAAAGAGCTGAATGAGATGACGATCGGTCGAACCGACGATCCAGAGAACCCGCTCCGTGCCACGGCTTTCAAAGCTGCGTCGTTGTTTGGGACTGGATCGCGGACCCCATCTGGGCCAGCGGTCATGGCGCCGCATCAACAGGCCGAACACATGATCGCAGTCGACCCGCCCGTCAGACTTCTCATTTCTTTTCTTGCATCCAAGGGGCCGTCCACACATGGCACGGAGGGCAAAGCCCGCCAGCGTTCGTCGCGCCGTCCAGAAGCCGCCAAAGCCCAGCCCTGGGCCGGTCAAGCGTTTGGTCCGTCGGTGATCCTGCTCCAAAATGTTGTTCAAGTACTTCACCTGACGCAACCGCGAACGCCACCACAGCTCACCGTCCGCCTTCATCTTCGCCGCTGCCTTTGGATAGGCGACGTTCTTGTCCACGGTGCCACGCACCATTAGCCGTTGCTCGTTCGCAGATGCGGCCGGATTCGCTTCTCCAGCTCGGCGGCATAGGCCTGGATCCACCGGAAAATGGTGGTTTGATCGACCGAGACGCCCCGATCCTGCAGCATAAGTTCGAGATCGCGGTAGCTGATCGGGAATTTGAGATACCAGCGCACGGCCCAGAGGATAACCTCGGCGGTGAATGGTCGCCCCTTGAACTGCTCACCCCGACGCCTCATCGCCGTCCTCGCTCGGCCGCCAACCGCCCCGATCTTACCCGATGGGCAGCAGCGCCCAAACCTTGCAACAGAACCGTCTAGCTTCGTCTGGAGGAAATTCGGGGGTCACAGCAGCCGTTGCGCCAATCGAGCGCCACCGATACAGCATCTACGCCTCGCGGCTGGATCAGACTGCCGATGCTTACGGCGTCATCTTCGTCAACTCCTCATTTTGTCATGCGAACTGGTACATAGCGCTTGTCTCCCCCGCGAAACCGAAGAAGCAGGCGTTAGTGACGCGCTCGCCATGACCGCCCACAGCTTCCACCGCATGAGGTTTGAACGCATCAAACAGGATCGCTTGTCCGCGGCGCGGTCGGATCGTAAGATCCGGCTTTCCCAGCACCTCCCGGTCAAGACCGTAGTCGGGGCGCTTGAGCTTCATGTATTCGTCATCCGTCATGTCGCGGTTCCAGAATTCAATCGCGCCGCCCTCCGTAGGCATCTCCACATATACGTTCAAGCCAAAGCGCCGCTCGATCGCAAAAGGCTTCAACAGTGGTGTTCGGGATTGGTCGAGATGAGCGTTCGCGGCGCCGCCCGTCTTCCAGCGGCGCAGAATCTGACAAAGAAACGGCCGGCCGTCTAAAAACGGAATGCGAAGTCCGGGCGACCAGAGTTGAAGCATCAGGTTCGCGACGCGATCGACGGGAGTGACGCCAGAGAACAAGACCTCGCGTGCGATCCTGACGGTGCGGTCGGCCCCTTCGAGGTAGCGCTCGAGCGTCTCGTTATTCTCATGCGCTTCGCCGACCGACACGCCAAGGACCCTCAAATCGGAATTCCAGCGGTAAGTCGTTTGCTCGGTCATGATACGAAGGAGGCGCGCCGCCTTTCCGCACTCTTCGTGCGAAACGACGTCATCCAATACGATGGCCGTGATTTCGCCTCTACGCAGGGCCGCGAACGAGTTCAGGTTCAGATCGCTCGCAACCTTTGCGATGTTGACGTTGCAAGTCATGTCGTTCCTCCTCTTCTCATCGGCGACAATCACGCGGCGGCGCGCGCGCGCTGGGTCCATGGCGTGGTGGGACTGGCGTCGGCGACTTCCCACGCCCATCGAAGGACGCGCTGGGTGGACAGCGTTGCTGCGACGGATGAGGCCATTCCTTGGGCCGTGGCTACCTCGAACGTCTCAGCCATCAATCGCCGCATGTCTTGACCGGGGTTCCAACGTGATGCGAGCCGCATTAACTCTGCAACGGCGTCGCCGAAATCGATCGCATCGATTGCTTGCTCGCACCGAGCCGCCCATGCCGCCGCATAGTCCGGCACGGATCTCAGTTCGGACCCGAACGGATCGATCAACGTCGCCTTGGAGCCAAAGGCCGCCACGGCCTCTAGGTTGAATTGGTAGATGGAAAGGGCGCGGCGATCCGAACAACGCGGTCTCTTGAGCCAACCTTTACGCACGGCGTAGGCGGCGCTGGCGGTTAACGCCGCAAGCCCAATCAGCATGTCCAACGAAGGCGCGGTATCGGCTGCGCGAAATTCGATGGTCGGCTTGTTGACGCCATTTCGAATGAGACCCCAGTGCTCGCTGTCATCGGCGGGGCCGCCGGCTCGCGAAAGCAATTGTTCGAGCTCTTGCTGCTCCTCCATCGTCTCGTCCAGCACCGGCAGCGTGGACGAGAGCATCATCAGTAAGCGCAGGCGCCAGCTTTCCTGGCCAGTGTCGCGACCGTTGAAGTAGGGAGAGCAGGCCGTCAAACCCGCGTGCAGAGGCGCGATATGCATCAAAATCGGCAGGGCGTCGTGGCGCTCCATCGGTTCGTAGGTGCCGATATGGATGTGCACTCCGTTGACGGCCAGATTGCGCACCGCGTCGCCCTTGAAGCGCTCTATCCGTCGATAGCGGCAGTTCTCCTTCTGAGAGAGTTTGCATTCGCGCGCAGGCAATTCCAATGACGCCGCAGTCGGGTGACAGGCCAACGACAAAGTCCGCAAACCATGTCGAGCGAGGATCGCGTTCGCTCGGTGCCTGTTGGCGGCGGCTTCGTAAATCAGATGGCGCGGATCGCGGCATTGCAGCCTCGTCACAAGCTCCAGGACGCAAGCTTTGTATTCGCCTTGATACCTGGGTCCGAGCGTGCGCTTGAGGTCTTCCCGGCATTGGTCGGAAATGAGCGCCGGCATGCCGGTATCGCAATCGACGATGAAGACCTCTTCTTCAAGGCCAAGAGTGGGTCGATCCTGAGGTTCTATCCGCATGCTCGGCTCCGTTAGACGCTAACGCTCGTTCAATTGATCAACCCTGAGAATGGCCGCGTGGATTGCCGCGCAGAGCAGGTCCGCGACTGCTTTGATGTCGTCAGGCGTCGCCAGCAGTTCGTCACATACCTCGATCACCACCCCATGCAGGTTCCCACCGGCGTGCCGACGTGTGACATAGGCTCCAGGATGATCGGCGGAATACGGCTCATCGAGGCGCACGTTCACGACGTCGGCTGCGACATCGACCTGGTGATGCCTACGCCTGCGATGCGTGGAAGCACGAAGAATATCGTGCAGCGCGCGGCCGAAGTCTGAGAGAAAGGGGCTGCAGATCCCGATGTCGACTTCGCGATAAGAGTTGCCGGGACCAAATCGATCGAACGTGTGCAAATCTAGGAGAAAAACAAACCGAGCCGTCAAAGTGGCGGCGCTCAGCTCGTCCTCGATTTTGGCATGGAAGCAAGCGTGCAGAAGCCAACGCGCGGACAGGTCCGGACTCGTGATCGATGCGTTGAATCCCAGGGTGCCAAATCCGGGGACCTGACGGGGAATGATGGATTGATCCGCCAGATCGCGATTGAGATCGATCGCCAATCGCGACACGTCGCCCCCTATGACGCTTACTTCGATTTTCCTGGCGATAGCTTGAGCTAATGGCACTGCCCCCCGATCGAAGGCCCAGTGCTGCGTCGACAAATCTTTCCAAAGCGCAGTCTCTCCAGCTACATCAATCCAGTCAGGCAACGCATTTGACGCGTGCGGGACTGTAAGAATGAGGCGCGGCAGCCCATCTGGAGCCGTTCCCGCAACCGATGGCCATCGCCGGGCGCTCTCGGACTCGTGAGGGTCTGCCATCACTGCTCCACCTCTAATTCCTCCATCGAGTATAATTCCCCACCCGGCTCCTGCCCACCGAAGCGCGAAAGACTCTGAGAGTCAGACCCTGAACTAATGTGGAACGAGCTAGTTGCATGATCAACAGCATCGCTGAAGCGGCATAGAGGAGGGCAGTGGCTGAAGCGATGGTTGCCTCGAAGTCTTTCGCCAGACGGCGATTTCGCCACAGCCACGCAAAGCAGCGCTCGACCGCCCACCGACGCGGATGCACCTCGAACCCGACCTGACCTGGTATCTTGCGAACGGCGGCAACATGCACCACGGGATGCCGCCGCGCAGGACGTAGAACATGGCGTTGACAAGTTCGCGCAGAGGCCAAGCCGGCGGCCGACCCGTCGCCGCCGCCGGAGGCAGCAGTGGCTCCAGCACCGCCCATTCGGCGTCAGTCAGGTCACTAGCGAAGCGGAGCCCGTCGCGCAGATGCTGCGCACGGGTGGTTGCGGTCCACATGGCGATGCTCATCCAACTCGGTCTCGACAACCCGTTGGAATCACATCTCACCGTAACCATCCAACCCCCATTCCGCTAGCGTTCAGAGACGGTCTCTGAACGCCGCCACCGCGCTAATGTGATTGCGCAGCACGCAGGTTGATTTCTGGACTGAACGTCTAAAAAGAATTCGAGACCCTCCCGTTTGTCGAGGTTAGCTTCGCTGATTGTTTGCATGGTCCGCTTTACATCAATCTTGCCGGAGCCGAGTCTGGGCAGCGTCCTCATGACGGCGATAAATCTCGGCGTCATGTATTTGGGCAGTTCGGACTCAAGCGCGCTGCGCAACCGCATCATCTGACCCTCCATCACCGCTTTTTGCCCCTCAAAGACTAGAGCGATTGCAGCGGAGTCTTCGTGTACACGTATCACGCCGACGACGGCCTCAGCCTCGATAGCGGATTTTGCCACGCGGCGTATTTCGGCCAGATGAATTCGATAGCCGGATATTTTGATTTCGTCGTCGACTCTTCCCAGAAAATCGTAACTCCCGCCAGGAGGCAGTCTTACTCGATCGCCGGTGCGATAGTACCGTTCGCCCTGGACATAAAGACATTTGCGATCGGTTTCTTCGGGATCATCCCAGTATCGATTGAGAATCTGAGAGCCTCCGATCAAGAGCTCCCCCTCATCGCCGTCGTTCGTTTTATCGATAGTTTTCACCAAACAATTGACGCGGCTTAAAGGGCGGCCGATTGGATAGGGAGCGCTGCGATCAGGCTCCACATTCCGAATGGCTTCGACGAGGCAAACGCATGTCGCCTCCGTAGGACCATAACCGTTTAGGACGGTCAGTCCTGGGACTTTGTGCAGCCATTTCTGAACTGGGTAAACGTCCAGAATGTCGGCGCCGGTCATGATGGTGCGAAGACTCGTCAAACTAAAGCGGTCCGCAAAATTTTGCGAACTGACCATAAGGCGAAGTAGAGGCGCCACGGCGCAAAAATACTCGATCTGCATCTCGTCGATCACGGCAAGCAGCCGGTGCGGAATGTACGCAAGCGGCGTGTAGAGATAGACGTACGCTCCCTGATAGAGGGGAAAGAATATATCGAGAATCGAAACATCGAAAAAGAGCGGCGAAGTGTTCAGACATCGCGAGGTTTCCGCTACGGGATAGTGCTCGACAATATTCTGGTAAAAACTCGCTATGGCCCCGTGGGAAATGACGACCCCCTTCGGGTGTCCGGTGGAACCTGAAGTGAAAAGGCAATAGGCGTCGGTTGACTCCTGGAGGACGGCGTCGACTTCTGGAATGTCGCCTGCCATTGGCTTTAGTTTCGCAATGTCTTCGACAGTCCATACCTCCGCACTTGGAATGCAGCAATTTACAAGCTGTTGAAGAGAAGGATTGCAAATGACAAGTGCAGGCTCGATCCGTTGAAGCAATTGGCGGATGCGATTTTCAGGCACCGTCGGGTCGAGCGGAAATACGAGATTTCCGACGCGCCACACTCCGAGCATGGCGACTATGAGCTCGATAGATTTGTCAGCGAGCAACACCACCCGCTCATATGGACGGGCGCTTTCAGCGAATTGAGCGGCAAGCCGGACCAACTCGCCATAGGTCAGCGTGCGTCGCCCATCCGTGATCGCTGGTCTTGTGGGCGTGAGCGACCCATGATGACTTATGGCGTGGGGGAGGAAGTTTGATCTAGCCATGGTCTTGCAGCCAAAAGACGAGTTGATCGAAGATTTCAAAGGCTTTGTTGTTGAGGCGTTCGCCGAACACGCGTCTGAAGTGCGGCTCAGATCGAACGACGAAATCTACCACTCCGAACAAACAAAGGGCGTCACAGCTTCCAGTCCCTCCTCGGTCTCCGAAAATTGGTGTCGCGCGCCCTCCGCCGCCTCGCCAGTGCGCGAATCGTCGAGGATCAACCACGCTGCCAGGCGCACTACCTCCAATCTCGATCAGGTGTCGCGCTTCTCCCTCCATCAGCGGCCTCAGTGTCTCGCGTGCCCCGCGCGGATGCGGGTCGTCTTTCGTTCGGGGCGTTGAAGGTCAGGTCGCCACACTGAGCCTCGTTTTGCGTCCCTTATTGAGGGAGGTCGCCCCGTAGGATATGGGAGGTCGCCCCGCTTTGACGGACACCGTTGCAAGCCGTTTTGAAAAGCTCGGAACGACGCAGAGCGGATACACGCTATCGAGAACACGACCGAGCACTACCTTACAGACCTGAGGGGCGCGGAGTGGGCGCATGCCCGAGTGTAGAGCATGTCAAGGTACTGTCGCGACGTCTCAAGTCGGTAAAGGGTTCCAAGCGCAATATCGCGCCGCACGGATGGGTCTTTCTCGACGAGCGGCATGATAACGTTTTTCATCCACCCACCGGCGTGAAGCACGTCAATGGCGACGTGAAGCCTCTGATAAGCAAGGGCGTCGTCGCTCAGGTGGTTGCGTTCTCCGGCCTTAATCACGCATTTGAAACGGCCTGGGGCCAGAAATTCCGTCACAAACAGGAAACCGATAGCTTTGTAGAAGTGCCGTCGCTTCAGGACGAGAAGCGTAGACAGGTTACCCTGAGCCAGCGCCTCAGCCAAACCTTTCCCCGAAAGGTCCTTTTCTTCAATACCGAGAGCGCGCAGGCTCTGCGCAAAGAGGTCCGTGTGAACACCGCTGAGATCGCCGGCTCCAAGCTCGTCCCAAAAATTGCTCCCAATTTCGTTCTTGACAACGCCCGACGTGCCGATCTGAAGGAGGGCCAAGAGATCGTCGAAACGAGCGTCTAAAAAACTCTCCTGCGTGAAGAAGAAGCGCAAATCCTCCTTCGTCGCGTCCTCGATAAGGAAGTTGTTGTAGTAGGGATGCCTGAACGCCGGATGGGAACGAACGAGGGCTATGAGCCATCGTCGGAATTTGGGCGCCTCCTCAGGCGCGTCGTCCAGGCAAGACGCGTCGATCGTTTGATCGAGATCGTTGAGAAACGCCTTCTCAAGAGAGTCTGCAGTCTCGACGATGATCGGCGAATATTGCGGATGAGGCGCGCCCGGAGCGGGGATGTGGAAATTCAAGCTGTAGAGGACGTTCAACGCCCGATGAAGCTCAAGCTTCTGTTCGCTGTCTGCGGACGCACGGGTCGCCACCTGACGAACGAGGCCCGATAGCTCGCTGCGACGTCTCGTGTCCGAGAACTCTTCAGCAAGGGAATTTTCGTCGCGCCGCACTAACCGTCGGACCGCACTTGAAAGCGGGCCGGAGGGAAGATCCCTTTTCGTTGAAATCAAGGACTGTTCCATTATTTTCGACTCCATCCCATACTTTCACCAGAGCCCATGCTTTCACACGAGCGAAATTGCATGGTCTTTCCTGCATCACGTGTTATTGAAGGTCCTTTGTGTTGACAACCAGTAAGCTCAATGTTGCACTGTAATTCGTAAGCGTCAACGATCATGTATGTAATTCACCGAGAGTTGAGAAACATCAACGAGCAACCAGGGAACTGGCTGTTATATACTTAAGGTGCCCCTTATGGGAGGACTATCAGTATGGACGTGGAAAGCAGGCACGATATGCTGTGTCAGAAAATTTTTCTTCTTCTGCGCAGGGCGACCGACAATCAACTGAACGGTGAGGATATTTCCTCGGAAACGGAGTTCACCCAGACCGGGATGAATTCAATCGAGTATCTCAGACTCATCGATTTGGTCGAAACCACGTTCGACGTGACCATCGACCTCGTGGCCGAGAAAGATTTAAACAGCGTCGGCAAATTCGTGAAAGTCCTACTGAAACAGGGCGTGGTGGCTTGACCCCGCGTAACATGGCGAGGGAGTAGCGAGACATCCCAAGACCGACGGGGCCAGAACATGTATTCAACAAAATTTGGGGTCTTCCTGCCTCCGGCGCACAACCCGGCGGTTAGTCCCTATGTGGCGCTGCGGCATGATATCGAATCCTGCGTCCTGCTCGATGACTTGGGTATGGACGAGGTGTGGGTGGGTGAGCACCACTCCAGCGGGTGGAGCACCCTGAGCTCTCCTGAACTGTTCATCGCGGCGGTGGCCCGTGAGACGCGCCGGATTAGATTTGCGACCGGCATCATACCGCTTCCATATCACCATCCTCTTCACACGGCAGAGCGAATTCTGCTATTAGATCATTTGACGGACGGTCGAATAATACTGGGATGCGGGACGGGGACATATCTCCACGACATGGAGATGATCGGCCTAGATTCGGGCTCTATTCGCGGTCACTTCCGCGCGGCGCTGGACGTCATTCAGGCGCTGATGCGTGGCGAGATGGTCGACACGACGACCCCGTGGTTCACCACAAAGAAGGCGGTGTTGCAGCTCCGGCCGCTGAAAGACCCAATCGAGACTGTAGTCGTGTCGTCGCTGGCCGATGAGGCGATAAAGCTCTTAATCGACACCAGGACAAGGCCGATTGTTCACGTGACGCCTCCTTGGGGCGTCATCCGGCCGGGAGTGTCCCCTTGGGGCGTCGGCGCGGATGTGGACCCGCTTCCCTCTCTCGCTCAGCGCGTCGCGGCGTATCGGGAAAAATCAGGGGAGACGGTGCGCGTTCGCTGCTGCGTGTTTGTCCACATATGCGACTCCGTCGCCAAGGGTATCGACGAACTCATGCGTGGATGGAGCGCGCAGAGGAACACGCTTTGGCGGTCTGTCATGGGTTTGCCGATTTCGGACTCTCCGACTGCGCACCGGGAGGCGCTTGAAGGCTTGGTCGAGCAGGGCACGTTTATCGTCGGGGACGCCGCCGCCTGCACTCGGATGATCCAGGACCTCGCGGATCGCCTTGGTGACCCTGTGTCATTCATCTTCAACGTTTACGGGTGGCTGTCGCACAAGGCGACCCTTGACCAGGTGACGGCTCTCGCCCGCGAAGTGATTCCCAACCTTACCGGCGCCTTTAAGGGGACGGAGGAGTCCATGAGACTGACCTCGGAGGAGGCCAGCCGTCAAATGAAACGCCGATCCGCGCTGCGCTGAACGGAGTCGAAATGATGAGCGCCCAGACCATCTTGGACTTCAGCTACGACGAGTTTTTCGCCGACCCATGGCCCGTCTACAAGGCGCTGCGCAAGACTGATCCCGTGCACTGGTCGGAGACGTTCAGGGCATTCTTGTTTACCAGATCTAGCGATGTCGTCGATCTGCTGGGCGACCGTCGCGTTACTAGCGGGTTTCCTATGCGCAGCAGCCGTCGGTTGTTCGGCCCGAACGTGCTTGACTCCGATGGCGACGATCATCGCCAGATGCGGAAGATGCTGACGCCGACGTTGGGACGTTCATCGGTGGATCGGTTGCGCACGGAAATACTCGTTCCCGCGGTGGACGAGGTTCTCGATTCCATAGCGGCCGAATTGGGGTCCGCGGACGAGCTGAATATCGACTTCATGGCTAGGGTCGCTGTGCGGGTGCCTTATGCGATGATAACCCGGCTGCTCGGCCTGCCGCCGGAAGACGCGGCCTGGCTGCGTGAGCGCGTCCTTCCGCTGGCCGGCGCGATGGAGTTCCCGGCATCTTCATCCTCGCTGGCCATGGCTTTGGCGGCCAAGGCGGAGTTGATCGCCTACCTGAAAAAAGCGATCGACAAACGCCGGCCAGGCGGCGCGGCGACGTTTCTCGATTTCCTCTGCCCGCCGAACGAACCCGTAGACGAATCGTCGCTGGCGTTTGCCACCCTCTTCATGCTGGGCGCGACCGAGACGAGCGTCGCCACTATCGGCAAGGTTATGTACGCCTTGCTCGCGCACGACATCGAGCTGTCGGCGTTGGCGGACGCCGAGTATCGCAATCAAGTGATCCGCGAAACCCTTCGGTGGGAGCCGCCAACTCACACCATCGTCAGATATTCCTCAACCAACATGACCATTCACGGCGTGGACATTCCGCGCCGGTCTACGCTCCTGCTGTCGCTGGGCAGCGCAAGCCGTGACGAAGCCCTGTTTTCGGACCCTGACAAGTGGCGTCCAGGTCGTTCGGACCAGCGCTTGTTGGCCTTCTCGGCAGGCCCGCACACGTGTCTGGGCGCTCAACTCGCCTTCGCGGAGTTCGACACGTTGTTTGAGTGTTTATCGCTCCGCTTCGCCGGCGTCCGGCGCACCGATGTACTCGAAGACGTCCGGGCCGGTTTGTGGCGGTTGCGGGAGCGGGGCCATATCTTCCGCCAACCCGACCAACTGCATGTACAAGTGCTTTCTCGGCATTCCGAGCGGAGCGCGATGCATGTCTGACGCACTGAATTTACCCATAGTCGCTGGAAGGGGAACTGGAATGCTCTCGCTGCTTGATGACCTCCATAGCGACTTCGTGATAATCGTGAACGACGAAGAGCAGCACAGCCTGTGGCCGGCTTTGGTCGTTTTGCCCGAGGGATGGACCGTCTCTTACGGTCCGGCCGCCAGGGACGACTGCCTCGGCTATGCGCGACTGAGCTGGACCGACATGCGCCCGGCGAGCGTCCGAACCGCTCGTCATGACGAGCGTGATTAAGGGAGGTGAGCATGTCTCCAAGGACCGCCCTGAGCGCGCCCCCGTCCCACAAAACGAACACGCGCTTCACAGCTCCCAGCGGTCGAGGCGGTTCGATGCGACTGTCGTCCGGACAGGAGCGCTTGTGGCTGCTTCAGCAGCTCGACCGGAAGACAACCGCGTTCAATATCCCGGTCGTCCTGCGGTTCCACGAGGGGGTCGACTTCGACGCCCTTGACCGAGCGCTCTACGCGCTCGCTGAACGCCATCCGGTGATCCGCTGGGCGTTCGACGTGGACCGGTCGGGCGCCCCTTTCGCCAAATATGTGTCCGACTTCCGCATCCCAGTGGCACGCCGAGCCTCCGGGCCGGGCGTGAACGATTGGCAGGCGCTCGCGGACGAACTGGTCGCCGAGCCGTTCGACCTGGCAGCGGAGCCGCCCGTACGCGCCCTGGTCATCGAATGTCCAGACGGATTCGCCGTGCTGTGCGTGGTATTTCACCACCTGATCATCGACGCTCGCTCCATCGAAATTCTCAGCAAAGAACTTCCCGCCCTGTACGGGTCGGCGACGCTCAAACCGCTCAATGTAACGTACGAGGATTTCGTCGGATGGCAGCGCTCCGAAATCGACGACGAGTCCGTCGCCGAACACCTTGAGTTTTGGCGTCAAGAGCTTGCAGATTTGGAGCCGCTGCGGTTGCCGACGGACCGCCCGAGACCGGCCGATCCCGGATTTGCGGGCGACCACGTCGAATTTGAACTCTCCGCCGCGCTCACAACGGCGCTTAGCGGGTTCGCCTTGCGGCATCGGTGCACCTTGAGTAGTACGGTGGCGACGGTGTTCCAGGCGCTGTTGTATATCCAATCCGGACAAGAGGACGTTACGGTTGGGACGGTGATGGGCGGCCGCGAGAACCGGCGGTTCTCCGACGTGTTCGGCTTTTTCGCCAACACGGTGGTGATCCGCAGCCGCGTCAGCTCTTCGACGTCGTTTCGCGAGCTGCTCAAGCTGGCGCAGCGCAAGTTCCTGGCGGCGCATTCTCATCAGCAGGCACCGTTCGACCAGGTGGTCGCAGCGGTCCAGCCGGAGCGAAGGCCGGGGCACTACCCAATCTTCGATTTCGCGTTCTCGCACGCCGGAGAGTTCCCCACACGCTACGAAGGCGGGATCTCCCCGGTGCCGTGGTCGACTAGGGCCACCCAGTTCGACCTGCAATTGCTTACCTACCTGCAGGACGGCATGCTTTACGGTTCGCTAGGGTTTCGCACCAGTCTTTTTGACCGCTCGACCGTCAAGGGGTTCGCCAGCCGGATCATCCGCCTCATTGACCAGGCGCTCGAGAAACCTGACGAGCCGATCTCACGGCTTAACCTGGTAACCGCGGACGAGATTGTGCGCAGCCAAGACAGGTGGCGAGCCGCCGCCCGCCCGGTCGCCGCGGAGTCCCTCGTCACGCTGTTCGAAGCGCAGGTCACCCGAACGCCTGACGCTGTCGCCCTCGTCGCGTCGAACGCGCGGTTCACCTACGCAGAGCTCGACGCGCGGGCGAACCAGCTCGCTCACCGGCTGATCGCGACCGGCGCCGGCGCCGATCAAATCATCGGCGTGATTGCGGAGCGTGGGCCCAATGTCCTGATTGCGTTCCTGGCGATTGTGAAGGTGGGCGCGGCGTATCTTCCGCTGTCGATCGACGACCCGGTGGACCGGCAACGATCCCTGTTGCGCGGATCGGGGGCCCGGCTGCTGCTGTCTGACCAGACTGCGCAGATCGAAGGCATCGTCGCCGTCGGTTTCGACGCGGACGAATTCCCAAAACATTCCCCTGGCGTCGACGTGCACGCCGATCAACTGGCGTACGTGATTTGCACCTCCGGCTCGACCGGCGAGCCCAAGGGCGTCGCCATCGCGCACCGACAGGTCGCGGACCTGGCTTTGGATCGCGGCTGGGAGGGGAAGGTCGAGCGCGTGCTGCACCACTCTGCGCATACCTTCGACGCGGCGACGCTCGAGATCTGGGTTCCGCTGCTGTCAGGCGGGCGCGTCGTGCTCGCTCCCCCCGGCAGACTCGACGTCGACACCCTGGAACGCCTCATAGTTGAGGAATCTTTGACTTGGATGTTTGTGAGCGCTGGGTTGTTTCGCGTCTTCGCCGAGCAACGGCCACAGGCGTTCGCCGGCGTGCGGGAGGTCTGGACCGGCGCCGACCTCGTTTCCCCTCAGGCTGTCGCCACGGTACTCGAACACTGTCCGGGAATCGTCGTCGTCAATGCGTACGGGCCGACCGAGACGACGTCGTTCTCGACGGCGCACCGCGTGCGGGACCTCTGCCAGACCGCGGGGCCTCTTCCGATCGGAACGCCGCGCGAAAACACGCGTTGCTACGTGCTTGACGCAAATCTGAGGCCCGCGCCGGAAGGCGTGATCGGCGAATTGTTCATCACGGGTGCAGGCGTTGCTCGCGGGTACCTCAATCGCCCCGACTTCACCGCGATGCGGTTCGTCGCTGATCCCCTCGGTTTGCCGGGCGGCCGGATGTACCGCACTGGCGACCTTGCGAGGTGGCGCACCGACGGCGTGCTGGAATTTTTCGGGCGCGCGGACGACCAATTGAAGATCCGCGGATATCGCGTGGAGACCGGAGAGATTGAGCACGCGCTGGCCAAGCTCCCCGGCGTCGCCCAAGCCGTCGTAGTGGTGAGAAAAGAGAACGGCGACAATACGCTCATTGCCTATCTCGTGCCGGCGCCGCACGCCCAACTCAGCGAGGCGGAGCTGCGTAGGTCGCTTGCCGAGAACCTGCCCGGCTACCTCATTCCGTCTGCGTTCGTCGTGCTCGACGCCTTGCCGATCACAGCGAACGGCAAGCTCGATCGCAAGGCGCTTCCTGCTCCGGTTCACGAATCGTCCTCGTCCGGGCGCGGACCTGCAAACCCTGTCGAAGGGGTTCTCTGCGCCTTGTTCGCTGAGTCGCTCGGCCTCGACAGCGTCTCCCTGGACGACAACTTCTTCGAGCTCGGCGGACACTCGTTGCTCGCCACAGGACTAGTCGGCAAGATAAAGTCGTCGCTCGGCGTGGAGCTCTCCATGAGCGACCTCTTCCGAGCTCAGACCGTCGCGCAGTTAAGCGCACTGCTCGACTCCCGCGATTCGACGAACAGCGAGGGCGTGCTGCTGCCGATCCGGACGGACGGTAAGGGGCCGCCTGTCTTCTTCATTCATCCGGGCGTGGGGCTTAGCTGGTGCTATGTGGGATTCACCAAACACCTGCGCGGCATCCCGATCTACGGCCTGCAAGCTCGGGCGGCGTCGGACGCCAGCCTGCTCGCCCCGACGCTCACCGACATGGCGGTGGACTACCTCGAGCAGATTCGCGAAGTGTGCCCGAGAGGTCCGTTCCGGCTTGCAGGGTGGTCGTTTGGCGCGAACGTGGCCCATACCATCGCCGCCATGCTGCAAGACGCCGGCGCCGAGGTTGAGCTGCTCGCGCTGATCGACGGCTACCCTTACGCCGGCAATCCGCCGGGCTCGACCGGCTCGGAACGAAGTGACGAAGCAGAGGACCTTGCGACGGTGCGCCGCCTTTATCTGAACGGCGCCGGTCTGGTCGGGGTGGATGATGTACGCGCGGCTGAACTCACCGCAATACTAGCGCACAGCAAGGTTCTCGCCAAGGCGCATACGCCGCTCGTGTTCGACGGGGACGTGCTGTTCTTTTCCGCGACGGGTCACCCGGATACGGCCGCTCTGAGACCTTCGGCTTGGCGGCCCTTCATCACGGGCTCGATACGCACGCAAGCCGTCGCCGCCGAGCACCACGAGATGATGCAGCCGGTCCCGCTGGCGCAGATAGCCGAGGTGTTGGGTGCTGAATTGGCGAGCGCAAGGCAAGCGTAAAGAGGTCGTTCGGCGAACCATCGGCGGGCAAGAGGAAGAAGCCCCGCCTTGCGTCGGGCGGTCGACCGTGTGGAGCTTGGGTCACCACTCCACGCCCGCCTCGGCGGCTCTTTGCCCGGCGTGGCCCCGTCGATGTCGGCGATCTGCACGCCTTCGCCAACGGCGTGAAGGTCTTTGACGACGCGTCAGGACGACGCTTGGCCTCCGCGGCAGGGCGTCGCCAGGCCCAACTAAAAGGAGCTGAAGGAATGGGCAAAGTTATCCAAACACAGGCCAATCAAGTCGAGGCTTCAAGCCATCGAGTGATTACGTCCGCCTGCGCTCTGATGTTCCTGATCTCGCTCGACGTCACGGTTGTCAACGTCGCTTTGCCTGCGATCCAGGACACGCTGACCGTGCCGATCAGGTCGCTCAGCTTGACGTTAGTGGCGTACGCGCTGCCGTTTGCGACATTGATGTTGTCTGCGGGCGCATTGTCGGATCGGTTCGGACCGGCGAAAGCGTGCATGAGCGGCGTGCTCATCTTAGGCGTCGGTTCGTTGATCGGTGCCGCCGCCCCGAACTTCGCGGTCTTGGTGCTCGGCCGCGTTGTGCAAGGCGGCGGCGCTGCTCTCTGCATGCCTTCGTCTCTGGCCGTGCTGCGCTCCAACGTTCCCTCGCACCAATTGACGCAAGCGATCGCGCTATGGGGCTTTTGCGGTTCGGTGGCTATCGCCGCCGGGCCGTTGCTGAGCGGCTTCCTCGTCCAGTACACGACATGGCGGAGCGTTTTCATAATCAACATCCCTGTTGTCGCGCTGGCCGCGTGGTTGCTTCTACCTGTGGCGCGGGTCGTCAGGCAAACGCCAATTTCGCAGAAGACGTCGGTGGATGTGATAGGACAAGCGCTCTTCGTGGCGTCATCGACTTTGCTGGTCGGCGGTTTGATCCTCCTAGGCGGCGAGGTCTACGCGGTCCCCAGACAGATTCCCGTTGTAATGCTGATATTGTCCGTAGTCGGCGCCGTCGCCTTCTTCTTGTACGAGCGCAGGGCCGCCAATCCGGTAATCCCGCCATCTTTGATTGAGCATCGGGTGTTTCAGTCCGCCGTGATGGTCGGAGGTTCGATCAGTTTCGTGAGCTTCGGCATCGTGTACTGCCTCGGCCTCTACTACGACGTCGCTCACAAGTTTTCTCCCTTGATGGTGGGAGCGCTCTATCTGCCGAGCATGCTGGCCACCGGCGCCGCGACCATGGTCGTGGAGCGCGTCAGACGAGCGCTGGGCGCCCGAATGACGACGGCGGCCGGCATCGCCTCGCAACTTATAGGCTCATTTCTCATCGCTCTTCTGCCTGATAACGTTGGCTGGGTTTCCGCGAACGCCGTCTTTCTTGGGTTCGGGGTCGGTCTCGTCGTCCCGGTCATAACCGCGAGTCTGTTAGCCGCAGTGGATGCGAACCTATCAGGCGTCGCCAGCGGGGCGTTCAGCTCCATTCGGCAGCTCGCCGCCGCAATCGGGATCGCCGTTCTGGGACTTCTGGTGCAAGGCGCCGGTTCGTCGATCCAGGTGGACCTTCGATCTATCGCTGCCTTGTGCGCGTCGTTGCTGGCGATCGTGCTTGGCGCCTATCTAGCGCTCCAACGTGACACCGACATAGCGAGATAGTCGGCTGCATATCTCTGAGCTTGGAGGAATGTTATGAATGTCACCATGGTTAGTTTTCCCACTTACTCGCGTATCCTCCCGTTGGCGTCTGGCTATTTGCAAGCCTACGCTCAAGATGTTCCGGAGGTCAGGGCTGCCTACTCGTTCGTGGAACGAAGCTACGGTATCGACGAGGTGTCCGAAGACCGTGTCGTTGACGACCTCGTGAGCGACGAGGCCGACCTCTACACGTTTTCTTGCTACGTCTGGAATTCCTCCCTGGTCCGACGCGTCATCGGGCGCCTGAGGAAAGCGCGCCCCAACGCCGATTTCCTCTTAGGAGGACCGCAGGTGATGAACCAGGCGGAAAAGTATATTCCCCCGTCGGCAGAGAATATTTACGTGTGTAACGGGGAGGGCGAGCGGACTTTTCGGCAGTTTCTGCAGGAGAAGCTTGAAGGCAGGCCGGACATGACCCGGGTGCGCGGTCTTTCGATGTTGCGCGACGGTGAGTACATTAGGACGGAAGATAACGAGCGCATTCGCGACCTCGAAGAGATACCCTCGCCCTTTTTGAACAATATCTTCCCCCCTTCGAAATACAGTTGGATTCTGTTTGAAACAAACCGCGGCTGCCCGTTCAAATGCTCCTATTGCTATTGGGGGGCGGCGACAGGCAGCAAGGTCGTAAAATACGCCTCCGATCGCGTATTGGCCGAGCTCGACTGGATCACCAAGTACCCGGCCTTCACGCTCTATATCTGTGATGCGAACGTCGGTATGTTGCCGCGGGACTTGGAATACGCTGAATTCCTCGCCGAGAAGAAAAGAGCTACGGGGTTCCCCCACGAGGTGTTTTTCAGCTCCTCCAAGAATACGCCGACGCGAGTGGCCTCGTTTGTGGAGATTATGGCCGCTTCAGGGATGATCACCATGCAGCCGGTGTCGTTGCAGACAATGAGCGAGCGGGCGTTGGCGAACGTAAGCCGCGAGAATATACGACCCGAGTCCTATTTGGAGATTCAAAAGCAGCTCAATGCGAAAAAACTCTCGTCCTACATAGAGCTATTGTGGCCCTTGCCCGGGGAAACGCTGGAGTCCTTCAAGAGCGGGATTGATCACTTATGCGCGACGCAGGCCGACACGTTCCAGGTCTATCCCTTGTTGCTGATGAATAACGTTCCGATGAATGAGCAGAGAGAGAAATTTAATCTACAAACTGCGCGCGATCCTGATCCGAATGGAGAGGCTGAGATTGTCGTATCGACCGAGGATGTCACGTCGGACGACTACCTGGAGGGGCTCAAATTCACTTTCGCGGAGACGGCGCTGTACAGCACTCGGGGGCTTCGCGCCGTCGGAACCTACCTTCACAACACAGGCGTCATGTCGTTCGCGCAACTCATGTCGGAATTCTCTAGATACTCGGAGCGGCGCCAAAACTTTTATGCCGAATTCATACGCTCGGCGGTCATGACGACCGTCTACAAATTTACAACCAAAGGCGCATTCGTCGACTTGATATTACGCAAGGAGCGCGGTGCGTTCGAAGCGATGATCCTTGATTTTTTGAAAGATTGCGGCGTTTGGCGTTTGGATGAGGTTAGGCGGCGATACGAACTTGACTTTCTGAATCGGCCATTCGCGTACTGGCAGAACTTCGCAAAGCCATCGTATGAGTTCAAATTTTTAGAGATAGAGGACGTAAAGGGTCATATTTATAAAGTAAGATTCGCTGAGCCGGTGGATTTGCATGAGATTTTTGGAGAAGGTGCCAACCTGCATACATCGGGCGCCGTTTCGAAAGTCAGCGTGGATCATGACCGTGGGCAGATGCCCTTTATGCTATCCGCAGGACCAGATAAGAATTCAGCCTATTGCCATGGAAAGCTGTACCAGATTCGCTCCATCTTGCCGCTATGGAAATCTCGGTGACGTGTGTCCAGTCTTTCGCTCACCGGCGAGAAGCGTAGGTTCGTAATTTGAGCCTGTCGGGCCACAGCTGATCGAGCGGATGCCGCATCCCCCCGTCGCGGCATGATTCGAGTTGATTGCCCCGAAGCTGGAGAGGCGAGCCGTTGTTTGAGTCTCCGTTCCCAGAGCACGTCCGCTTCGTTGCGGTCAATGGCGCGACCCTAGGGCCAGAACAACCTCACGCGGAGGAACTTGCCGCTTTGGGCGACCGCGCTTCACCGAGTCGGAAACGTGCGTTCACGCACGGCCGAGTCGCGGCGCGGAAGGCGATGAAAGGGCTGCTTGATGATCCGCCGCCGGTTCTTCCTGGCCACGATCGCGCCCCGCGCTGGCCAGAGGGCGTCGTGGGCTCCATCACACATGCAGCCGGGTGGGGATTGGCGGCGGCAGATGAGAGATCGCGCACAAGGGCTCTAGGCCTAGACTTCGCATGCCTTTCTGAATTGCCCGACACGCAGATCGCACGCTTGGTTGCCGACGCTGACGAGTTGCAATGGATCGCCGGCGACCCCCGCCGGCTGCTCGCCATGTTCTCCGCCAAAGAGAGCGTTTACAAGGCTCTCTTTCCGGAATGCCGATCGTTTTTCGGCTTCCACGACGCCATAACTCGCTGGTCCGAGTCGCCTACGCCCGGTTTCGATGTGCAATTGCTTCGGCATCTCAGCCCGCTGTGGCCGACCGGGGCAAGTCTGCGGGCGGCCGTATGTTGGTCCGGCGAGTTCGTGTTGACCTCGGTCTGGCTATCGGCGGAAGAGGCGCACGCTCAAGGGCCGAAAAGCCAGCTCTAGCAGCCTGTCGGACTTAAGTGGCGGGACGGTGGTTTGAGCGAGACTGGCGCCGATTGGTGCTATAGAAGGGGAGACATTGATTCTCTTTCGCGGTCGCCTGGGACGCATGGACAGTTTCCGGACGATTGATCGGCAGACAGTTTATCTGCTTCCGCCATCGGTTGACGAGTGGCTTCCTGAGAAGCACTTGGCTCGGTTCATCGTGGAAATGACCGACGGTCTCGACCTGGGCTGGATGAGCGGGGCCTATCGTGGTTCGAGTTTGGCTTCCTATCACCCGCGAATGTTGCTGGGGTTGTTGGTTTACGGCTATGCGAAAGGGGTGTTTTCAAGCCGCAAGCTGGAGCGGGCGACTTACGACTTGGTGGCGTTCCGGTTCATCGCAGCCGACGATCATCCCGACCACGACACGATCACCACGTTTCTCCGGCGGTTCCTAAAGGAGATCGAGAAGCTGTTTGTGGACGTCCTTCGGCTCACCCGCGAGATGGGGGGATGCTGAAGATGGGGACGATCGGCCTGGACGGGACGAAGATCCACCCAATGCGAGCCGGCACAGCGCGCTTTCCTATGAGCATGCGGGCAACCCCCGGGTCGAAGAACCTGGGGGGAGACGCAGTTGAAGGCCGAGGTCGCCGACCTGATGGCCAAGGCGGAGGCTGTGGACGCCGCCGACGTTCACGACGGCTTGTCGATCCCCGACTAACTGGCGCGGCGCGAGGAGCGCCTGCGCCAGATCGCTGAGGCGCGGGCGAACCCCCCGGATCAAGTCCGGGGGGAGGCTCGGGCCAAAGAGCGTCATGCGCGCGAGATGGCGGAGCACGAGGCCAAAATGGCGGCACGCGAGGCCAAGACCGCCCAAACGGGCAAGAAGCCCAGGTGCAAACCGCCGGCGCCGCCGGTCGAAGGGCCGCTGCCGACCGATCAGGTCAACCTGAGGGACGAGGAGTCGCGCATCATGCAGGTGACTGGCGGCGGCTTCGACCAATGCTACAACGCCCAGGCGGCGGTGGCGGCGGGCAGCTTGCTGGTGGTGGCGACGGACGTGGTGCAAGCGCCCAATGACAAACAACAAGTCGAACCGATGCTGGAGAAGATCGAGGCTTTGCCCGCAGAGCTGGGCAAGGTCGAAAACCTGCTGGCGGACACCGTGCGAAAAGGCCGGCGTCGAACCGGTGATCGCGATGGGCCGCCAACCGCATCGTCCGCCGCTGAGCTAGCGATTCGCGGCGACGCCCTAGGCGCCGAAGGATCCGCCGTCCGTCGAGGCGATGGCCCACAGGCTGAAGACGCCCGCCGGCCGTGCGCTCTACGCCCTGCGCAAACAGACGCCGGAACCGGTGTTCGGCATCATCAAGTCCGTGCTCGGATTCCGTCAACTTTTACTGCGCGGGCTCGAGAATGTTCGCGGCGAGTGGAGTCTCGTGACCATGGTCTGGAATCTGAATCGGATGTTCGCCCTCGCCACGGCATGAGCAGCGCACGAAGGCTCGCCCAAAAGGCAGGAGCCGCCCGCAAAGCCCTCTCGAGACGCCGCATGGCGCGACCCCAGCGACCCGGAAGCCGATCGGCCCATGTCAATGATGCTCTCGGCCCTCGTTTCGACTCCCTCCCGCCCGACGCGATAAAGTTCAGCCCGACAGGCCGCTAGGAGCGCCACATGACCAAAAAATTTGTCGTAGTCCTAAACAAGTCGCATGACGTTTTGCAATTGTTGAGCGCCTTGGGGCATGTTTCGGCGGGATTGGCCGGAAATTCCGGTCTTGCCAGTGAAATGAAGTTTATCACATATGAAGACAAGTCGGGACAAACCTATCCTAACATAAGTGAGTGGTCCTTTGTTGTTCTCAGGGGCAAGGGAAGTCATATCCGGAAATTGAGGGAGGCGTTGATCGCAAATCAGATGAAATACGCCTGCTATTTGGACACAATGCTGAGTGGCGGTTCGGATGCTCAGCAAGCGGCGACCAAAGAGAATTTGGCGGAGGAGCTTGAGGTGCTCGCGCTCTCGACATTCGGCGATGCGACCATCCTGGATCCCTTGACAAAGCGCTTCTCCGTGTCGCGCACGCCAGCCGCATCATCGGGGACGGAGGAGGAGTGAATTGCGATTTGGCGACTGGTAACTACCCACGGGTAGGCACGCTCGCTTTCTGCCTGGGGTAGGTTCAAGATGCACGTTTATGCCGAGTTCCGAATTATGCCGAGTAGGGGCGTCCTGCCGTGGCAGAGCCCTCCGTGCCAATGACAATGAGACATCGTCCCCCCGGAAGTTTAACCTTGAGGGTGTTGAAGGATGATCTTGCTCATGCCCATGATCCCGACACCGATCGATGCCGAGGCGGGCGCCGACACTACCGGAGGTCGGAGGCCGACGGTGGCGGCGCCCGCCTCGGCATCACCCGAACTCACCGCTCGCCCGCACCGCCGGATCTTCACCGCCCAGGACAAGCTGCGCATTCTCGCCGAGACGGATCGTGCGGCTGACACCGGCGGCATCGCGGCCATTCTGCGCCGCGAGGGCCTCTACTCCTCGGCGCTGACCGACTGGCGCCGGCAACGTGACGCAGGCGCTCTCGGCGCCCTGACGCCGGCCAAGCGCGGCCCAAAGGCCACCGAACCCCACCCGCTCACCACCGAAGTGGCGGCTCTTCAAAAAGACAACGCGCGTTTAACGCTGCGACTGGCGCGTGCTGAGGCCATTATCGGAATCCAAAAAAACGAGCTCGGATCGGGTGTCCGCCTGTGGCGGTAGAAACTGAAGGTAGTATGGTTGGCTGGAGAGGAGCGGCCGACTACTTTTTGGTGGAATTGACCCCGTAAAAAAACGTGGCCCATGGGCTGTTGCGGACTTGCGAATGGTGACGCCTTCGGGCGATCCCGGTTAGGAAATTGATCAACTTCCGCAGCCCAGCCTCTCGCTGTGTCTCTTGTGCAGGAGGGTTCATTCATGTCTCAGGCAAAGCGATCCCGCGGTCGGCAGGAGCTGTCCCCGGTTCACCCCAATGCGGCGGCGATCGACATCGGCGCCACCATGCACGTGGCCGCCGTCGGCCCGGATTGCGATGAGCAGCCGGTGCGGACGTTCCAGACCTTTACCGCCGATCTCCACCAACTGGCGGACTGGTTTGCCCAGTGCGGCGTCAAGACGGTCGTGATGGAGAGCACCGGGGTCTACTGGATCCCGATCTACGAGATCCTGGAGCAGCGCGGGTTCAAGGTGATGCTGGTCAACGCGCGGGACGCCAAGCACGTGCCAGGGCGCAAGACCGACGTAAGCGACGCGCAATGGCTGCAGCGCCTGCACGAGTATGGCCTGCTGCGCCCGAGCTTCCAGCCGCAGGCCGAGATAGCGGGACTGCGCGCCTACCTGCGGCAGCGCGAGCGGCTGCTGGACTACGCGGCGGCGCACATCCAGCACATGCAGAAGGCGCTGACCCAGATGAACCTGCAGCTGCATCATGTGGTGTCCGACATCACCGGCGTGACGGGCATGCGCATCATCCGGGCGATCGTCGCCGGCGAGCGCGACCCGGCCATCCTGGCCTCCTACCGCGACGTGCGGTGCCATGCCTCGGTCGAGACGGTGCGCCAGGCGCTGGTCGGCAACGACCGGGAGGAGCACATCTTCGCTCTGACCCAGGCGCTTGAGCTGTATGACGTCTACCAGGCCAAGGTGGCGGCCTGCGACGGGCAGATCGAGGCGGTCCTGGAGCGGCTGAAGCAGAGTGCCGTCCCGCCGACCGAAAAGCTGCCTGCCGCCCGGCACAAGGCCCACTCATCCAACGCGCCGGCATTCGAGGTGCGGGGGGCGCTGCACGCGATCCTCGGCGTGGACCTCACCCAGATCCACGGCCTGGGACCCTACCTCGCCCTGAAGCTGGTTGGGGAATGCGGGACCAGCCTGTCGGCATGGCCCACCGCCAAGCACTTCACCTCATGGCTGGGGCTCGCCCCGCACAACAAGATCTCCGGCGGCAAGGTGCTGTCGTCGAAAACCCGGCGCACCAGCAACCGGGCCGCGACCCTGCTGCGGCTGGCCGCCATAACGGTCGGGCGCACCGACACGGCGCTGGGGGCGTTCTTCCGCCGCCTCTCGGGACGCGTCGGCAAGGCAAAGGCCGTCACGGCCACTGCCCGCAAGATCGCCGTGCTGTTCTACAACACGCTCCGGCACGGCATGACCTACACCGATCCTGGCGCCTCCTACTACGAGGACCGCTACCGGCAGCGCGTCCTGAACAACCTGCAACGCCGGGCAAAGTCGATGGGGTTTGTGCTGCAGCAGGCGGAGCCAGCGGGCGCCCAGGCGGGTGTTTCTTAGGAAAGTAGTCGGCCGCTCCCCTCCGGCCAAACATACTACCTTCAGTTTCTACCGCCACAGGCGGACACCCGATCCGAGCTCGTTTTTTAGAACTTGGATATCTCTTGTAGTAAAACCGTCTTTTCGGGCTAATTCTGTAACGGCTTCAAACAAGTTATCTCGATCAGATGGGCCATTCTGAAGGGCCTTAAGAACCCAAGGCAGCATGTTTGTTGGCGCTGCAGGAATCATCTTCTAGTCCTTCATCATTCCATCTTGGGGCTAGCTGTATCAGACCTATAGGTCCGATAAGGCCTATAGGTCAAACATCTTTGTGGCCTCATATGCGCGAGTGAGATCGTCTAGTCCGATAATATCTGGTTATGACAACCAACGGGGCAGGTGGTCAGCGCTTCAGGGCGAGTGCCACTCCCGCGCCCACCAGCACGCCACCGCCGGCGCGGTTGAACCCGCGCCGCACGGAGGGGCGCCGCACCAGCGAGGACACGCGCCCGGCCAGCGCCGCCCAGAGCAGCACGCTTGCCGAGGCCATGGCGACGAAGCTCACGACCAGGATCACCGCCTGCGGCAGGAACGGTGCGGACGGCGCCATGAACTGCGGCACAAAGGCGACGAAGAACGCGATGCCCTTGGGGTTCAGCGCCGTCACTACGTAGGCCTGGCGGAGAGCGGCTGCCGCCCCGAGCGGCGGCGCGGCGTCTGCGGATACCGGCGCGCGCCAAAGCCTCACGCCAAGGTAGACCAGGTAAGCTGCGCCGATCCACTTGAGCAGCGTGAAAGCTGCGGCCGAGGCGGCCAGCAGCGCGCCCAGCCCGGCCAGGGACAGGGTCATGGCGGTGAGGTCCCCGAGCGCCACACCCGCGACCAGCGGCAGCGCGTGCCGGCGTCCCGCACCCAGGGACTGGCCGACCACCATCAGGACGGTCGGCCCCGGGATGGCGAGCAGCACGGCAGTGGCGAGGAGGAAGGCCAGCCAGGCGTGGAATGTCATGCCGGCTACGCTAGGACCTGGGTGGCCTGAGTGTCACCAGGGATTGCAGCAGTCACGCAGCAAGGTTCTGCCCATGCCGATTGCTGCACCGCACCTGTTAATCCGATAATCAAGATACACGCACCAAAGAAGGTGCATCAAGGCAGGTCATCTGTGCGACCGCACAAGGGAAAAGCAAAGTGGGCGAGCCGGGCGACGATCACTCAAAACGGGTTGCGGCAATAAGGGAGGAGATGCGGTTTGAGATAAGGGGTCATCCGGAAACAACCGAATCGGGTGGCATGTGGTTGTCTTGTTCGCGGATTCCCGTTGCTTGAAAGGTTTGTTATGCCGTTTGGATGATTGACCCTCACCCGATCCGTAAGCGCTTCACGTCGCTGTCCCCGCACCTGAGCGAACGCGAGCGCCGCCTGTTTGCTGCGACCGAAGCACGTGCCGCTGGCTATGGCGGCATTGCTGCGGCATCGGCGGCGACGGGCATTGCGGTGAGCACGATCGGCCGGGGCCTGAAGGAGCTGTCGGTTTTGGACACGCTGGCTCCTGACCGGGTCCGCCGTCCCGGCGGCGGGCGCAAGCTGCTGGTGGCGAAGGATGCAACGCTGCTCGACGATCTGCTGGCGCTGGTCGAGCCGAGCGAGCGTGGCGACCCGATGTCGCCGCTGCGCTGGACCTGCAAGAGCCTGTCGCAGTTGACGTCCGCCTTGGTCGCGCAAGGTCATCGGATCGGCCGCACGGTGGTGGGCGAGTTGCTGCACCGACAGAAGTTCAGCCTGCAGGCCAACCGCAAGACCCACGAAGGCGAGGGCCACCCGGACCGGGACGCGCAGTTCGTCCACATCAACGACAGCGTCAAGGCGGCGCTGGCCGCGGGCCAGCCGGTGATCTCGGTGGATACCAAGAAGAAGGAGCTGGTGGGCGACTTCAAGAACGCCGGTCAGGCCTGGCGTCCCCGGGGCGAGCCGGAGGAGGTCCGGGTGCATGACTTCCTGATCAAGGAGCTGGGCCGGGCGGTGCCGTATGGCGTTTACGACCTCGCGGCCAACGCCGGATGGGTCAGCGTCGGCGTGAGCCACGACACCGCGGCGTTTGCCGTGCAGACGATCCGCCGCTGGTGGGCCGAGATCGGCAGCACGCGCTACCCGGACGCCAGGCGGCTGGTGATCACCGCCGATGGCGGCGGCAGCAACGGCTCGCGCGTCCGGCTGTGGAAACGCGAGCTGCAGCGTCTTGCCGACGAATTGGGCATTGAGATCGCTGTGCACCACCTGCCGCCCGGGACCAGCAAGTGGAACAAGATTGAGCACCGCCTGTTCTCGTTCATCACGATGAACTGGAAGGCCCGGCCGCTGGTCAGCTACCGCGTCATCGTCGATCTGATCAGCGCCACGACGACCGAAACTGGACTGACCGTGCGCTGCGAACTGGACAGCGCCGACTATCCCAAGGGGATGGTCGTGTCCGATCGGGAGATGGACGGCCTCAACATCAGCCGCGATGCTTTCCACGGCGAATGGAACTACACCATGCAACCAACCAGCTCACCAGTCCGAGCACTTGTTTCCGGATGAGCCCTAAGTGTATTCCAAGACCGCGTAAATGCTCTGATCAGTGCCGAGGCGTTCCTCCTGATTTCGTTCACGATGGCTTTGGCTTACGCAAGCCCTGGTCCTGGCGGCAAGTTCTTCTGGATCACCGCGGTTCTACCAGCCATTGGCTTCACGCTGGCCGCCCTGGCTTGGCCCGGGGTGATCACGAGTTACAAGATTATCGTCGAATGGAATGTCTTGTTCGTCGACGTCCTCAACGCAGCCCATGCAGCATCAACGCTCCATTGGAGGCCGTCCGTATTTGTGGACGGTGATCGACGCATCCAAGCCGACCACCGTCGCGGCATGCTGTTCTCGCGATACGTGCCGGTCATTTTTATGATCGCTTGGGTGCTCTTGGCCGGAATAGTCCTCAGCTCACCTTGGAGGTAGCACGTTATCAGATGCCGCCCGATCCGAAGGGGGAAGCCTAGCTCGGTCCGATAATCGCCGATTATAGAAACTGCCACTCCAAGACTATGTCGCGATGGAAGTTAGCCGTTTCCCAAAGGCGGGTGATTGCCGTCGCACAGTTCGATCTGGAAGCGTAGGGATTCCAATCCCCCATAGGCTGCCGCTTTGCGGAAGCGCTCCACAAGCTTCCCGCCACAGGCCTGGATCACGCGCTGCGAGGCGACGTTCCCGGGGTCGGCGGTCAGTTCGATGTAGTCCAGTTCTTGCTGCCTCGCCTCCTGCAGCATCAGCGCCAAGGCTTGCTTCGCACGGCCCGTCCCGCGCTTCCATGGGACCACGGCGAACCCGATATGCCCCAGCACGTGCGAGGGCAAAGCTGAGGTGCCACGCTGCCAGCGAAAACCGACGCTGCCGCAGAACTCACCATCCCAGATCCAGCGGGCGAAACCTGGCAGGCGGGGAACTAGCGACCCGTCCGGCAAGCGGATGGGTTCGCCAATCGCGTCAGGGTCGTCCAGGCTGGCTACAAAGCCAGCCGGGTCGGCGCCGATCTTACCGAGCTGCTCCTGGGCGGCCTCTGCACCTCGGACGTTGTCCGGCGACCAGCCCCGCTCCAAGGCGGCCGTGTATCCCGCTAGGTAGTTGAGGGACGGTTTGACGAGTGTGAGGTCTTCCACCGGGTCTGGCTCAAATGACTGCAGGATTGCAAGCATGGCAGGGATCGCGGCGAGCCGCCATGCTGCGCCGCAGCAACGCATAATCGCCAATTATGGAAAGCCGGGGAGAGTGGAGGGAGAGTAGCGAAGCAGTTGCCAGGGGTGGCGGCGGGCGAGACGGCGCGGGGACTGGGCCGGAGGCAGTAGAGGCACCCCGCGCGGGGCAGGCCAGGGCGGGCGAATACTTTCCAGAGACGTTGCGCTAGGCGCTCTTGCGGGTCATGCGGCGGCGCAGCTCTGCCAGCTCAGCGCGTGTCGCTTCGATGCCCTCGGGCGGAACCTCCGGCCGCGGCTCGGTGTCCGCCGGGTTGCGCCGGCCCATGCGGGCACGATCCACCCGGCTCGGGTCGGGATCGGAGGCAAGGATCGTCACCAGGCGCTTGCCAGGCGTGTCAGGAGAATCGTTCATGCTAGTGGTCGGCAGAACTTTCGGCGGTTTGTTGTGCCATGAACGTGTTTAACGACACGGTGCTGTGCCTGAGATGAAGGTAGGCCCTTCGGAGCCGGCTTATAGGAGCAGGCTTCAAACAGCCGTAAGCTGCTTCAGTCCGAAAGGCTGCGGTGGTGAACGTTACGGTCAAAAGGCGTGAGATAAACACGTCATGTATGGGTTAGAGAGACGAACGAAAGTGAACCGCTGACGACGCATCGAAAGAAACTGATGACATCGAAACTGGGGACGCAAACCCTTCCCAGGATGAGCATGGCAGATACCTATTTACTGGCCATGTGGTGTCCGGTGTACAGGCGGCGTGACTCTAATCTGGGCTTGGGCACGGAACTTGGGAACTCTTCATGCAATGTTAAGGGAAACCCTATAAGTGCGAAACACGAAGGGGGACATTACCGATGGGCATGAAGGGGGCGGATCATCCAGCAGTAGCGACGAAGCGCTTGTAATGAGCGTGGAGCGAAGGGGATGACCCAGCTCAAGGAAGGTGGTCGCCAACCGAGCAATCGGGAGGAGCGTTCGACTTTCCGCGTCGCCTGTCATCGCAAGATGGCAGGCAAATGGCTGGGACGAGCCGTGTAAATCGAGAGGTTTACGCACGGTTCTGTGGGCGGCTGGAGGTGAAATTCCTCCGGCCGACCCGGCGGCTACACCTCCATGCTCTTGGAAAATTCCTGCATCGCGGGCTCCGGCTGCACCGGAGGAACGGGAGGCAACACGGGCACGACGGACTGCTGCGCCGTGCCACCAAGCGGGACCGCAGTTGGCTTGTCAGTCTTGCTCATGGTCCGCTCTTTCCAGGTCCTCAACGCTCGCCTGCTCCTCACGCATCGTCCACCATCCCTTAGTGACGACCCGCATCGGCGGCGGTGGGGGGAGCCGCGGGCGCTGCGCCGGGTCCGCTGCCTGGGGCAGCCGTGGCTGGCTCTGGGTGAGTTTGCTCGGGTCCATGCGCGAGTCCTTTAGCGGAATGGCTTGGGATGTAGTAGGCGAACGTTACTGTCACCAGCGCAAGCGTCGAAACGACGGCGGCGATCGTCGCCAGGCCGGCGATCGAGCGCCGCTTCTCGCGGCGCTTGTTGATCTGCCGGTTGTGGTCCGTCGCCACGGCATATTGCCGGGCCAGGGTGCCCTTGAGGGTGACAAGCGCGTCCATCGGATCGGCTTGGGCCAGGTTTGCCGGCTCCCGCTCGTCCTTGATCAGGACCAGCGCGTATTCGAGGAGTTTGGTGTCCCTGGCAATGTAGTTGAACCTGGCCGGGTAGATCGAGGCGGCCAGGACACTGAGCGCTGCAATGCTGCACGCGACAGAGGTGACGAGCAGCGCGAGGGCGACCCAACCCAATCCGGTGCCAAGCGGCGGCAACCGGTCGATCAGTTGGAACAAGGCCGCCAGTTGCAGCGCCAAGGTCGCCGCGAAGAACGGCAGGGACCGCCAAATGTTTTCCTCCTGGTCGATCTCCTTGCGATAGCTGTCGGCGAGGGTTTTCTCGATATGCGCGAGAGCGGGCGGCTCGGGATTGGCCGTCACCCGTCGCGCCCGAAGCCATGGGGCGGGTCGATCCTAGCCTCAATTTGAGCCGCGAGGCGCGCCCTGCGACCGAGCTTAGGGCGTTGGCACTCGCGGATGGCTTCGCGGAATGGATCGCCTTCCTTCCTCCACCAGGTCACGGCCAGGGTTTCGATGGGCGCACGAATAGAACGGCGGCGGACCTCAATGGCGACGCTCAAATCCGAGAGCGCGTTGACTTCCAGCACGGCTGGCTCAATCACAGCCCGCACGAAATCGTTACCTCGCTTGTTGGTTCCTTCTGGAACGCCGAGCAGATCGCGGAAGCGAGCAACGGAGAAGACTTCAACGGAGCGGTCCATGTTCGCCCGGAGCTGGATCAGTTCGTAGAGAGCAATCGCGTATTTGCTCGACATGGCACAGACGATCTCGCCCTTGATCCGGCCCCAACGGTTCGAAGCGAGCAATATAGGCAGCAAATCGACCGGAATGCGATAATGCACCGTTGCTGGATTGCCGGGTTCAGCTTTTTCAGGAATGACGAAAGATGAGAACAGATGCGTCATGAGCACTGCAGGACGGCCCGTGCGTGGATGCTTAATCGGAGCTTGTACTTGGATAGCGAGTAGGCGTGCGAGAGTTCCTCTGATTCGTTCGGTGCCGACATGTGAAGAGTACAGCAGATCGGTGATCGGAAGTTCGAAGACCATATCTGGCTCTGCGAAATGGCCACTGTCGTGCGCGTGTTGGTAGAGCAGGTTGAGCACTACTCGATCAGAGGCTTCCAATGCCCCAGTGCCGGTGATTTCAATCAGCTCCCCAGCTTTTGGGAAGCCGTCGGCACTGGTCTTCTGCTCAATGGTCAAGCTCATCCTCGAAATATGATGCGGTGCGGACTGCTAATCAACACGTAACGCAATGTGGATAACTCGATGTAGAGACCACCCTTTTACCCGCAATAGACCACCCTTTTACCCGCAATAGACCACCCTTTTACCCGCAATAGACCACCCCTTTACCCGCAATCGGCTTCATAAGCTATTGATTTGAAAAGGGAATTTTGGCCCTGAACTTAAGAAATTAAGAAGAAATTGAACTTTGCGCTGTGGATAACTTTCAGCCTGTGGATAACTGCACGCTGGAACCGTTGGCTTAGGTGGATGCCACGGTGCTCGCTGCGGGCAAGGGGTTGAACAAGGAAGCAAGCAGGCTTGGGAGGGGGTTCCCCAACCACTGGGCTGGCAGCCAGGCCCATAGCTGGTTAGCGTATCGCCAGCGTATCCATTGCTCACGGACGACACATGCCAGAGATGACCCTGTCAGAGGCCGCGAAATGGGCAGGCGTCACGCGGGCCACAATCCACAAGGCGCTCAGGGGAGGCAGGCTTTCCGGGCGCAAGGACGACGCAGGGGAATGGCGGATCGACCCAGCCGAGCTGGAGCGGGTGTATCAACCCGGCAAGGCAGTTGACGTATCGCGATACAGCAAAGTGAGCAGCAGCGACGCAGGCGAGTTGATGGCTGCGAAGGACCGTGAACTGGCGTTGATGCGCGAGATGCTGGCCGAGGTGCGGGCGCAGCGGGACGACGCCATGGAACAACGCGACAAGGCGATGGAGCTGGCCGACAAGCACACTCGGCTGCTCACCCACCAGAGGGAGCAGAAAGCGCCGCCAGGCCCGCGTTTGAGGCTGCTGGGGTGGCTACGCCGATCAGGGGACAGCTGATTTTCAGTCGCGCCCAAAACCGTGCGACAGGTCAAGCTCCAGGCCGGACAGATCAAGGTCGTACACCGCCCGCAGCGCGTCGGCCAGGCTCTCGGGCAGCCCGTCCAGCCACTGCTGGTAGTTGGGGTCGACCCAACATTCGCGACGCCAATTGCAAAGTAGCAGGAGCGGCCATGCCCATTGGCTCTGCGAGTTGGCCATTTTTCGGCCTATTAAGGTGACTGGGCCAAGCAGGCTTGGGAGGAGGTCGCTTATCCGACGGGCCGGCGGTCAAACCCGGCCCTGGCCAGCGTATCGTGGGCCGCCCGCTGCCGGAACCCTGGACAGGTCCTCGTCAGTCCGCCTGGACGGAGGACGCGGCGTGGCCTGCCACAGGCCCCGGAGAACCGACCTGTTGCCAAAGCAGGACGGCGACAAGGCCCATGCCAGAGGCGACCGCAACCAGAACAAGGCTGCCGACGGCCCTGCTCCGGAGACGGGACCTCCTTCGCCTGGCCAGCATCTTTCCTTGCAGCTCGTCCAGGTTCCCGCCCACGCTGGCTCCTCTTTTCGCCCACCCTTCCATCTTGGCTGCGGCCCCGATTATGGAACGTCATGAATTGTTAGGCGCCGACCTGCCGAGATATGGCCCGTAAACGCGCCAGGAGCGCTGTACAGAGGCTTTGGTGGCGTTCCCCCCAAACGGGTCAGGAGGCAGCAGCCCTCAGTCGCGCCCAAAACCGCGTGGTGGGTCAACCTCCAGGCCCAACAGGTCGGGTCGCACACTGCCCGCAGCGCGTCGGCCGTGGGCGTGTCCGCCAGGCCCTCCGGCAGCCCGTCCAGCCACTGCTGGTAGTCAGCCTGCAACTCCAGCAGCTCCGCCACTGCGTCGCGCCACCGCTGGGGCCTGCTGCGCCGGTCAGCGGGTCTGCGATAGCGCAGTCTCACCGTCGCCGCCGTGTCGGCCGCGGTCATGGTTCGCTCGCCGAGGGGCTTAGGACCAGGGCCGTGCGCCTGAGCGGGACGGTGTACTGTCATAAGCGGGTATGCGGAACTTGATACATTCGCACACCACAGTTTAAGAAATTTGGGCCGTGTCTTTTCAATGGGATAGCGTTCGCAAAAGTCCTACGCGGAACTGGTGGACTTTTGCGATAAGTTTCACACCATCTATCAAGGTTCGTGTGATATCGTATCGACACGCCTGCAACGCTTTGATTTGCTGCAAGAAAATTTCTTATGATAGTAGGCCGTACAATTCAGATGCACGGCCCAGAAGGCCGGGTGACGCCGAGGCCCGAAGCAATCAGATCGACCGTTGAAACTCTTCCGTCTGCCAGCACCCCCAGACATCCTGATGGTCCCCTAAACGCCCGGCGCCAGCATAGGGCCCACGATGTCCGGTTGGTCAGCTTTGCGTGACGCCATCACCCGGTGCAGCATCTCGTCGGCCCAATGGCGGACATGGGCCAGCGGCTGGTCTTCGGCGGCGCCTGTGACCTCCCCCATCTCTTCGGTGACGCCGGCGACGAAGCAGAGCAGGCTGGCCACCTCCTCCAGAGACGCCCGTGGCAACTGAGCGATCAGCGCCGCCACCGACATTTCCAGAACAATGAGGCGGGCGTCGGCTGAGGACAGGTCCTGGGACTGCTGCATGGTCGTTTTCACCTAAATCTTGCCTGCGCGCATGGGTCATCGGACCTTGGGCACAGCGGGAACATCATCGGTTCGGATACTATGCGGCACGAGCAGAGCGCAACGAGTTTTAGCAATCCGAGGTTTAGATTCTGTTAACTGTTTTCATCTCGACGCCTGGGGCAGCCAGTGGGCCTTGTCGTAACCTCCATGCCAAAAGTGTCGATCTGAAAAGCGTGTGCATTCAACGCACTACACGTTGCGCCATGTAACCGGGGCAGATCCCCGGGCAATCAGGCCGGGGTTGCAGCCTGACGAATGAGGTCGGGGAGCGGCGGAACGGTGATGGCGCCCGGCACGTGCAGGCGGTCGCCGAGATAGCGGAAGAACGAAACCTTGAGCTTGCGGCAGGTCTTCATGAGGCCGAGCAGGACGTCGCGCGCGGTGCGTCCTGCCGTGCTCATGGTGCCGCCGGAGATCTTGCGCTTGGTCACGCAGGCACGGGTGTTGTTCTCCGAACCGTTGGTGTGCAGCAGGATCTCGGGGCGCTCTAGCACGCGCAGCAGTTTGTGCTTGCGCCGGTGCAGCCGGGCGAGGAGCCGGTCCAGCGTCACGTAGTCGGTTTGGCGCTTGCAGAGTCTCGACGGAATTTTTTGGGGTTTGAGCTTACACCTCCATCCTGGCTGCTCGCAACGTGGGCGACGCGATTGGGGCGTAAGTCGAGGCAGCCTTCGCGCTTGGCCGCTTGATCCTCGTCTCCTCACAGCGCCTGATTCCAACCCAAGGCTGAGCTCCCCTGCTGCCATGCGAACAGGGCCAACCAATTACAATGCGTTACGTGACGTATTACAGGGCCTCATGGCACGCGGTCCTAAGCCTCTCGGCGAACGAACGATGACCCATGCGGAACGGCAAGCCCGCTACCGCGCTGCGCATGCGGCCGACACTGTGCTGACGGTGAAGCTGCGCTACCGCAAGCCTGCCGATCGGCGAAGTCGGCCACAACGGTGGCGCGACGCTGCGGCAGAGCTGCTTGAGCTGCAGGCCGACTACCAGCAGTGGCTCGACGGGTTGCCTGAAAGCCTGGTGGACACGCCCACGGCGGACGCGCTGCGTGTCGTTTGCGACCTCGACCTGTCCAGCTTAGAGGGGTGACGCCAAGAACTGTGCGTAGCTGTACGACATTGAAGAACGAATTAGCAACCTGACGCTGGCGGCTCGCAGCCGAGGTGGTGATAGCCAACATGGATGGCCAACTTGGCTATGGCCAATTCACATGGTCTTTTTCATTCTTGGCTAGGCTGTTTGCGATTGGTCAGGATGGGTATACCCATCTTGGCTGCCATCCATGAAAATTGCCCGCATCTACCTTCGCGTCAGCATTGACGAGCAGGACCTCACCCGCCAGGCCGAAATCGAGCACAGCACTCGGTCGGCGGGCTATTACATCGCAGGTGTCTATCGCGAGAAGGCTTCGGGTGCCCGCGCCGACCGACCCGAGCTTCTCAGGATGATCGCCGATTTGCAGCCCGACGAAGTGGTTGTCGCGGAGAAGATTGATCGCATCAGCCGGCTCCCTTTGGGGTTGGTTGAGGATACGCGCGGGAATCACCCACAAGCCAAAGCAGCGTCCCAGCTCAATGGCGTCCATGAAGGTTTTCCTTCCTGGACAGCAAAACTTCGCCTGTATCTTATTGAAAGGACGCTGTTTCCTGTAGGCAATTGGCGGAGCCATTTGTGGACAGCATGGTGAACCTGCTGGCAGCGGAGCTACCGCCGAGCCTCTTTGGTCGATGGCTCCAAATACCAACCAATTGTTTTTACTCGGTTTTTCCTGGCTAAATCTTCTTGTGAGTGATTTTCGTCCGTATCCTCAACCTACCCCCCTTTGGCCGAAGCTCAAAGACTGGTGGGCTCGATCCGTAGCAAGGGGGCAAGGCTGGCCGTGCCGGGCCTGGTCGATTTGTCCGAGTTCGCGGCCGAGGCTGACAGCGTGGCCAGGATCGTGCTGGAGTCGATACAGGAACTGCTGCTCAAGCTGGCGCTGCAAATGGCGCGCGATGACTACGAGACACGCCGCGAGCGACAGCGCCAGGGTGTGCAACTTGCCAAAGCGGCCGGCAAATATGCGGGGCGCATCCCCGATGCCGCCGCCCATCAGCGCATCATCGCGTTGCGCGGCGCAGGTCAGTCGATCAAGCGTACCGCCGATCTGGCCGGGTGCAGCGAAAGCCAAGTGAAGCGGATATGGGCAATTCACCTCAAACAGGAGCCCGAAGATTGAGCGTGTCGCGCCGCCCCCTGCTCAAAGCTCATCAATGGTCCGCTCTTGTCGACATGCCGACGGACGAGGAGAGCCTGATCCGGCACTGCACGCTCGACCGTGCCGAGTTGGATCTGATCCAGGCCAAGCGTGCCCCGCACAACCGTCTCGGCCTCGCCATTCAGCTCTGCTTTTTACGCCATCTCGGTCGGGCGATCCTTTCTGGTGAGACGTTCCCGGCACCGATGGTCGCCTTCGTTGCCCAACAGATCGGCGTCAACCCGGGTGCATTGGCCGAGTATGCCCGGCGTGACACGAGCCGGCGTGAGCACGCGGTCGAGGCACAGCGGCATCTCGGACTGCAGCTGGCCGGTCGCAAGGACCGGCGCGCAGCACTTTTGGCAGCGATCGCCACAGCCGCCGCGACCGACCTTGGGAAGCCAATCGCCGAGGCGACCATCGCCGCATTCAGGGAGCGCAAGTCGTTGCTTCCGGCGACCGATAGGCTCGACCGGATCGGCCGCGCCGCACGGGTCATCGCACGGCGGCGGATGGAAGCGGCGCTGCTCGACGGTCTCACGTCTGAGGGGCTGGCCACGCTCGACGGGCTGCTCACCGTCGATCCCACCATCCGGCAAACCCGCTTCGCCTGGCTGCGGGCTTTGCCGGAGGTGCCGAGCGAGAAGAATCTGCTTGCCCACCTCGACCGGTTGAGAGTCGTGCGGGCGTTCGACCTTGACCCGCAGCGCCGCGCACGCGTCCATCCGGAACGCTGGGCCCAGTTGGTGCGCGAGGGCGCGGTGACGCCGAGCCGGCTGGCCGACGACTTCAATGCCGGGCGCCGGCGCACACTGATCGCAGCGCAACTGATCGAGCTGAGCAGCAAGCTGACCGATGCCACGCTCACCATGTTCTGTCGGCTGATTGCCCGCCTGTTCACCAAGTCCAAGGCCCGGCAGGAGCAGCGGCTTCTGGATGATCGCAAGGAAACGGGTCGGCTGCTGCGCATGTTCGGCGACACGTTGCGCGCGCTCGCCGATGCCAACGAGACCGGCGAGGGCACGTTCGACGTGCTTGACCGTGAGATCGGCTGGCACCGCCTGATCCAGGCCAGGGTCGATGTCGAGGCATTGGCCGCGATCGCCGAGGCCGATCCGCTCCTTGGCGCGGCCGAGCGCTATTCCTGGGTCCGCCGCTATGCGCCTGCTCTGCTTGAGGCCTTCACCTTCCGGTCTGCCCGGGCGCATGACCCGCTGCTGGCAGCGATCGAACTCTTGCAACAGCTCAATCGGGACGACCGCCGCGGGTTGCCGGCTAAGATACCGATCGGCCATCTCACCCCAAAAGTTCGCAAGCTTATCGCCGCCGATGGCAAACGGGACCGCCGTCTGTGGGAGGTCGCCACCCTCGCCACGCTGCGTGGCCGCCTGCGGTCTGGCGAAGTCTGGGTCGAGGGCGGCCGGGCCTTCTGCCCTCTGGAAACCCAGCTCATGCCGAACCCAACCTTCGCGGGGCGCAAGGCGACGGGCGATCTGGGGCTCGGCGTCCCGCACGACGCCAATGCCTGGATCGCCGAAAAGCAGCGGGAACTGGACTTCAAGCTGAAGAAACTGAGTTACCAGGCCCGGGCCGGCAAGCTCGTCGGCGTCCGCTTGGTCAACGGCGTCCTGACCATTGCAAAAGAGCGCACCAAAGTGCCGAAGGCAAAGGTCGAAGCGGCGAAATGGCTGATCCTCGACCGAATGCCGCAGATCGACATCACCGACCTCCTGGCCGAGGTCGACACATGGGCCGGCTTCGCCCATTGGTTCACCCATCTGCGCACCGGCGACACGGTTCGGCTCACCCCAGTACTGCTTGCGGCGATCCTCGGCGATGCAACCAATCTCGGTGCCAAGCGCATGGCCGACGCCTCGGTCGGGCTCAGCGAGCGGCAGATCACCTGGGCCCGGCTGTTTCATATCCGCCCCGAAACCTACAAGGCGGCCTTGGCCGCGATCGTCAACGCCCATCTGGCGCATCCTTTCGCCAAGCTCTGGGGCAGCGGCACAACCTCCTCCTCGGACGGCCAGTTCTTTCGCGCCGCCGGTCGGGGCGCCAAGCGCAGCGACGTCAACGCTCATTACAGCGGCGACCCAGGCAGCAAGTTCTACACCTGGGTCTCTGATCAGTACGGCCACTTCCACATCCTGCCGATGGGCGCCACCGAGGATGAAGCCGTCTATGTGCTCGATGGGCTGTACGGACATGAGAGCCGAATCGACATTGACGAGCATTACGTCGACACCGGCGGCACCAGCGACCATGTCTTCAGCCTGTTTGCACTGGGCGGAAAGCGCGTCGCCCCGCGGCTGCGCGATCTCAAGGATTGGCGCCTGCACAGCTTCGAGGGCGCGGACGCCTACCCAACCATCAAGCATCATATCGGCGACCGTATCGATGCCGCCGCAATCCGCGAGGGCTGGGATGAAGCGTTGCGCGCCGGCGCCTCGATCGTGGACCGGCTCCTAGTGCCTTCGACCTTGCTGAAGAAGCTCGCAGCCTTGCCGAAAACGAACACGCTGTCGCGCGCGCTGCGTGAGATAGGTCGGATCGAGCGGACCCTGTTCATGACCGAGTGGTATTCCAGCCCACAGCTGCGCGACCGTTGCCGGGCCGGTCTGAACAAGGGCGAGGCCGGCAACAAGCTGACCCGGGCAGTCTTCTTCCACGAGCGCGGCGAAATCCGCGACGGCTCCTTCGAGAGCCAGGCTTTTCGCGCTTCCGGCCTCAACCTGGTGGTCAGCGCCATCATCTTGTGGAACACCGTTTACCTGTCCCGTGTCGTCGAGAGCCTGCGGGCCGAAGGGCACGACCTGCCGGATCACATAATTCGCCACGTCTCACCGCAGATCTGGGAGCACATCAACCTCACCGGTATCTACGACTGGAGGGGTGAAGCCCACCCCAAAGGCACCTTCCGACCGCTTCGCATCACCAAAGGGAAATTCGCTGCCGCCGCATGAACCGCAGAACAGTGTGTTTCCATTACGTTCCGCGATGTCGTACAGCTACGCACAGCTCGACTTTGCCCATTCCCGCGGGGCCAATCCAGGCATGGCTAACCATCACTGCGCGTAGCAGGCGGCCTCGATGATGCGCTGGATGGCGGGGCTGATCGGTTCCGTCATGTCGGCACTTCCGGCCG
>JAABUY010001130.1_pt1 | contig 37896 bp, 37 predicted proteins | sample 5560271 | NCBI WGS metagenome assembly JAABUY01 (sample SAMN10711886, study PRJNA513374) | rock metagenome | isolation source: Antarctica rocks | place: Antarctica: Victoria Land, University Valley
GGCCGCTGCCCGGTGCCCTGGACGTGCTCGCCGCGCTGGGCGCAGCCGGAGTGGTCGTTGCGGTGGTCACCGGCCGCGCGCCGGACGTCGCCGCCCGCCTCGCCGGGCTGACCGACGCGGCAGCGTCAATCTCGGCCGACGCGGGCTTGCGCCGACTGGTCGTGCACGGTCACTACGGACTGCAGTCCTGGTCCGCCGAGGGCGGGCTCACCTCGGCTGCCGACCCCGTCGCGGTCGCTGCCGTCGACCGGGTGCGGTCGGCGTTGCCGGCATTGCTGCGGGGGCTGGCCGCACCGGCCGGGGTGGTCGTGGAGGACAAGGTCATCGCGATCGCCGTGCACACCCGGCAGGCGGCGGACCCTCAGGGAGCCATCGACGCCATCGCGCCGGCCCTGGTCGAACTCGCCGGCCGGGAAGGCCTGCAGACCGAGGCTGGGCGCTACGTGCGCGAGATCCGCCCCACCGGCGTCGACAAGGGAGCCACGCTGGGCCGGCTGATCGACGCCGCGGCTGCCGTTGCCGTGCTGTACGCGGGGGACGACCTCGGCGACCTGCCGGCGTTCGCCGCCCTCTCCGTCGCCCGCGCGGCGGGGACGGCCACCGTGGGCCTGGCCAGCGGGCAGCAGGACACCGACCCCCGCGTCGAGGCCGCGGCCGACATCACGGTCGACGGGCCGACCGGGGTCCTGGCGGTCCTGCGCCGGTTGGCCGACCAGCTGCGCTGAGCCCGACGTGACCGGGAGCTCCGCCCCGGCCGGGCCGGCGTCAGTCGACCGTGCCCGGGCTGAGCGAGACGCGGCTGTCCACCCAGGGAAAGACCAGGAACCACAGCACCGCGAGCACACCGGCGAGCAGCATCACGGCGAGCACGACCCGGACCGCCGTCGGGCCGGGGAGCAACCGCCAGATCGTGCCGTACACGGCCTCAACGGGCCCGGGTCGTGGCGAGCTCGGCGTGCACGACGTACCGCTGGCTCGCCGAGTACCGCGGGTTGCAGCTGGTCAGCGTCAGCAGCCGCCGGGTCGGCCGCACACCGGGCCGGCCCGGGACCGGGGCGACCACCGACACCGCCTGGGGCGCCACGATCTGATGGGAGGTGACCCGGTAAGTGTAGATCCGGTCGGCGACCTCCGCCTCGACGACGTCGCCCTCGCGCAGCTCGGCGATCCGGAAGAATGGTGCGCCGTGCGTGGTCCGGTGCCCGGCGACGGCGAAGTTGCCGATCTGACCGGGCATCGCCGAGTCCGGGTAGTGCCCCGGCCCGTCGGCGAGATCGGTCAGCTCGACCCCTTGGACGACCACCCAGTCCACGCCGATCGCCGGGATCAGCAGGCGCGACACCGGGCCGGCCGGCGGCGATGCGGCGACGGGCGGGCCGGGTGGTACGACGCTGCCCGGCGCGGCCGGAGGTGCGCCGGCCGGAGTGCTCGTGCCCGGATCGGGCTGCTGCTGCTGCTGCTGTTGCGGCCCGGGCCGCGCCGCGCCAGGACTGGTCGGGCCCGGAGCGGCCCGGGGGCCGGACGCGGCCCGCGACCACTGCTGGGCCAACTGATCGCGGAGGGTCGCCTGCGCGTGCGAGGTCGCGATGCCGGTTCCCCACAGCTGCCAGCCGACGAACAGCAGGACGACCGCTCCGAGGGTCAGCATCAGCTCGCCGGTCACCCGGGCGATGCCCCGAGCGAGGTCGGCGGCGGTACGGGGACGGCGCCGCGGTGCGGCCGTTGCGGCCGGACGCGGCGGGGCGCTGACGCTCACCGGGCCCTCCTGCTGGCCTAGGTCGGGAGTCCGGACGATGTCCGGCACGCTAACCGGAGCCCACCCGGCAGCCCGGGTGCGCGCTGTTTGCTCGCCACGACGGCCACCGCCCCGGGATGGGGAGGTGGCCGTCGTGGTCCCCGGCTGGACAGGCCGGTCGGCCTCCCGGGGTGCGGTGCCTTCGCTCAGCTGTCGGCGTTGCCGCCGGCGGCCTTCTTGCGGGCGAGGTACCCCGCGGCGGCAGCGCCGACGAGGGCGACCCCACCAGCGGTCACCAGGCCGGTCTGCAGGTTGCCGGAGTCGCCGACACCGGTGCCGACACCGCCGGTCGGTGCCTTGCCGGTGAGGAACGGCGCGACCGCCGAGAGCACGGCCGCCTTGGCGATCGGCGTCTCGAAGGCGCCCTTGTACACGCCGCCCTCGGGGGTGAGGCCGAGCACGTTCGCCAGCACCGCGGCGTGCCGGGCCTCGACACCGAAGATCCCGGCTGCCGCCGAGAGGACGGCCTTGCTCTTGATGAATCCCGCCGCGCCGAGGTAGGCGCCCACGCCGACGTTCTCGAACGTGACGGCAGTCGTGAGGAAGGACGTGCGCGACGCGAACGCGTTACCGAACGCGACGCCCGGGGCCTTGACGGGCATGCCGCCCAGCTGCTTGATCGTCGCCGTGATCGCGGCGACGTGGGCCTCTTCGTCCTGTTGGACGGCCCGCGTGTAGGTGCGAGTCTTACCGGAGACCAGACCCGCGGCGTTGCCCTGGCGGTAGAACTCGGCCTCCAGGTACTCCAGGGTCAGGGCGTAGTTGAGGACGTCGACGTCGGAATTGAAGTCGGCGGCCTTTGCCAGGGCCCAGCGGTTGTTGAGGGCGCCCAGGGCGAGCGGCGCCTGGACGTGGGTGTATCCACCCGAGACGAACTCCGAACGTGACATGTTTCGACCCCTCTCAGGCGAGGAACGGCTTGACGATGGCGAGGACCTGCGACTTCGTGCGCGACTTCTCGATGTCGTTCGGGAACGGGTTCGTGCCCAGCAGGTCGTGGATCACGGCTGCGTGGCGCGACTCGACACCGGCGATCGAAGCAGCGGCCCCGAGGATCTTGACGCTCTTGATGAGCGGGACCTGGCCGTGGTAAGCGGTGACCCCGACCTCTTCGAACGTGACGGCGGACGTCAGGAACGACATGCGCGAGCCGAACGTGCCTGCCGGGTACTTGATCCCCGGCTTGTCGACCGGCGTACCGCCGAGGGACTTGATCGTCGCCAGCAGCGCCTCGACATGGGTCCTCTCGTGGTCCCGGATCGGGCGGACCAGGGACAGTTCCCGGCCGGAGACGATCCCGGCAGCGACGCCCTTGTTGTAGAAGTCCGACTCCAGGTACTCCAGCGTCAGGGCGTAGTTCAGGATGCCCAGGTCGCCGTCGGTGGACGCTGCGGCCCGCCCGGCTGCGGATGCCAGTGGTGCCTCTGCGACGCCGCCCGCGACGAGTGTCGCGCCGACCCCGACCGCGCCGGCCCAGCGGAGGAAGTCCCGCCTGTCCGACTCGAGTCGGAAGGAGAGCACGGACTCTCCTCCGAACAGCTTCTTGTCACTCATTGCTGAGACGACCTCTCTTCCGCGGCCCTTGAGGGTCCGACTGTGTTCGGCGTCGGTGCCGACGCTCGTTGCTCTACGCCCTGCCTTCGTTCCCCGCACCGACCCGGCTTGGCCCGTATCGGTGGGGTGATCTTTGGCAGGTGTGGTGACCATATCCCGGATCTTCACGGAGCGTGAGATCGCGTGGACGCTCCGTGGTCGAAGTGGCCGGGGTGGTCGAGATGGCCGGGGCCGCGTTCACCCGGTGGCTCTCACCCGGTCACGGCGACCCGCACGGTGTGCAGGCCGGTCGCGCCGTCCGGGACGGTGTCCGCGCGGTCGGCGGTCTGCACCTGCCCGGCGGTGGTGACGGCGCGGACCGTCAGCGCGTGCTCGCCCGCCGGCGCGTTCCAGGGCCAGGTCCACAGCCGCCAGGTGTCCGCGGTCGCCGCCGGCGCCAGGTCGGCCTGCGCCCACGGGCCGTCGTCGACCCGGACCTCGACCCGGGCGATTCCGGTGTGCTGCGCCCAGGCGACCCCGGCGACGACCCCCGGCCCGGCGGGGCGACGGTGGCCGTCGCGCGGTGTGTCGATGCGCGAACTGACCTTCACCGGGCCGCGGGGCGCCCAACCGCGCCGGACCCAGTAGGCGTCGTAGGCGTCGAACCGGGTCACCTCGATGTCGGTGATCCACTTGCACGCCGACACGTAGCCGTACAGGCCGGGCACCACCATCCGGACCGGGAACCCGTGCTCGAACGGCAGCGGCTCCCCGTTCATCCCGACCGCGAGCAGGGCGTCGCGCCCGTCGGTGACCGTCGCGATCGGCGTCCCGATCGACGTCCCGCCCGAGTCCCGGGACACCAGCTGGTCGGCGTCCGGGCTGATCCCCACCTCGGCGAGCAGTGGCGCCAGCGGGACGCCGAGCCACCGGGCGTTGCCGACCAGGGAGCCGCCGACCGGGTTGCTGACGCAGGCGAGGGTGATGTCGCGTTCGACCATCGGCCGGCGCAGCAGGGTGGGCAGGTCGATCGTCAGCTCGCGCCCGACCATCCCGTGGATGCGCAGCCGCCACGTCCCGGGTTCGATGTGCGGGACGAACAGCGCGGTGTCGATCCGGTAGAAGTCGGCGTTCGGCGTCCGGAACGGGAGGGCACCGACGGCGCCCGGATCCACCCCGGCCGGCTGGGCGGGTGCGGGGGAGGCCGGGACGGGCAGTCGCAACGCGGCGCGAGCGGAGTCCGAACCGAACCGCAGCCGCATGCCCGCCAGGCCGGCAGCCCCGACCGCCAGGGCACCCGCTGCGGTGGCCCCCAGCGTCGCCAGCACAGCCCGCCGACTCGGCCGGCGCTCCACCGCGCTGTCCGACGGCCCGGCGGTGCGCACCCGGGTGAGCAGGCCGCGTAGCGCGACGTCGCCGACGACCGCGGCCGCCAGCGACGGCAGCACGCTGCCGGTCCCGCCGACCCCGGCCCGCGATGCGGACAGGGCGCCGATGCCGGCGAACAGCACGATTCCGGCGTCGCCGACCGCGGGCCGGTGCCGTGCGGCGAGCCCGAACCCGAACGCCGCCGCGGTGAGCAGGATGCAGGTGCCGATCAGCAGCGCCGTCTTGTCGCTGGTGCCGAACGCGGCGATGGCCGCCTGCTTGACCGGCTCCGGCACGAGCGGGACCACCGCGGTCCCGACCGCGACCACCGGCACGCTGCCGGGGCCGGTGAGTAGGGCGACGAGCTCAGCGGCCGCCATCGCCGCGACGGCGGCGACGACGCCGGCGAGCCCCGCGTCCAGCCGGCCGCGCTCACCACGCTCACCACGCTCACCACGGCGCCGGCGTCGCGCGGGGTCCCCGGTGGTTGCTCCGGGACGGTCGGTCAGGTGGGTCGCCACCCCTCCATTGCACGACCATCGGTGGACCGTCGTCCTGCGCGACCGTTCACCGACCGCCGGGAGTGCTACGTCAGGTCGGGGTCGGGGTCGGCGTGAGGGTCGGCGTCGGGGTCGGCGTGAGGGTCGGCGTGAGGGTCGGCGTCGGGGTCGGCGTTGGGCCTGGTGGCACGGCTAACGTGACCGGCATGTGCGGGATCGTGGGATATGCCGGCCGACGACCCGCGCTCGAGCTCGTCGTCGACGGCCTGCGGCGCCTGGAGTACCGCGGGTACGACTCGGCCGGGGTCGCGGTCCTGCTCGATGAGGACAGCGTCGAACCTGTCGGTGCCGCGCCTGTGGGTGTCGTGTCGGCGGGTGTCGGAATGGTCGTGGCCAAGCGCGCGGGCAAGCTGGCGATGCTGGAGAAGGAGCTCGCCGAGCGCCCGCTCCCGCCCGGGACCACCGCCATTGCGCACACCCGGTGGGCGACCCACGGGGCGCCGACCGACCGCAACGCCCACCCTCACCTCGGCGGCCGACCCGTTTCCGGCGGCCGCACGAGCAGTGGACAGGTCGCGGTCATCCACAACGGGATCATTGAGAACTTCGTCGACCTGCGCGCGGAACTGACCGCGACCGGTGTCGTCTTCGCCTCTGACACCGACACCGAGTGCGCTGCTCACCTGCTCGCCGCGGCCTGGGACGCGCTGCCGGACGACCTTCCGCACCGCCTCGCCGAGGCGATGCGCGTCACCTGCCGACGGCTGCACGGCGCGTTCACGCTGCTCGCGGTGCACGAATCCGACCCGCACCGCGTGGTTGGCGCCCGCCGGGACTCCCCGCTGGTCGCCGGCCGCGGGGACGGCGAGAACTGGCTGGCCTCCGACGTCACCGCCTTCATCGAGCACACCCGGTCCGCGGTCGAGCTCGGCCAAGACCAGGTCGTGGAGATCACCCCGGACAGCATGGAGATCACCGGCTTCGACGGCGTGCCCGCTGCCGGACGGGACTTCCACGTGGACTGGGATGCCGCGGCCGCCGAGAAGGGCGGCTTCGACTCCTTCATGGACAAGGAGATCGCCGAGCAGCCCGATGCGGTCGCGGCGACCCTGCTCGGGCGGACCGACTCCGCGGGGCGGTTGCAGCTGGACGAGCTGCGGATCGACGAGGCGGACATCCGGCGGGTCGACAAGGTCTTCATCGTCGCCTGCGGCACCGCCTACCACGCGGGCATGACCGCGAAGTACGCGATCGAGCACTGGACCCGGCTGCCGGTCGAGGTGGAGTTGGCCAGCGAGTTCCGCTACCGCGACCCGGTCCTCGACGACCGGACGCTGGTGGTCTCGATCAGCCAGTCGGGGGAGACGATGGACACCCTGATGGCGGTGCGGCACGCTGCCGAGCAGGGCGCCCGGACGGTCGCCGTCTCCAACACCAACGGGTCGACGATCCCGCGCGAGTCCGACGCGGTGCTGTACACGTTCGCCGGGCCCGAGGTCGCCGTGGCGTCGACGAAGACATTCCTTGCCCAGCTGGTGGCCTGCTACCTGCTGGGGCTGTACCTCGCTCAGGTCCGCGGGACGAAGTTCGACGACGAGGTCGGCGCGACGGTCGCGGAGCTCCACCGTGTCCCGGAGCATCTGCGAGCACTGCTCGCAGACCTGGACGGGACGCGTCGGATCGCCCGCGAGCTGTCCGGCTCGCGGACGGTGCTGTTCCTGGGCCGGCACGTCGGCTACCCGGTGGCGCTGGAAGGTGCGCTGAAGCTGAAGGAGCTGGCGTACCTGCACGCCGAGGCCTTCGCGGCCGGCGAGCTCAAGCACGGCCCGATCGCGCTGGTCGAGGGCGGCCTGCCGGTGGTGGTGGTGGTGCCGGGCCCCGGCGGACGCGCCAGCCTGCACAGCAAGGTGGTCTCCAACATCCAGGAGGTCCGGGCGCGCGGCGCGCGGACCATCGTGATCGCCGAGGAGGGCGACGAGACCGTCGTCCCCTTCGCCGACGAGATCATCCGGGTCCCCGCGTTGCCCACACTGCTGGCGCCGCTGGTGACCACCGTGCCGCTGCAGGTGTTCGCCCGGGAGATCGCGACCGCCCTCGGCCACGACGTCGACCAGCCGCGCAACCTCGCGAAGTCGGTGACGGTCGAATGAGAGTGCCGCTCTCGACACTGCCGGCACGTTGATCCTCGGGGTGGGGCTCGACGTCGTGGAGATCGTGCGGTTCGGTGCGGTGCTCGCCCGGACGCCCGCGCTGGGCGACCGGTTGTTCACCCCGGCCGAACGGGTGCAGCGGGACGGCGCTACGCGATCGCTGCTCTCCCTCGCGGCGCGGTTCGCGGCGAAGGAGGCACTGGCGAAGGCACTCGGCGTACCCGCGGGCCTGCACTGGCACGACGCCGAGGTCGTCACGGCCGCCGACGGGCGCCCGTCGCTGGCCGTCCGAGGGACGGTGGCCGCCGCAGCGGACGCGGTCGGCGTGCGGCACTGGCACCTGTCGCTGTCCCACGAGACGGGGCTGGCGGCCGCCGTCGTCGTCGCCGAGGGCTGACCGGAATGCCGCGCAGCCCGCTGTCCGGCCTCGGTGTCCTGCGGGACCGGCCGCTGCGACGACTCACCCTGTTGTTCGCGGGGCTGGTCGCGTTCGGGCTCAGCAACGCGATGCTGCTCCTCGCCGGGCTGGGGGTCGGGCCGTGGGACGTGCTGCACCAGGGGCTGTCCCGCAGCTTCGGCCTGGGCGTGGGGACCTGGTCGATCCTGGTGTCCGGAGTCGTGCTGTTGGCCTGGATCCCGCTGCGGCAGCGGCCCGGGCTCGGGACGCTGGCGAACGCGGTGGTCGTCGGCCTGGTGATCGACGCGGTGCTGGCGGTCGCGCACCCGCCGACCGGCTGGCCGGCGCGGGTGGGGATGCTGGTCGGCGGGGTGCTGCTGAACGCACTGGCGACCGGTGCCTACATCGGGGCCGGGCTCGGCCCCGGACCCCGCGACGGCCTCACGACCGGGCTGGCGGCGCGTGGGCGCTCCATCCGCGTCGTCCGGACGGCCGTCGAGCTGGTGGTACTGGCTCTCGGGTGGCTGCTCGGTGGCACGGTCGGCATCGGGACGGTCCTCTACGCCACGGCCATCGGGCCGCTGACCCACCTGACGATCCCGCGGCTGCGGCTGGGGGCACGTGACCGGACCGCTGAGCCTGGCGCCACCACCGGCCGGTGATCCGCGGGCGACCCTCCGCCATCTCAGGCAGCTTCTGCTCAGACCGGGCCTACAGCTGGTCCTGGCCGGCCTCGACCTCGTCGTCGTACGTGTCATCCTACGGGTCGTCCTTGTCGGAGTGCTGATGCGGATTCGGGCTCATTCCGGGGGTCTCTTGACGGTTTGGGTCGGGCAAGGGCGCGGTGACAGTAGTCGTCGCGGGCCGTTTAGGCCCGCAACGGTCCCTTGCACTATGATCGTCCCGCTGTGCCGCTTCATCCCCGGATGAGACAGCCGCCGGAGTGCTCCGGCTTGTTTGCGCCACTCGTCCGGGCCCCTCTACCCGAAAGGGCTCATGTCCGATTACCAGGCCGGCGCGTCACGCGCCGGCGAGACCCTGCCCACTGTTGCTGAGCGCCGTCCCGAGCGGGTCAGCACCGAGACCAAGTCCTCGTTCAAGACCACCGAGCTGATCGTCTACATCCTGGCCGTGATCGGTGTGCTGATCGCCTCGAAGACGATCGGCCCCGACGGCGCCATCGGCGACACGTTCCGCGCCGACCGGGCATGGCTCTACATCACCCTGCTGACCATCGGGTACATGATCAGCCGCGGGCTGGCCAAGAGCGGCAGCCGCGAGCCCTACGACCGCTGAGCTGACCGGCCCCGGCTGAGCGGTTGGACCCCGCCCGGCCCCCGGCGCCCACGGTCGGCTGATGATCAGCCGACCGTGGGCGTCGTGGCGCGCTCAGCTTCCCGGGCTGACGGCCTTCTTCACCTTGGCAATGAGGCTGGTGGGGCTGTACGTCGCGTACAGCTCCGGATCGGGCTTCGGTCCGCTACCGGGGCCGCCGAGGGCCTGCGGGTCGGCCAGGAAGCTGAACTCGTGGGCCCCGTCGGGTGCGGTCCCGTGTGCCCACCCACCCTTGTCCGCGTCCGGTCCGTCCGAGAGGTGCCACAGCGTGGACGCGTGGTCGCCGTATTCGACGTCGAACAAGGCGTCCGGCACGAGCGTGCCCTCCAAACCGTCGGCCTGCAGGTCCTCGATCGCCCGGAGCCATTGCAGCTGATGCATCGTGTCCCGCGCCAGGTTGAATTTGAGCATGTCGTGCACGCCCTTGTCGTCGGTCATGTTGTACAGCCGCGCAGTCTGTAGGCGTCCCTGTGCCTCGTACGCGGCGTTCGTGCGGAAGTCGGCCAGCAGGTTGCCACTGGCGACGATGTAAGAGCCCATCCACGGGTTGCCGTTGCTGTCGGCGAGCAGTGCGCCGCCGCCGGCGACGATCGCGTGCTGGGGGTTCTGCCCGCCGAGCACCGCGGCGATCGCCGGGTCCTTGACCGCGTGGGCCGTCTCGGTTGCCGGCGCGCCTTCGAGCAGCCGCGCCACCATGGTGGCGAGCATCTCGACGTGACCGATCTCCTCGGTCGCGGTGTCCATGATGAGGTCCTTGTACTTGCCCTCGACCCGGCAGTTCCAGCCCTGGAACAGGTACTGGCTCGCCACGGTCATCTCGCCGTAGGCGCCGCCGATCAGCTCCTGCAGCTTGCGGGCGTACAGCGCGTCCGGCTTCGACGGCTTGGCTTCGAACTGCAACTTGCTCGTGTGACGGAACACGGTTCTCCTGACGTCGGGAATCGGTGCGGAGACGGACGTCTCATGCGATCGGCGCTTGCACACCGCGACGGGACGTCAGCCGAGCGGCGGCATCGCGCGCCACTTCGGTGAACGGTACCCACCGGGCCCGGGTCCACCACCGGAGCCGCGGTGCCGTCCCACCGCCCCGATGCCGGGTCAGTTGCGCCGCCGGAGGCACGCAGGGACCGCTCGACGCCGCCACGCCGCGCTCGGACGACTCCGGTCAGAGGCCGGTGCCGGCGTCGGCGGGCGGAGTCGACCGCGGCGCGCACCAGTGCCCAGCTCGCCTCGCTGGCAGGCACCACGCGAATCTCGGGTTCCAGCGGCGCAGTCGTGGGGTAGGCCGGGGTCCGGCCGGTCAGGCCCAGCAGGCGGTCCTGCAGGTCGGCGTCGGCCGGAACCGGCGCCGCCGGCCCGAACACACCAATCTGCCGCCACTGGTCGGCGACCGGCGACAACTGCTCCCACATACCGGACACCAGCTCCGCGGGCAGCGTCCGGTCCGCACCGACCAGCCCCGCGATGTCCCACGCGCGCAGGCCGTGGAACGAGGTCACCTGCCACAGGTACTCCCGGACGGGGAAATCCCCGAAGGAGCAGTGCACGACCCGGTCGGCGTCGGTCACCTCCAGCACGGCCGAGCAGGCGCGGTCCACGATCGAGGAGAAGGCGGCCGCGGGGTCCCCGCCGAGCAGGTCCCCGTCGTACGCGTCTGCGCCGACCTCCTCCATCGACCGTCCGGCGACCAGGTCCGGCACCCAGGCGTCGTCGTAGGCGTGGGTGTCGACCAGCTCACGCAACGTCGTCTCCCGGTCGGGTCGGCCGCTGATGTCCGTCGGGACCGGCAGTTCTCACTGTCCGGCGCGGATCCGCCCGACCACCCGGTTCAACTCCCGGTCCGCCAGGACGAAGACGTCCTGCTCACTCGACGCAGCCATCTGGCGACTCCTCCTCGGCGGACCGGTGTACCCGCGCCGCCGATCGGCCGGGTCCGGTGAGCAGCGACCGTACGGGCGCCGACCGACAGGACTCCGGTGCCCGTCCACCGCCGGCCGAGGGGACGGCCGTCGTCCCCCGGGGCGGGACCGGGGTGTAGGGGCAGGCGGCGCACGGGGCAGGGTGGGCGCGTGCTTGCCGCCCACGACGTCACAACCGTCCGAGCCGCCGAGCAGGCGCTGCTGGCCCGCGTCCCGCCGGGCGCGTTGATGCAGCGCGCCGCGACCGGTCTGGCGCTCGCGGCGGTGCGGATGCTGCGCGCCGCACCGGGGCGCGTCGCCGGTGCCCGGGTGCTGCTGCTGGTCGGGACCGGCGACAACGGCGGGGACGCGCTTCTCGCAGGTGCGGCGCTGGCCGCGCGGGGGGTTCGGGTCGATGCCGTCGCGCTGACGCCGGACCGGGTGCACCGGGGCGGGCTGGCCGCCCTGCTCCGCGGGGGTGGGCGCCCGGTCAGCGCCGCTTCCGGCGATGCGGCCGCCCTGGTCCGGGCGGCGGACCTCGTCGTGGACGGGATCGTCGGCATCGGCGGCAGTGGGCCGCTGCGCCCGCCCGCCGCGGCACTGGTCGCGGTCGCGGTCGCGGCGGGTGTGCCGATGCTCGCCGTCGACCTGCCGTCCGGGGTCGACGCCGACACCGGAACGGTCGACGGGGACCACGTCCCCGCGACCCGCACCGTCACGTTCGGCACCCTCAAGCCCGCGCACTGTGTCGACCCCGGTGCCGCCGCGTGCGGTGAGGTCGAGCTGGTCGACATCGGGCTCGGGCCGTACCTGCCGCCGACCGGCGTGCTGGAGCTGGTCACCGACGAGGACGTGGCCGCGGTGCCCGCCCCGCACGGGGAGAGCCAGAAGTACAGCCGCGGCGTCCTCGGCATCAGGGCCGGTTCGGCGGGGTACCCGGGGGCCGCGGTGCTGTGCACGGCCGGCGCCCTGGCCGGGCCGGTGGGCATGGTTCGGTTCGTCGGCCCGAACGACGTCGGGCGCTCCGTCGTGGAGCGATTCCCCGAGGTGGTCCCGGGCGAGGGCCGCGTGCAGGCGTGGGCGGTCGGGCCGGGACTGGGTCGCGACCGGGGTAGTGAGGTCGCGGCGGTCCTCGACTCGGGAGTCCCGGTGCTGGTGGACGCCGACGGCCTGCGGTTCCTGCCCCAGCGCGACGGTGGCCCCCGGGTGCCCGACGGCGCGGTGGTCCTGCTCACCCCGCACGCCGGGGAACTGGCCCGGCTGCTCGGCGTGGACCGGGCCGACGTGGAGGCGCGGCGGCTGCAGCACGCAACCGCCGCCGCGCGGCGGATCGGGGCGACCGTCCTGCTCAAGGGCAACACCACCGTGGTGGCCGCCCCGGACGGACGGGTCCGGGTGTCCGCGGCGGGAACCCCGTACCTGGCCACCGCGGGCGCCGGCGACGTGCTGTCCGGGTTCGCCGGCGCGCTGCTGGCAGCGGGCCTGGAGCCGCTGGCGGCCGGGTCCCTCGGCGCCCACCTGCACGGGCGTGCGGCGCGGCGGGCGACCGGGAGCCCGGCGCGGCAGATCGTCGCGGCCGAGGTCGCCGCCGCGCTGCCCGCCGTCGTCGCCGGGCTGCGGTGACGCGCTGCCGGGGCGGGGAGACTGGATCGGTGCAGCCGGAGACTGACTGGGTCCAGCCCTGCCCGCCGACGCGGCCCCACCTGCAGGTGCGGGTCGACCTCACGGCGATACGGCACAACGTCACCGCCATCCGGTCCCGGGTCGCCCCGGCCGCGGTGATGGCGGTCGTCAAGGGCGACGCCTACGGGCACGGCCTGGTGCCCGCGGCGCGCGCCGCGCGCGCCGGCGGGGCGGCGTGGCTGGGCACCGCCGTGCTCGCCGAGGCCCTCGCGCTGCGGACCGCCGGCGACACCGGTCGGATCCTGGCCTGGCTGGCCGCCCCGGGTGCCGACTGGGCCGCGGCGCTGGCGGCCGGCGTGGACGTGGGCGTGAGTTCGGCCGCGCAGCTGGGTGAGGTCGCCGCCGCCGCGCGGTCGGTGGCGACCCTGGCCCGGGTACACCTCAAGGCCGACACCGGCATGGGCCGCAACGGCGCCGCGGTCTGGGACGGCGGCTGGGCGGCGCTGGTCCGGGCCGCGGCCGACGCCGCGGACGCCGTCGAGGTGGTGGGGGCCTTCACCCACCTGGCGTGCGCCGACGAGCCGGGCAGCCCGGTCACCGACGGCCAGCTGTCGGCGTTCTCCGCCGCGGTCGCCGATGCACGGGCGGCCGGGCTGCGTCCCTCGCTGCTGCACGCCGCGAACTCGGCGGCCGCGCTCACCGACTCCCGGACGCATCTGGACGTGGTCCGTGTCGGGCTGGCGGTCTACGGGCTCTCGCCCGTGCCCGCGGAGTCCGGGCCGGCCGGCTTCGGGCTGCGGCCGGCCATGCGCTACGCCGCGCGGCTCGCCGCGGTCAAGGCCGTGCCGGCCGGACAGGGTGTCTCCTACGGCCTCACCTGGCACGCCGCGGCGCCGACGACGCTGGGGCTGGTGCCGGCGGGGTACGCCGACGGCATCCCCCGCGCGTTGTCCAACCGGGGGACCGTGGGGGTGGCCGGGGTCCGGCGGCCGGTCGTCGGCCGGGTCTGCATGGACCAGTTCGTCGTCGACCTCGGGCCGGACAGCGCGGCCGCACCCGGCGACGAGGTGGTCCTGATCGGGGACGGCGTCGACGGGCCGACCGCGCAGGAGCAGGCCGAGGCGGCGGACTCGATCAGCTGGGAGATCGTCACCAGGATCCCGTCGCGGCTCGGCCGGCTGTTCGTCGCTGGCGGGCCGGCGGCGGCCGCTGCGGAACTGGCCGCGGGCGGCGTCGGCCGGACGGGAGACCAGCGGTGAGCGACCGGGACCGGCGAGCGGCGCGGCCGTCGATGCTGCACGGCCCCGACTGGCTGGTGGGGCTGCCGGGGCGACTCGGGCCGGCCGGGCTGGTCGGGGCCGCCGCGGGAGTGGTCGCAGCTGGCGTCGCCGTCGGGGTCGCCGCCCAGCGGGCCGGGATCGCCGCGCAACGTGCCGGAGGGCGGGCCGGTGACGCACCGGTCGAGGTGGGCAGGCCGCCGTACGCCCAGGACCGGGTCGGTTCCGCGGTCGACACCGGCCAGGCGGCTGCTCCGGGCGAGCCGCAGCCGCTGGGCAGCCTGCGCGGTGAACCGACGACGGTCACCACCGACGACGGGGTCCGACTGCACGTCGAGACGGACCCGGCGCCGGATGCCCCGGTGGGGGACCCGACAGTCGTGTTCGTGCACGGTTTCGGGCTGAACATCGACATCTGGCACCTGCAGCGGGCAGCGATGCGGGGCCGGCACCGCCTGGTCCTGCTGGACCAGCGCGGTCACGGGCGCTCGGGGATGCCGCCGCCCGGCTCGTCCACGATCGACCGGCTCGGCCGGGACCTCGGCGAGGTGCTCGACGCGGTCGTGCCCGACGGGCCGGTCGTGCTGGTCGCGCACTCGATGGGCGGGATGGCCACCCTCGCCCTGGCCAGTCAGCGTCCGGAGCTGTTCGGCACGCGGGTCACCGGGGTGGCGCTGGTGTGTTCCTCCGCCGGGGACGCCCCGTTGGTCACCGGGCGGCCGATCGCCGCGTTCGGTCCGCTGGACAACCTCGCCGCGGCGGCGATCGCGCTGTCCCGGGGGGTCAACAAGGCCTCGCACGTCGTGACGAACTCGGCTCTGCAGCTCGCCGGGCAGGCTCCCGGGCTGACGGCGCGCGCCCGCGGGGCGATCTCCTCCCTCGAGGCGGCGATCACCCGGCGGATGTCGTTCGCCCGGCCGGTGCCGGACGAGCTCGCCCGGTTCACCGGAGACGTCATCGCCTCGACGCCGGTGGCGGTGATCGCCGGGTTCTACCTGTCCTTCTTCCAGTTCGACCTCTACGACACCGTCCGGGTGCTGCGGGGGGTGGCGACGCTGGTGATCAGCGGCGACTCCGACCGGGTCACGCCGCCGTGGCACAGCGCCCAGATCGCCGCCCGGCTGCCGGACGCCGAGGTGGTCGCGTTGCGCGAAGCCGGGCACATGGCATTCCTGGAGGCCGCGGACGAGGTGACCGGCCTGCTGGAGGGCCTGATCGCCCGCGCCGGGCAGCCGGCCCGGTGACCGGACGTCCCACGGGCCACGCCGGCCGCCCGGCCGGCGGGGTGCAGGTCCGTTCCGCGATGTCGGCCGACGCAGCGGAGATCCACCGACTGGTGGTCGCCGCCTTCCGGTCCCGCCCACCGCTGGACCCGCCGGCCGACGCGCTGTCGGAGACCCCGGAGAGCATCGCCGCCGAGATCGGTGCTCGCGGTGGCCTGGTCGCGACCAGGAACGGGACGCCGGTCGGGTCGCTGCTGTTCGGGACCGGCCCCGGGCTCCGGTTGACCCGGGTCTCGGTCGACCCGGCCCAGCGCCGACAGCGGGTTGCGGCCAGCCTCGTCCGCGCCGCGGAGGCAATCGCGGCCGATCGGTCGGAGCCGACCGTGTCCCTGGTGGCACGCCGGGAGCTGGCCTCGACGGGAGCGTTCTGGCGTTCGCTCGGCTACGGGGAGGTCGATCCGGCGTCGTTCCCGCAGGTCGACCGTCGGCCGCACAACCTGACGCTGGCCCGGGCGGTGCCGTTCCCGCTACAGGTGGCCGGGGCCGCGGCGATGCGCCGGGTCGGACACCGGCTGGCGAACCTGCTCGCCGCCGGCGACCTGGTACTGCTCGACGGTGACCTCGGCGCCGGGAAGACGACGCTGACGCAGGGGATCGGCGCCGGCCTCGGGGTCCGCGGACCGGTGACGTCCCCGACCTTCGTGCTGGCGCGAGAGCACCCGTCGCTGGTCGGCGGCCCACCGCTGGTGCACGTCGACGGGTACCGGCTGGCCGGCGCCACCGAGCTGGGCGACCTGGACCTCGACACCTCCGCCGCCGTGACCGTCGTCGAGTGGGGGCGCGGGCTCGCCGAGTCGCTGGCGCCGGACCGGGTGCAGATCACCATCGACCGGGACGCCGCCCTGGGGACCGGCGCCGATGCGGCGACCCCGGCCGGTGCCCCCCACCCCGACGCCGACGCCGACGCCGAGGCCGACGCCGACGCCGAGGCCGACGCCGACGCCGACGCGGGGGACGAGCTGCGCACCGTCCGGGTGGATGCAGTCGGCGGCCGGTGGGCCTTGGCCGGACTTCGGCGGGCACTGGACCAGGCCGGGACTCCCGCGTCCCTAGGCTGAGCCCGTGCTGCTCGCGGTGGACACCTCCTCCGCGTCGGTCACCGTCGCGGTCGCGGACGGCGCGCCCGGGCGCGGCGGCCGGGTTCTGGCGTCCGGCGCGCGGGTCGACGCGGGTCACCATGCCGAGCTGCTGAGCCCGCTGGTGCAGCAGGTCTGTCGCGAGGCCGGGGTGCTGCCGGCGGCGTTGACCACGGTGGCCGTCGGCGTCGGGCCGGGTCCGTTCACCGGTTTGCGCATCGGAATCGTCACGGCCCGGGCACTCGCGGTCGCCACCGGGGCCGCCTCGCTCGGCGTGTGCTCGCTCGACGTGCTGGCCGCCGGTGCCGGACCGGTCGCGGTCGAGTTCCTCGTCGTGGCCGACGCACGCCGGCGGGAGGTCTACTGGGCCCGCTACGCGATCGTCGCCGGACGACCGCAGCGGGTCGCCGGGCCGGCGGTCGACCAGCCGGCGGCGGTCCCCGGCGCGGCGTACCTTCCGGCGGTCGGTCACGGAGCGGTGCTCTACCCGGACGTCTTCACCCGCATGGTCGACGGTGCCCCGGTGCACCCGGACGCGGCCGTGCTGGCGGCTGCGGTCATGGACGGGACCGTCGAGCTGCTGCCGACCGACCCGCTCTACCTGCGCCGGCCGGACGCGCGGCCGGCGGCACCGCGCGAGTGAGCGGTGCTCTGCCGGACGGCTCGCCCCGCGCGGTCGTCGTCCGGCCGATGACCGCCGCAGACCTGGACGCGGTCGTCGCGGTGGACACCGCGGCGTTTCCATGGACCGCATGGAGCAGGGAGGCGTTCGCCGCCGAGCTGCGTCAGGTGCCCGAGGCCCGCTGGTACGTCGTTGCGCACCCACCGGGCCTGCCGCAGCAGGTGCTCGGTTACGTCGGGGTGATGGCCGGACTGGGCAGCACGGTCGGGCCGGCGGACGTCACCACGCTCGCCGTCTCGCCGGCGGCACGACGGCGCGGCGTCGGTACCGCCCTGCTGCGAGCAGCGCTCGCGGAGGCGGCCGGACGCGGGGCGGATGCCGTCGTCCTGGAGGTCGCCGAGACGAACGCGGCGGCCATCGCGCTGTATGCCCGGCACGGCTTGGCGATGCTCGGCCGTCGCCGGGGCTACTACGCCGGCCCGGCTGGACCGGGCACGGTGGACGCCCTGGTCCTGTCGCGTCCGCTCGGGTCCGCCGACCACGGCTGACGGCGGCACCGACGCAGCACCTGCGGGGCGTGGTGGGCATCGGCGACGATCAGCGGATGGACGACGACACCCGCCCGGACATCCCCTCGACGCGACCACCGGTCGACACCGGCGCCATCCTCGGCCTCGTCCTCGGGTTCGGGTTCTGGCCCGCCGGGGTCGTGCTCAGCGTCCGGGCGCTGCGCCGGATCCGGCGGACCCGTGCGCCCGGCAGAGAGCTCGCGGTGGTGGGCCTGGCGGCCGGCATCGTCGTCGGCCTGCTGAGCGTCGCCTACCTGCTGTGGTGGCGGCTGGTCCCGCCGTGGGACTTCGGCTGGTACGCCTACGCACCGCTGACCGACGCCCCGATCGGCGCAGGCCGCACGTTCGGCGGCGTGTGCCGCTCGTCGACCGGGTTCTGACGCCACCACGGGCGGGGCCGACGAGGATGGGCGCCCGTGGGGGTGCCGCTGATCCTGGGGATCGAGACGTCGTGCGACGAGACCGGGGTCGCGCTGGTCCGGGGCAACACCTTGAACGGTGAGTCCCTCGCCTCCAGCGTCGAGGAGCACGTCCGGTTCGGCGGCGTCGTCCCGGAGGTCGCCAGCCGGGCCCACCTGGAAGCCTTCGTCCCGACGCTGCAGCGGGCGGTGGACTCGGCAGGTGTCGCGCTCGGTGACGTCGACGCGATCGCGGTCACCGCCGGCCCCGGGCTCGCCGGTGCGCTGCTGGTCGGGGTCGCCGCTGCCAAGGCGCTCGGCGTCGCCCTCGACGTCCCGGTCTACGGGGTCAACCACCTGGTCGGCCACATCGCCGCGGCCACGCTCGACGACGACGGCGCAGCAGGCGGTACCGGGACCGGGCCGTTGCCGGACCCGACGGTCGCGCTGCTGGTGTCCGGCGGCCACACCTCCCTGCTGGCGGTGCGCGGTGGGCTGGTGGACGGCGTCAGCCTGCTTGGGGAGACCCTCGACGACGCGGCGGGGGAGGCCTTCGACAAGGTCGCCCGCCTGCTCGGCATGCCGTACCCGGGTGGGCCGGTGCTCTCGATGGCGGCCGTGGACGGCGACCCGGGGGCGATCGCGTTCCCACGCGCGCTGACCGCGGCCAAGGACCGGGCGGCGCACCGCTTCGACTTCTCCTTCTCCGGGCTGAAGACCGCTGTGTCCCGGGCGGTCGGGGCCGGACCTGCCCTCGCCCCGGCCGACGTCGCGGCGTCCTTCCAGGAGGCGGTCGTCGACGTGCTGACCGCCAAGGCGGTGGACGCCTGCCGCGAGGTCGGCGCCCGGACGCTGCTGGTCGCCGGCGGGGTCGCCGCGAACCGCCGACTGCGCGAGCTGGCCGGACAGCGGTGCGCGGCGGCGGGAATCGCCCTGCGGGTGCCGCCGGTCCGGCTGTGCACCGACAACGGAGCGATGATCGCGGCGCTCGGGGCAGCCGTCGTCGCCGCGGGCAGGGCGCCGTCCCCAGCCGGTTTCGGTGCCGACCCCGGTCTGCCGGTCACGGTTCCCGTCCTCTGACCGGCACCCGCACCGGCACCGGCACCGGCACCGGACGACGGGACACCAGCAGCGCGGCGGCACCGGTCGCGGTCCGGGTCAGGACCAGCGTCGCCGGAGCGGTGCCGGCGGGCCGGGCGCCGATCAGCCGCAGGCGCAGCGCCTCGGGCCGGACGTCGACGCCGCGCTTGAGGATCTCCAGTCGCCCGACGCCGAGCTGGGCCAGCCGCGACCGCAGCGGGCGGTCCCGCATCGGCAGCACCTCCTCGACGGTGAAGGCGGTGCCCAGTCCGTCGACCGAGGCCAGCGCGGCGGCGGACGGCTCGTCGGCGAGGACGTAGCCGATCCCGGACGCCGGCAACGACCCCGACAGCCGGTCCGCGACCACCCCGACCAGGCCGGCGCGGGCCACGGCGCCGTGTGGTTCGACGAGCACGTCCCCGGGTCGGGGGTCGCGAATCGGCGGCGCCTGTGCCGGCAGCTCGACGTCGGTGACGGTCAACGGCGCCCGCCCGGTCGAGTCGAGCCCCCCGGGCAGCAGCGTCGCCCGCCGCCGGACGTTGGCGGCGAGCGCACCGGACCACAGCGCCGCCTCGACGACCTCACCGCCGTCACCGACCCACTCCGCTTCGCAGCCGGCCGGGACCATCCGGTGCGGCAGGGCCGGGGTCGTCGTGACGACGGCCCGCCGGCCCGGCGCGGTCAGCAGCGTCCGCACCCAGGCCCAGTCCGGGCTGAACGCGGCGGGGTCCGTCTCCCGGCCCCGGCCGGATCGCCGCGCCGGGTCCGCGACGACGGCGTCGAAGCTCCCAACGTCGACCGCGGTCACGTCGGCCGTCCGCACCGACCCCGCCAGGCCGAGCGCCGCCAGGTTGGCCCGGGCCGCCGCGACAGCGACCGGGTCCCGGTCGACGCCGGTGACCGCGTAGCCGGCCCGGGCCAGCGCCACCAGGTCGCCCCCCAGGCCGCAGCACAGGTCCGCGACCGTCCGGACATCCCCGCCCGACCGGACATCCCCGCCCGACCGGACGTCCCCGCCGGACCGGGCCCGCAGTGATGCGGCGCGGTGGTCGGCGACGGTGCGCCGGGTCGCCTGCTCCAACCCGTCGCGGGTGAACACCATCGCCGCCGCGTCGTCGCCGAACCGCACGGTCGCCCGCGCCCGCAGGTCGACCTGGCCCAGTGCGGCGGTGACCAGCCGCGGGTCCAGGTCGGGGTGCCGGCGGCGCAGCACCGCCGGCGCTGCCACCGCGTCCGTGGTCGCGGCGACGGTCGCGGCCTCGGCGAGCACCAGCCGGCCGCCCGGCGACGCCAGCCACGCGAGGACATCGGTCGCGACGCCGGTCCCGTCGTCGGCGTCGGTCACCCCGCCATCCAACCGGGCCGCGCGCGTCGGTCGGCCGACGTGGTTGGGTCCGAGCGTGACCGGGGACCGCGCAACCACCGAGGGAGCGGCGATGGAGCGGGCGGCGATGGACCGGGCGGTGCAGGCCTCGGCCACCGTCCTCGGCACCACCAGCCCGAACCCGCCGGTCGGTGCGGTCCTGCTCGACGCCGCCGGCCGGGTCGTCGGCGTCGGGGCGACCAGCCCGCCGGGCGGCCCGCACGCGGAGGTGGTCGCGCTGCGCGCGGCCGGGGACCGGGCGGCCGGTGGGACAGCGGTGGTCACCCTGGAGCCGTGCGCGCACACCGGGCGCACGCCGCCATGCACCCGTGCGCTGCTCGCCGCGGGAATCGCCCGGGTCGTCGTCGGGGTCGCCGACCCCGACCCGGTCGCCGCCGGCGGAGCCGACGTCCTGCGCGCGGCCGGGGTTGACGTCGAGGTGGGGACGGGGGCGGCCGCCGTCGAGGCCGGCCCGCTACGAGCCTGGCTGCACCGGACCCGGACCGGCCGGCCGTTCGTGACGTGGAAGGCCGCGGTGACCCTGGACGGCCGGGCGGCGGCCGCGGACGGCACCAGCCGGTGGATCACCTCACCGGAGGCCCGCGCGGACGTGCATCTATTGCGCTCGACCGTCGACGCGATCGTGGTCGGCATCGGCACGGCGCTGGCCGACGACCCCGCGCTGACCGTCCGACTGCCGGCCGCCGGCGAGCCCACGGGGGCGTCCGCCTGTGACCGGGTACCGCTGCGGCAGCCCCTGCGGGTCGTCGTCGGGTTCCGCGAGCTGCGCCCCGACGCGCGGTTGCTCGACGGCACGGCACCCACGGTGGCGCTGCGCACGCACGACCCGGCCGAGGTGCTGGCCGACCTGGCCGGCCGCGACGTGGTCTCGGTGCTGCTCGAGGGCGGCCCGACGCTGGCCGGGGCGTTCGTCGGCGCCGGGCTGGTCGACCGCGTCGTCGCCTACCTGGCACCGGCCCTGCTCGGGGCGGGACCGGCCGCGCTCGGACCGGCGGGGGCGGGAACGATCGCCGGCATCCACCGGTTGCACGTCCAGGACCTGGCGCGGGTCGGTCCGGACATCAGGATTGACGCGGTCCCTGTCGGACGCACCGGATAGACACGTGGTGGTCGGCGGGACAACCGGGCAGGTCGACCCCGGCGACTGCCCGGGACGGCCAGGGAGGGTGTGCACCGTGTTCACCGGAATCGTGGAGGAGCTCGGCGAGGTCGTCGACGTCACCGATGTGACGGACGCGGTGCGGCTGACTGTTGCCGGACCGTTGGTGACCTCTGACGCCCGGCACGGCGACTCGATCGCCGTCAACGGCGTCTGCCTGACCGTCGTGGGCCTGCTGCCGGCCACCGACACCGCGGCCGCGGCGTTCACCGCCGACGTGATGCGGGAGACGCTGATCCGGTCCAGCCTGGCCAAGGCGCATGCCGGGACGGCGGTCAACCTCGAACGCGCGGCCGCCCTCGGCGACCGCATCGGTGGCCACCTCGTCCAGGGTCACGTGGACGGGACCGGGACGGTACTGGGCCGCGAACCCAGCGAGCACTGGGAGCTGGTGACGGTCGGGCTGCCCGCGCAGCTGGCCCGCTACGTCGTGGAGAAGGGCTCGATCACCGTCGACGGTGTCTCGCTGACCGTCGTCGCGGTGGAGCCGGACAGCTTCACCGTGAGTCTCATCCCGACCACGCTGGCCGAGACGACCCTGGGCCGCCGGGCGATCGGCGACGACGTCAACCTCGAGGTCGACGTCGTCGCCAAGTACGTGGAGAAGCTGGTCGCACCGCACGCCGCGGCGCGGCAGCCCGACGTCACCGGCACGGCCCGCATCGTGCCGGCGGACGCAACCCCGGCTGCACCCGTGCCGGCGGGGGTTGGCGCGTGACCACCACCGGCAACCTCGGCCCGGCTGCGGTGCTGGCCGCCCGGGATCAGCGGTTCGCCACGATCACCGAGGCGATCGCGGACATCGCCGCCGGCAAGGCGGTCGTCGTCGTCGACGACGAGGACCGGGAGAACGAGGGCGACCTGGTCTTCGCGGCCGAGAAGGCCACCCCGGAGCTGGTCGCGTTCATGGTCCGCTACACCTCGGGCTACATCTGTGTCTCGCTGCCGGCGGAGGTCTGCGAACGACTGGACCTGCAGCCGATGTACCGGACCAACCAGGACCGCCGCGGCACCGCGTACATGGTCAGCGTCGACGCCTACGAGGGCATCACCACCGGCATCTCCGCGACCGACCGGGCACGGACGCTGTCGCTGCTGGCCGATCCTGCGGCCACCGTGCGCGACTTCACCCGGCCGGGCCACGTCGTCCCACTGCGGGCGCTGGAGGGCGGGGTGATGCGCCGTGCCGGGCACACCGAGGCGGCGGCCGACCTGTCCCGGATGGCCGGGCTGCAGCCGGCCGGGGTGCTCTGCGAGATCGTCAGCCAGAAGTCCGAGGAGGGGATGGCCCGCCGGGACGAGCTCGCCGTGTTCGCCGCCGAGCACGACCTGAAGCTGATCACCATCGCGGACCTGATCGCCTACCGTCGCCGGTTCGAGCGGCAGGTCGAGCGCCGGGCCGAGACGGTACTGCCCACCGACTCCGGGACGTTCCGGGCGATCGTGTTCGCCGGCCTGATCGACGGGTCGGAGAACGTCGCGCTGGTCAAGGGCGACGTCGGCACGAACGGCGACGACGGGCGCGATGTCCTGGTGCGCGTGCACTCGGAGTGTTTGACCGGTGACGTGTTCGGCTCCCGGCGCTGCGACTGCGGTCCGCAGCTGCACTCGGCGATGGAGGCGGTCGAGGCCGAGGGCCGCGGGGTGGTGCTGTACATGCGAGGGCACGAGGGCCGCGGGATCGGCCTGACCGCCAAGCTGCAGGCCTACGCGCTGCAGGACGCCGGCGCGGACACCGTCGAGGCCAACCTGGCCCTGGGGATGCCGGCCGACGCCCGCGACTACGGCACCGGCGCGCAGATCCTCGCCGACCTGGGCGTCCGCTCGATGCGGCTGCTGACCAACAACCCGGCCAAGCGGGCCGGGCTGGACGGGTACGGCCTGTCGATCCTCGGCCGGGTCCCGCTCGCCGTCCGGGCGACCCCGGAGAACGCCCGGTACCTGCGGACCAAGCGGGACCGGATGGGCCACCAGTACGACGGCCTGGAGGGCCTGGACGACCTGGCGACGCTCGACGGCGCGTCATTGGAGCGTGCCGCGGTCGGGGTGGAGGTACCGCCCGATGCCGGCACAGCCGATCGGCCCGTCGATGTCGGGTCGGTGTCGGACGCCGGGGGCGCCACCACGGGGAACCGGTCGTGAGTGGTGAGGGCCGGCCGGCGCTGGCGGTTCCGGACGCCACCGGGTTGACCGTCGGGGTGGTCGCGACCCGGTGGAACGCCGAGGTGGTCGACCTGCTGCTGGCCCGGACGCTGGCCACCCTCGCCGAGGCCGGCGTGCCCGACCCGACGGTCGTGCGGGTGCCGGGCGCGGTCGAGCTGCCGGTTGTCGCCCAGCAGCTGGCCCGCACCCACGACGCGGTCGTCGCGCTCGGCACCGTCGTGCAGGGCGGCACCCCGCACTTCGAGTACGTCTGCGACTCGGTGACCGCGGGCCTGACCCGGGTGGCCCTGGACGAGAGCACCCCGGTCGGCAACGGGGTGCTCACCGTCCACACCCAGCAGCAGGCGGTGGACCGGGCCGGCGGACCGGGCGCGGGTGAGGACAAGGGCGCCGAGGCGACGGTCGCTGCGCTGGACACCGCGCTGGTGCTTCGGGGGCTCACCGGCGCTGCCCGTGCTGGCGCCACCGGCTTCGCCTGACCCCGTACCGCTTGGTCGCCGAGCCGCCGCCGCTGGCACTCTGCTTGACCGAGTGCCAGCCGCGTCCTAGATTCGAGGCTGGCACTCGCCGCGTGCGGGTGCCAACGCGACACGGTCCTGGCTCCCGCGACGACGGGACGGTGTCGCAAACCATCGAAGCCAGAACACTGCTCACCAACCACTGCCTGTCAACCCATCGCGTCGACACCGCCCGCACCGGGCCGCGTCGCGCGAGGAGCCCTGGAAAGGGGAGGTCACACGTGTCGGTCACCATCAAGCCGCTCGAGGACCGGATCGTCGTCAAGCCCGTCGAGCTGGAGCAGACGACCGCATCCGGCCTCGTGATCCCGGACACCGCCAAGGAGAAGCCCCAGGAGGGCGAGGTCGTCTCCGTCGGCGCCGGTCGGTTCGACGACAAGGGCGAGAAGCGCATCCCGCTGGGGATCTCCGTCGGCGACAAGGTCCTGTACAGCAAGTACGGCGGCACCGAGGTCAAGTACGACGACACCGAGTACCTGATTCTGTCCGCCCGCGACGTGCTGGCCGTCGTCACCCGCTGACGCCACCCCGGCATCAGCACAGCACCAGCAGCACAGCACTGGAACACCCGCTCTCCGCCCCGGCAGGTCCGTTCACGGACGCCGGGGCGGAGCGCGCTGAGGCACCGAACACCTGGTCAGCGCACTGCACTACCTCGCTGTCGAACAACTACGTCGCTGTCGAACACCGCTGTCGAACCGAGAGGCACGCATGCCCAAGCTCATCGAGTACTCCGACTCCGCCCGCCAGTACCTGGAGGAGGGCGTCGACGCCCTGGCCGACACGGTCAAGGTCACCCTCGGCCCGCGTGGCCGCAACGTCGTGCTGGACAAGAAGTACGGCTCCCCGACGATCACCAACGACGGCGTGACGATCGCCCGTGAGATCGAGCTGTCCAACCCGTGGGCGAACCTCGGCGCGCAGCTGATCAAGGAGGTCGCCACCAAGACCAACGACATCGCCGGCGACGGCACCACCACCGCGACCGTGCTCGCCCAGGCGATCGTGCACGCCGGGCTGCGCAACGTCGCGGCCGGCGCCAACCCGATGGACCTCAAGCGCGGCATCGACAAGGCGGTCACCGCGGTCAGCGACAAGCTGCTGTCGGTCGCGGTCCCGGTCGACGGCCGGCAGGACGTCGCCTACGTGGCGGCGAACTCCGCCCAGGACACCAAGATCGGTGACCTGCTCGCCGAGGCGTTCGACAAGGTCGGCAAGGACGGGGTCATTACCGTCGACGAGAACACGACGATGGTCACCGAGCTGGAGTTCACCGAGGGCCTGCAGTTCGACAAGGGCTACATCTCCCCGTACTTCGTCACCGACGCCGACAGCCAGGAGGCGGTCCTCGACGACGCCTACGTGCTGCTGAACGACGGCAAGATCAGCTCCCTGGCCGACCTGCTCCCGCTGGTGGAGAAGGTCGCCAAGGCCGGCAAGCCGCTGCTGATCATCGCCGAGGACGTCGACGGCGAGGCCATCTCGCTGCTGGTGGTCAACCGCATCAAGGGCCTGCTCAACGTTGCCGCAGCCAAGGCGCCGGCGTTCGGCGACCGGCGCAAGGCGGTCCTGCAGGACATCGCCGTGCTGACCGGCGCGACGGTCGTGTCCGGTGAGGTCGGACTGAGTCTGGACACGGTCGGGCTGGACCTGCTGGGCACCGTGCGCCGGGCGGTCCTGACCAAGGACGCCACCACGCTGATCGACGGCGGCGGGAAGCCGGCGGATGTCGACGCCCGCAAGGCACAGCTGCGCGCCGAGGCCGAGGACAGCGATTCCGACTGGGACCGCGAGAAGCTGCAGGAGCGGCTGGCCAAGCTGTCCGGGGGCGTCTGCGTCGTCAAGGTCGGTGCCGCCACCGAGGTGGAGCTGAAGGAGAAGAAGCACCGCATCGAGGACGCCGTGTCCGCCACGCGCGCCGCGATCGAGGAGGGCATCGTCGCCGGCGGCGGCGCCGCCCTGGTGCACGCCGCCTCTGCCCTCGAGGGCGACCTTGGCCTGACAGGTGACGAGGCGGTCGGCGTCCGCGTCGTCCGGGCGAGCCTGGACCAGCCGCTGCGCTGGATCGCGCAGAACGCCGGCCAGGAGGGCGGGGTCGTCTCCGCCCGGGTCGCGGCTGCCGACGACCGCAGCGGGTACGACGCCGCGGCGGACGAGTACGTGGACCTGGTGTCCGCGGGCGTCATCGACCCGGTCAAGGTGACCCGCTCGGCGCTGCTGAACGCCGGCTCGATCGCGGGGCTGATGCTGACGACGGAGACGCTGGTCATCGACAAGCCCGAGGACGACCAGGAGACCCCGACGCACAACCACGGTGGCCACAGCCACTGATCGGACCCGGCACACGGAACGGCCCGGCAGACAGGACGGCCCGGCACCCCAGCGAGAGGGGTGCCGGGCCGTTCGTCGTGCCGGGCCGTTCGTCGTGCCGGCCGTTCGCGCGGCCGTCGCCGCCCGGCCGCCGCTGTCAGGCGGCGGCGTGGACCTTCGGCTCGCCCGGGCCGCGCTGCGCGGCGTAGTGCGCCTCGCGCTCGTCCTCGGTCATCCCGCCCCAGACGCCGTACGGCTCCCGGACGCGGAGCGCGTGCTCGCGGCAGAGCGTGCGCACCGGGCAGGCCCGGCAGACCGCGACCGCCGAGTCGTCGCGGCCGCTCTTGCTCGGCCCGCGTTCGCCTTCCGGGTGGAAGAACAGGTCCGGGTCCGCGGTCCGGCAGGCGCCGCTGAGCTGCCACTCCCAGACGTCGGAGATCGGGCCGGGTAGACGGGACAGGTCGGCCATCGGAAGAACCCCCCCAGGTTCGCTGTGTCGTGCCCGTGGTCTCGAGGCACTCGTACCCCGGCAACGTACAAGTTGCTCAGAACTTGTTCAAGGCCCCGCCCGTGATCTGTCTGGCCCGGTGACCGGGGCAGGTCGGCGCAGGTCAGCCGGTCGCGGGCGACACGTCCCCCGTCTGCTGACGACGTTTCGCCGGTTGACCACCGGTGGCGGTCGGGCGACACCGAGTCGACAGTGGAGTTCATGGCAGCGCCGGAGACGCGCGAGGGCGGCAGCGAAGGTGTGCGCCTGTCCGTCGGAGCGGTCGCCCGGTTGCTGGGCGTCGCGGCGCCGACCCTGCGGACCTGGGATCGCCGGTACGGGCTCGCTCCGTCGGAACGCAGTAACGGCCGCCACCGCCGCTACACCCCGGTCGACGTCGCCCGGCTGGCCCACATGCGCCAGCTGACGCTGCGCGGCGTCGCCCCGGCCGAGGCTGCCGCAGCCGCACTCGCGACCCCGGCCGACCGTTTCGCCGGCGCGGCGCTGGGACCGGCGACGCTGGGACCGGTGGCTCTGGGACCGGCGGCGCTGGGACCGGCGGCGCTGGGACCGGCGGCCCCGGAGCCACCCCCGGCCGCCGAGCGGTCGGCCCGGGTGGACCGTCCGCCGGCATTCCAACTGGGACGGGTGTCAGCGCAGGCCCGCGGCCTTGCCCGGTCGGTGCTGGAGATGGACGGCCCGACGATCACCGAGATCGTCGCCGACAGCGTCGAACGCCAGGGCGTCGTGACGACCTGGGACGACACGGTCGCGCCGGTGCTGGTCGCCGTCGGTCGGCGGTGGCAGCGGTCCGGAGGCGGGATCGAGATGGAGCACCTGTTGTCCGAGACCGTGCTCGGCGTCCTCGCCACCCGGACGGCGGCGATGGCCGGTCGCTCGTCCAACACCCGCCCGCTGCTGCTCGCGGCCACCGCGGACGAGATGCACGTGCTGGCGATGCACGCCCTCGCCGCCGCGCTGGCCGAGCGGCGGATCGACGCCCGGCTGCTCGGCGCCCGCGTCCCCGGTCCCGCACTGTCCGCCGCGGTCCGGCGGCTGACGCCGAGCGCGGTCTTCCTGTGGTCGCACGGGCCGGCCACCGCGCAGGTGGACACCGGCCGCCTGCTCACCGCCGAACCACCGCCCGCACTCGTCCTCGGCGGGCCGGGCTGGGACCCGGCGGCGCTGCCGCCCGGTGCGCTGCTGGCCACGAACCTTGCCCGGGCGGTCGACCTGCTCGCCACGCTGGCCGCCTGAGCCGCCGCGCCTAGGATCGAAGCTCGCGCAGCCAGACCCTCGGAGGACCGATGAGTACGCCGGACCTGATCGACGACCACGTCTCCCCGGAGGTCGACGGGTACCCGAGGGCCGAGGGCGGCACCGCAGGGGCGGGCATTCCGTGGGGCCTGACCTTCGACGACGTCCTGTTGATGCCCGAGGAGTCCGACGAGATCCCCTCCAGCGTCGACACCGCGACCCACGCGACCCGGCGGCTGCGGATCCGGATCCCGCTGATGAGCGCGGCCATGGACACCGTCACCGAGGCGCGGCTGGCCATCGCGATCGCCCGCCAGGGCGGTCTCGGGGTCCTGCACCGCAACCTGTCGGTGGAGGACCAGGCCACCCAGGTCGACCTGGTCAAGCGATCCGAGGCCGGGATGGTGACCAACCCGGTCACCTGCTCACCGACCGACACCCTCGCCGACGTCGACCGGCTCTGCGCGCATTACCGGATCTCCGGGGTGCCGGTCACCGACTCCACGGGCGTGCTCGTCGGGCTGGTCACCAACCGGGACATGCGCTACGTCACCGACCACTCCCGGCCGGTCAGCGAGGTCATGACCCCCATGCCACTGGTCACCGCCCCGTCCGGGGTGAGCCCCGATGCCGCCCTCGGCCTGCTCCGGTCCCACAAGGTCGAGAAGCTGCCGCTGGTCAACCCCGACGGCCGGCTGTGCGGGCTGATCACCGTCAAGGACTTCACCAAGCGTGAGCAGTATCCGGAGGCGAGCAAGGCGGCTGACGGCCGGCTGCTGGTCGCGGCCGCGGTGGGTGTCGGCGAGGACGGGTACAAGCGGTCCGGGCTGCTGCTCGACGCCGGGGTCGACGTGCTCATGGTCGACACCGCGCATGGACACTCCCGGGCGGTGCTGGACATGGTCCGGCGGTTGCGGGCGGACTCGGCGTTCGACGGCATCGACGTCGTCGGCGGCAACGTCGCCACCCGGGCAGGTGCCGCGGCCCTGGTCGACGCGGGTGCGGATGCGGTCAAGGTCGGCGTCGGGCCCGGGTCGATCTGCACCACCCGCGTGGTCGCCGGCGTCGGGGTTCCGCAGATCTCGGCGATCGCGGCGGCCGCGTCGGTGTGCGGGCCGGCCGGTGTGCCGGTGATCGGTGACGGCGGTCTTCAGCACAGCGGCGACATCGCCAAGGCCCTCGTGGCGGGCGCGGACTCGGTGATGGTCGGGTCGCTGCTGGCCGGCGTCGAGGAGAGCCCGGGCGAGCTGGTATTCATCGGCGGCAAGCAGTACAAGGCCTACCGCGGCATGGGCTCGCTCGGCGCGATGCAGTCGCGGCTGTCCGGGTCCGGCCAGCCGTCGAAGTCCTACTCCAAGGACCGCTACTTCCAGGACGACGTGCTCTCCGACGACAAGCTGGTGCCGCAGGGCGTCGAGGCGCAGGTGCCCTACCGCGGTCCACTGGCCGCGGTCGCCCACCAGCTGGTCGGTGGGCTGCGCGCGTCGATGGGGTTCGTCGGCGCCCCCGACGTGCCGGCCCTGAAGCAACGCGGCCGGTTCGTCCGGATCACCGCCGCCGGGCTGAAGGAGAGCCACCCGCACGACATCACCGTCACCAGTGAGGCGCCCAACTACACCGTCCGGTAGGCGCCGCCGCACCGTCGGGTAGGTGCCCCGGCCGGTCTCGGTAGGGTCCGGTCGGTGACCGAGGTCGAGATCGGGCGGGCCAAGCGGGCGCGGCGCGCCTACTCCTTCGACGACATCGCGGTGGTGCCGTCGCGGCGGACGCGGGACCCGGGCGAGGTGTCGACCGCCTGGCAGATCGACGCGTACCGGTTCGAGATGCCGGTGATGGCGGCGCCGATGGACTCGGTGATGAGCCCGGCGACCGCGATCGCGTTCGGCCGGGCGGGCGGCCTCGGGGTCCTCAACCTCGAGGGCCTGTGGACCCGCTACGTCGACCCCGAGCCAATGCTGGCCGAGATCGCCGGGCTGGACGAGGCCGCGGCGACCCGGCGGCTGCAGCAGCTATACGAGGCGCCGATCCACGCCGACCTGATCGCGGCGCGGCTGAAGGAGATCCGCGACGCCGGCGTCACGGTCGCCGGATCCCTGTCCCCGCAGCGCACCCAGCAGTTCGCCGGCACCGTCGTCGGCGCCGGGGTCGACCTGTTCGTGATCCGGGGGACCACCGTCAGCGCCGAGCACGTGTCCGGCCAGGCCGAGCCGCTGAACCTCAAGCAGTTCATCTACGAGCTCGATGTCCCGGTGATCGTCGGTGGGTGCGCGACCTACCAGGCGGGCCTGCACCTGATGCGCACCGGGGCGGCCGGGGTTCTCGTCGGTTTCGGCGGTGGGGCGTCCCACACCACCCGGCAGGTGCTCGGCCTGGCCGTGCCGATGGCCTCTGCGGTCGCCGACGTCGCCGCCGCCCGGCGGGACTACCTCGACGAGTCCGGCGGCCGGTACGTGCACGTGATCGCCGACGGCTCGGTCGGGCGCTCCGGCGACATCGCCAAGGCCATCGCGTGCGGTGCGGACGCGGTGATGATCGGCTCACCGCTGGCCAGGGCCTCGGAGGCGCCCGGCCGGGGCTGGCACTGGGGCACCGAGGCCCACCACAGCGAGCTGCCCCGTGGATCGCGGGTGCACTTCGGTACCGCGGGCACGCTGGAGCAGATCCTGTTCGGGCCGTCCACCGTGGCCGACGGGACGATGAACCTCGTCGGAGCCCTCCGGCGGGCGATGGCGACCACCGGTTACACCGAGGTCAAGGACTTCCAGCGGGTCGAGGTCGTCGTCAGCTGAGGCCTCGTTGCCGCCGGGCCGGCCCGGGCCGGGCCGGGCCGCGCGCGGTGCGGGAGCCGGGACCGGTCTTGGCGGACACCGCCGGCTCTGCGTACGCTCGCGCCAGTCCCCGGGCCGCCGGGTGGACGGTGACACAAGCCTTACCTGGCGCGAGTACCGGAGGACGGTGTGGACGAACACGTGCAGCGATGGCTGGCCGGCCGGACGTCGGACGGGCGCAGGTGGGACCGGGCCGAGCTGGTGGGCGCCAAGGGGCTGCTCCGGGTCGACGTGGTGTTGCCGGCGCGTGACGAGGAGGCCACCGTCGGGCCCATCGTCGAACGCATCCGGCGCGAGTTGGTCACCGAGGTGCCGCTCGTCGACGACGTGGTGGTCATCGACTCCGGTTCGGTCGATGCGACGGCCGCGGTGGCCGCCGCCGCCGGCGCCCGGGTCGTCCGCCAGGACCGGGTTCTGCCCCGGCTCGGGGACGTTCCCGGCAAGGGTGAGGCGCTGTGGAAGTCGCTGTTCGCGACCACCGGTGACGTCCTGGTGTTCGTCGACGCCGACCTGCGCGACTTCGACCCCCAGTTCGTCGTCGGGCTGCTGGGGCCGCTGCTCACCGACCCCGGCGTGGACTTCGTCAAGGGCCTCTACGACCGCCCCGTGTCGACCCTGGACCAGGTGCTGCCCGCCGGTGGCGGACGGGTGACCGAACTGGTCGCGCGGCCGCTGCTCGGCCTGCACTGGCCCGATCTCGCCGGCTTCGTCCAGCCGCTGGCGGGGGAGTACGCGGCACGGCGTCGGGTGTTGGAGCAGATGCCGTTCGTGTCCGGCTACGGCGTGGAGATCGGGCTGCTCATCGACCTGCTGGAGCTGGTCGGGCTGGATGCGATGGCCCAGGTCGACCTCGGCGCCCGGCTGCACCGCAACCAGGACGACTTCGCCCTCGGGCGGATGGCGGCACAGATCGTGCACACCGTCCTGCTGCGGCTGGAGACCCACAACCGGGCGGTGCTCACCGGTCGGCCCGGGTCCACCCTGACCCAGTTCCGCCGGGTCGGCGGGCACTACCAGCCCTACAGCACCGAGGTGTCGGTGACCGAGCGGCCGCCGATGAGCAGTGTCCCGGAGTACCGCGACCGCTTCGCCGCCCTGGGCGGATGACGCTCACCGTCCTCGTCAACGCCGGACCCTGGTTGCCGGTCCCACCACCCGGGTACGGCGGCATCGAGACGGTGATCGCCACGCTGGTGCCGGAGCTGCGCCGCCTCGGCGTCCGGGTCGTCCTCGCAACGGTCGGGACCAGTTCGCTGGCCGCGGACGGGTACGTCCGGACGCTGCCAGACGGGCAGCTCCCCCGGGTCGCGGCGCCGTACAACCAGAGCTCCGGCCTGCCACACGCGCACATGGCCGCGGTGGTCCGCGCGCTGCGGGCCGACCGGCCGGGCGACGGGCCCGTCGACCCACCGGTCGACATCGTGCACGACCACCTGGAGGTCGTCGGGCCGGCCGTCCTCGCCGCGATGGGGACGCAGGCGCCGCCGGTGCTGCAGACGCTGCACTGGGACCTGCGTAAGCACCCCGAGTTCTACGGCAGCTTCGACGGTGGTGGGCGGGTCTTCTTCGCCGGCGTGTCCGAGGACCAGGTCGCGCGCGCGCCGGCCGCGCTGCGGGCGCAGGTGCTCGGCGCGGTGCCGCTGGCCGTTCCGGCACCCGTGCCGCAGCCCGTGACGCTGCCCACGGGGCAGGACGGCGGGTACGCGCTGGTGCTCGCGAGGATCACCCGGGACAAGGGTCAGGACGTCGCGGCGCGGGTGTGTCGGGCGGCCGGGCATCGGCTGGTGCTGGCCGGGCCGGTGGCGGGGATCGACGACCCGGCGGAGCTCGCAGCCCGGCTGGCCGACCCTGGGGACCCCGTGCAGTCGCACCCGGATGCCGCCTACTGGCGCGAAGAGGTCGCCCCGCTGGTCGACGGCGCACTCGTCCGCTGGGTGGGCGGTGTCGGGGGGGTGGAGAAGGAGCGGTTGCTGCAGGGTGCCCGCGTGCTGCTGGCCCCGAACAGGTGGGCCGAGCCCGGTGCGACCGGGGTGGTCGAGGCGCTCGGCCGGGGCGTGCCGGTCGTCGCGACACCGCTGGGGGTGCTGCCGTCGTTGCTCACCGACGGGGTGACCGGCCTGCTGGCCGCGGATGAGGCCGGGTTGGTCGCCGCGCTGGCCCGGGTCGGGCAGCTGGACCCGGATGCCTGCCGGGCCTCGGTCGCCGACTGGACGCCGGCCGCGATGGCCCGCCGCTATGTCGAGCTGTACCGCGAGGTCCTCGCCCGCGCCGCAACCGGCTGATGTCCTCGGCAGCGCACCGTCGCACCCGCCGGTGTGCATCGGTCATGCCGGTCATGCCGAATCGTCGTTGGACGCATGAGGGACAGCGGGCTTGACTTGACGTCAGTCGACCGGGCCGGTCGACGCGATCCTCGAGGAGCAAGCAATGCCGATGACCAAGGTCTATCTGCGACGGGGAAGCACGCCGGAGCACCGTCGGGCGATTTCCGACGCGATCCACGAGTCGCTCGTCAGCGTGCTGGGGATCCCGGACGACGACAAGTACCACATCTTCCACGAGCTGGACGCCGACAACCTGATCACGGCGCCGGTCGCTTTCGGCCTCGAGCGCCGGGCCGAGGCCATCTTTATTCAGACGTACTTCGGCGCCCGCCCTGTCGAGGTGCTGCAGCAGCTCTACCGGGAGTTGGTCACCAACCTGATCGAGCACACCGGTCTGGAAAGCAGGGACATCTACATCAACGTCGTCGAGTCGGCCTCGGCGAATTGGTGGGCCGACGGGCGTCGGCTCGACCCGGCTACAGGTTTCGATGAGCGGATCGCCGCCGACAAGGTCCCCACAAGCGGCTGAGCGCGCGGACATCGGACGACTGACGGATCGGATCGTCGCGGCCGGGTGGGCCCGGTCATGACAGCGGCAGGCGAGTCGCGGCTTCCCGCAGGCAGTCGGCGAACTCCACGACGGCCGGCGTGACCATCCCCGGAGGCCGTGCGAGCAGCACGCGGCGGGACACGGGGGCGCCGTCCCGGACGCGGACGAGCCGTACCCCGGCCGGCACCAGCGCGACGAGGTAGGACGGGAGCGTGGTGATGCCCCACCCTCCGGCGACCAGGGCGAGCTTGGTCAGCCAGTCGCGAGCCTGGTGCCCGATGGTCGGCCGTCGCGGGAGAGCGGGCCAGACCCCCAGGCCAGGTTCGTTGGGGGTCTGGGGGTTGGAGATCCACGTCGCGTCCTGCAGGTCGGCCAAGCTCACCGACCCGTCGCGCCCGAGGTCACCGAGTGCGGGCACCGCCACGAGCAGGTCGCCTTCGAGCAGCACGTCGAGCTCGAGCGGGGGGTCCTGGTCGTCAGGGGCAGGGTACGGGGGCCTGGCGGAGATGACCGCCAGATCCAGGGTGGAGGCGCGCAGGCTCCGGACGAGCGCGGGGGTGGAGCCCTCCCGGGTCACCACCTGCACGTCGGACCTTCGTCGTCGCATCAGACCCAGGGCCTCGGGAACGAGAACCGCCCCGACGCTGGTGAAGATCCCCAGCCGCGCCGTTCCGCCGTCCGGGTCGGCTCCCTGCAGGACCTGTGCGGCCCGGTCGACCTCGTCCAGAGCCGCCGAGGCGTGCCGCAGCAGGGTCAGGCCCGCGGCGGTGAGCCGGACTCCGCCGGCCTGACGCTCGAACAGTCGGGCGTCAGCGGCGCGCTCCAACACCGCCATCTGTCGGGATACCGCGGACTGCGTGTAGCCCAGCGCGACCGCGGCTGCCGTGAAGGACCCACTCTCGGCGATCGCTCGCAACAGCCGCAAGGACGTCGACGACCACTCCATGACCAGCCAGCATAAAAACCGCCTCAGCCCTGCTAGCGACGCATGTCGCCGGCGCGACCGGTCAGCACGCCGACCCTTCGCCGATCACTCACCTGCCCCTGTTGACGGACGGACACCATGAGCAACTCAGATATCACGGACACCACGGGGAGCGCGGCCCAGGGGCGCGCAGACCGGCTCGGCGGGCGGCTTCCGTTGCTCGCGCCGAGCGGCCTCGACGACGAACAGCGGCAGGTGTACGACGCGCTCACGCACACGGTCGTGCCGGAAGCCGCGGAAAGCGGATTCACGGCTCGGCTCGACGACGGGCGGTTCGTCGGCCCCTTCAACGCGCTGCTCCGTGCCCCGAAGATCGCGACCGGGATGGGTCAGTGGACCAGCCAGATCGCCCGGGCCGGGCTTGCCGCCGACGTCCGTCAGGTCGTCATCCTCACCGTGGGTGCCGCGTGGTCGGCCGCGTACGAGATCGACGCGCACACCTCCGCCGCCCGAGCCGTGGGGGTGCCGGACGCGGCGATCGAGGCCATCGTGCAACGCCGGCCGCCGCGGGGCCTGAGCGAGCAGGTCGATGTCGCCCATCGGCTCACCACCAGCCTGGTCGTCGACCACGTGGTGCCGGACGGGCTGTACCGCGAAGCGACCGCCGCGTTCGGCGTCGCCGAGGTGGTGGCGATCCTGTCCCTGGTCGGCCAGTACCAGACGATCTGCTCGATCCTGGTGTGCTTCCAGGTCCCGGTGCCCGAGCTCGCCGACGCACCACCCGAAGCCCGCAGCCCTGACCGGGCCGGCGGCCACCCCCAGGGCGTCAGCAATCACGGGGCCACCTCATGACTACGGAGATCATCGCGCCGGAGTACGGCGACATCAGCATGCTCACCATCCGCCAGCGGGAGCTGCCCGTGCCGGGGCCGCACCAGGTCCTGGTCAGGGTCCGCGCGGTGGGGGTGAACCCGACCGACTACAAGAGCGTGGACCGGTCCTGGCCGCGTACCGCCCCGATGGTGGTGGGGTTCGAGGCCGCCGGCGTCGTCGCCGCTCTCGGCGCGGGCGTTGCCGCCGCGGGGACCCTTGCCGTCGGCGACGACGTCATCGTCTACCCGATCCTGGGTGCGTACGCGTCCGCGGTCCTGGCAGACGGCGACGATGTGATCGCCAAGCCTTCGGGGCTCAGCTTCCCGTCAGCGGCCAACCTGCTGCTCGTCGCCACCACAGCCGCCGAGATGCTCTACGCCAGCAGGGTGCGCGGGGGTGAGACCGTCCTTGTCCACGGCGCCTCGGGCGCGACCGGCGTGAGCCTGCTACAGCAGGCGGCCGATCTGGGCGTGCGGATCGTCGCGACAGCCAGCGAACGCAACATGGACCTGCTCCGCTCCCTGGGCGCCGACCCCGTGACCTACAGCCCGGGGTTGGAGCAGCGCGTCCGCGCCGCAGCACCGGACGGGATCGACGCAGCGCTGGACTGCGTCGGCACGGACGAGGCGATGGAGGTCTCGCTCGCCGTGGTCGCCGACCGCGGCCGGATCGTGTCGATCGCCAACCACGACCCGGACCGGGCACGCGAGCTCGGGACCCGCTTCCTGGACGGCAGGGACCCGGAGAGCCTGGCCTACCGCAACGCCCAGCGGCCCCGACTCGTGCACATGGCCGCCGAGGGCGCGCTCGCGGTGCCGATGGCGCGCACCCTGCCGCTGACAGTCCCGGGCGTGCAAGAGGCGTTCGCGGCGCTCCGGTCAGGACACCCCGGCGGCAAGCTCGCACTCATTCCCGAGCTGCCTGAGCAGTAGGGGGCCGGGCGGCCCGATGAACGGCTCGAATCCGAGCTAATCAACGAGTTCCTGCGTGCCGAGGACGACCGCCAAGGCAAGGCTCTCGGCATCCTCGGTTCCGGGTTCGGCGGTGTAGACCATGACGCGCAGGTCGTCGGCAGCGACGATGAGCACGTCGCAATCGAGGGTGATGCGCCCGACCGCGGGGTGGTCGATGGTCTTTCGTCTTGACGTGTCCTGGCGCGGATCGGGGCCATGGGACTCCCACAGCTCGACGAAGCGTAGGCTCTGCGCGGCGATCTCGCTGACGAGCCGCCTGAGCCTGCGGTCGACCGGATACCGGGCAGCGGTCAACCGCAGGTCGGCAACCTGTCGCGCCACGAGATCTGCTTGCTCCTCTGCGGAGTGGACTACGCGGGTGCCGGGTCCGATCAGGTTGCGCCAGACCGCGTTGCGTTCGATCTCACGCCAGGTCGACGTGTCGCCCATCAGCGCGTCATACGGCGCGTTGGCGACGATGAGCGTCCAGGTCGCGTCGTACACGGCGACCGGCGTGTTCGCCAATCGGTCGAGCAGGCGCTGCACGCTCGCCGTGACGCGCGATGGGACGACATCGAGGCCGGGAGCGGCGTGCCCGGCCAGGCGGTAAAGCAGGTCACGCTCCGCGCCTGGCAGCCGTAGGGCCCGGCCGAGGGCCTCTACGACCTGCGGCGAGGGTGAGGTCGCCCGCCCCTGTTCGAGCCGTGTCAGGTAGTCGGCCGAGATTCCTGCCAACGCCGCCAGCTCTTCGCGGCGTATCCCAGTCGCCCGGCGGTGTCCACCCAGCGGCACACCGACCGCCTCAGGCGCGAGATGGTCACGCCAGCGGCGCACCATCCGCCCGAACTCCCACGACTCCACGCTCCCAGTGTGCGCGACGGTGCCGCCCCTGTCCTGGACCCGGCAGTCCTAGGACAACCGGACGACTGCCTAACCGCCCATCGGTGTCGGAAGCTCGAACCATGACAATCACACTCGTCACCGGGGCGACCAGAGGCCTCGGCAAGGAGACAGCCCGCCAACTGATCGCCGCCGGCCACACCGTCTACATCGGCGCCCGAGACGAAGCCCGAGGCCGCGAGACCGCCGAAGAACTCGGTGCCCGTGCCGTCCACCTCGACGTCACCGACGACGTCTCAGCCTGGATCCACCGTCCCGGTAGTTGATCTTCGGGCTTGAGGCTTTCGGATCTCTGATGGTGTCCGGGCAGCGGCGGTCCGCCGGTCTGCCCGGCGTTTCCACTTCGGCCTCGTGTCGGTGG
>JAABUY010001131.1_pt1 | contig 37896 bp, 36 predicted proteins | sample 5560271 | NCBI WGS metagenome assembly JAABUY01 (sample SAMN10711886, study PRJNA513374) | rock metagenome | isolation source: Antarctica rocks | place: Antarctica: Victoria Land, University Valley
GCGGCTTTACCCCTGACGCTAGTCTAGAGAGAGCTGCTAGGAACAAGCCTGACTGGATCCAGACTGGATCCAGAGCTACCGCAATAAGCTGCTAGGAACAAGCCTGCCATCGCACTTCTCAACAGAAACCAATATAATTGTTGAACAATTTTCGACTTGAAATGCGTATAACTCGAGAGCTTTTCGTGTGTCTCTTGTGAATAAATGCAGTTGAATGAAGATTAATCATGATGACAAGAAATGATTCTCAACTGTTGCGGCATCGCAACGCGTTGTTGTCTGTTCACAATACATCACGGCAAACTGATGTCTTTGAAAACGAAATTCGCAATGATCTCGTCAACGTAAGACAAAATGAAATTAGAAAGATATATTATCAACTTGATATCTAGATGCTAAGCATTATTGACTATTAATGACTCAATAATAAGCTCATTAAATCTCTCTTATTCTAAGCACTCAGTGAACAAACTCTGTCTATTCTGACTTCTTTCTATAGATCATGTTCGCTATAGCGCGACAGCATCGGAATTTCGAGAACAATCACAATCTTCAGAGCCTCGATCAGACTTTTTATTAGCTCGCAAAGCCTTCTTCTTGAAACGTCGATGCGAAGAAACTCTGAATGAACGATCCGTTCGTACTTCAACTGAGGTTCTGTAAGCGAAGCTATCATCTGTTTGAGTGTTCAGATCAAGCTCGTCAGCTGATGTCTCGAACTTTCCGTTAACGATTTCGTTTGTAAAAGAAGACTCGTTCGTTGACTGCGACAGAAAGCTATTCTCAGATGAATCTATGCCTGAATTTTTCATGTTCAGCGTCTTGCCGTTTGTCGCAATTATAAGCTCTTCTCGTTTCTCTTTCGCTCAGTCTCTAGCATTTCTCAAAGCGATAGCTTCTTGTCGAAAAGTTTTCGAAATGTTCGTCATCTTTCATTCTCTAAGCTGAGTCATGCGATACTCAATTGAATTTTGGAAATCTTTGAATGAAGTAGAATGCGTAGAATAGATCGTGAGATCACTCGAATCGTCATGATAAGTCGACGTGATCGTATAAGCGTTGTTGTTGTAAGCCGTTTCTGAGTCAACGTATGATCGAAGCTCGTGTATTCTTCGAGCTCCCAAAGCATCGTCATACAGAGCTTGATTCTTGCATACTGTTGTATTATCATTGAGATCTTTTCCCTTCGTGTAGAAGTTGAGCACGCATGGTGAGACTGTATTCGTCGATGATACAATGTAAGGTTCCAGTTCTTCTCGAATACGTTTGTCTAAGTCGGCTGATCGAGATTCGTCGTAGAAGTCTGGCTGAGCCTTTGTGATGAAGTCATTCGTCAGATCTTTGAGATTTCCAAACGAGAGATTCTTCTGCGAGAAAATATCGACCGTGCCGGCAATGATCGAGAATACTTTGCTCATCACTTTATTTTCGATCAATGTGTCTTCATTGATCTGCTGAAAGACTTCAAATGCGATCTCGATGAACTGCGAAGAAAAAAGAGATGATCTTGACTGTGCAAGTCTCTTATTGATTTCTGCTCAATTGCTTGATTTTTGCGCACGATTGTTCTTATATATGTCATGATCATTGAGATGTTGCTCGAAGTCGCGATTATATGCAGAGCTTTTTCTCGTCGTGAAGAATGTATTCGATTCTTTTTCGATCTTGACTCGTTTTCTGAAGTCTGATTGACTGAAATTCATTGTTGAGCTAGAAGAAACTGATGCTTCGAAATTTGAATACTGAATTCTGTCAGAAGAACTATCTGAAAAGAATTGTATTGAACTTACATCTCGAATATCATCAAGACTTGATTCGCCTTGTCTGACAAAGCGTTTCAGCTTCGTAAAGTCGATGTTTTTCTTGTCAGTTCGATGAGGTGATACTGAGACAGCAGATCAGATTGTTCTTCGATCAAATTCTCGAAGAGCGCGATGAGTGAGTCACTGTCGTGAGAGATTGTTTCAAAAGAAACTGAGCGTCTGATGTCGATGATGATCTTCGAACTTTTGTCTTTTAGCGATGGACTGCGACGACAAGTTAGTCTCAGACTTCGCTTCGCTCAACTGTTGCTTTCGATTGTGAAGTACGAAAGCTCTCGTCGAAGACATTGAACCTTGATCTTTGCGAACGACGCAAGTTAAATAAATGATAAAGAACAAGCAGATAGAAGAGTGAAAGATGCGCGCGTCTGCGAAAACCACGCTAGTGTTTTTGAATCATTTCGAATTGCGAGATTGACAGTCAATCGATGAAATGACTGCTGCCTGAAAAATGCAACTAAATAAATGTGTGTGCGCATTAGCATTTATGCATTGTCTCATCAAATGAAGATGGTGTGAGCAGATTCTATTAAGAGCATTCGGATAATCGAGAGTGACTTCAGCGTCTATGACTGAAGGGAAAAAAATTCCTGGAATTTGCTATTCGTCTAATTAGAGATCTGCGTCTCATTGAATTCTTTCTCTTTAGTTGACGATTCACGTGCAACTCATTTCAAAATTCAGAAATCAGAACTTGCTCGTACTGCAACAAGCAAAATTTATTCGAATACGACGGATTCGTCTTTCTCGTCAGAGTCTTCTTTTTTTAGATACAAATTCTCGAACAAGAAGTCATTCAATCTCAAGCGATGAGACAGTTTTGATTGTTTGGCACGTAAATTCGTAATATCGACGATCAATGATAACTTCACACAGCTTGATCTTCATATAGTTGTATCGAGTGTTCAAGTCGATGTCAAACGACTTGAATTCTCGAAAGAGTAGAGACGTCAAGCCGAATCATCGTGATCCTCATGACACATCTCTTCAATTTCATGCAGAAGACGGCAGATGATCTCATTGCAGAGTTCTAAAGTATGATCAGAACAAGAAGTCAAAGAGAGATTGAAGATCGTAGACAGTGAAGGAAAATCTTGAGTAATTCGTCTGTAAGTCTTCAATCGTGCTTTGTTTGTTAGATGAAGCTGAAAATGATAGTACTCGGCTTAATTCTTGATCAAAACATCACGAACTCTCTGAAAAAGCTTCAAGTTGTCAATGTGATGTACGTGCTTTCTGCAAAGGTTGACACTTTGAATGAAAATGCACGCAAGTACGCTGAGCACATCTATTGCAGTGTCGACTTTTTGAAGAGAAGAAAGTCTCAAAAGTGTCTTTATAGCGCTTCTGAAGTTTGATAAGATGAAGACGTACTTGCGAACTCGTCGCTGTGAGCTTACGATCTCAAGGTAGATCTTGCGAATGTTTTCAAATGTCACGCTGTTCAACGACTCGACAGTTCATGAACGCAGCTTGATCGTATTCAACTTTCAAAACGAGCTGAAAACTTCTCGACGAATCTGACAATTGACACTCAACAGTGAGATTCAAGCAGAATGCACGTCTCTAATCTGCAGTGCTCGTTCTTTTTTCATAGTCGTTGTTCGTCTTTCGACAGAGATATGATTGTCAACGTCGATATTAAGATCATTCAAATAGAAATGATAAACCTTATAGCGAACTATTTCGAGAGTCAGTCGCGTGAATACTATTGTGTGTATATAAATTTCTCACTCTCTGAAGATAAAGACAAGAAACTCGAAGTACTCGGCGAGCTCTGGCAGCGTACGCTGACTCGATGTCTCACTTGCTTCATCGTCTAAGAGACGCTCAGAAGACGCGCAAGAAAAGTTGTCATCTAATACGACGCTCAAAAAGATCAGATGCAAGCAGCATCGAGCTGTCTACGCAGGCAAAGTTCTGCTATGCTGATCGATTCTCTCAGCTGTCGCTTTCGATTGTGAGATATGATAGCTTTCGTCAAAGATATTGAATCTCGATCTTTGTGAACGACGCAAGTCAAATAAATGATAGAAAACAATCAGAATGAAAGATGAAAGATAGATTGCATCTGCAGAAATCACGCTAGTGTTTTTGAGTCATTCGAAACTGCGAGATTGACAGTCAATCGATGAATGACTGCTGTCTAAAACATGCAACTAAATATACTTGTGCGCAGAGTGATCTCGACTTTGTCATTCACAGCTATTGCTTCAACGCATCTCTATCTGGCTCACAAATCATCACAGATGAAGAACTTGATGAGTGAATCGACTTTCTATTCTGCGTTCAGCTTTTTGAGACAAGCATCATCTGTCACGTTCTGACAGCTTCTGTTAGAATTTACGCATAGTCGATAAATATCAGCTTCAAAGAAGAATCGATGATGACAGCTTCGACGCTGTGTACATCGATAACAGATGCAGACGTTCTAGCTGCTTCTTGAGACTCACGGCGCACAAGAAATTCACGTCGACACTGACGACGAAGTTGTCATCAAACTCGAGCATGTGTCTATCGATTTCTTTCTCCTGAAACGAGAAGTCGATGTCTATCGATTTCTCTCTGATGATGTCGATATTTCACGAGTTCACATCTTTGAGATTGAATGCGAATTCAACGTCATGATGTTTGATCTTCTAGGCTCAAGTCTGAAAGATCTCTTCAACTTTTGCGATCGCAAGTTCTCTCTCAAAACAGTGTTGATGCTCGTCAATCAGCTCATTTGTCGTCTTGACTATATTCATTTCAACGATCTCATTCATCGAGACATCAAGTCAGAGAACTGTTTGATGAGTGTAAAGAAGCATGAGAATCAGGTTTATGTGATCGACTTGAGTCTCGCCACGAAGCGTCGTGCAGCTCAGGCGAAGGCAAACATCGATCGTGCCCTGAATTCAAAGTTGGTGAGCACGGCACGTTTTGCCAGCGTCAACGATCATTTGAATGTGAGTGAGTGCAACGCCCTTGACTCTTGCTTCTCAAAGACTAACAGATACTCAAGTGCAGCATCGCTGCGATGACTTGAAGTCTTTAGAATACATGCTTCTCTACTTTCTTCGAGACTGTCTTTCATGACAAGGTCTCACAGTCGCGAATCAAAAGCAAAAGAAGAAGCTTATCTTGACGAAGAAGAAGACGATCAGTACGAAAGATCTGTGCAAGAACCTTTCTTGAAAGTTTGCGACTTATTTCGATCATATTCGTTCTCGTGACTTTGACGACAATCCTCAATATTTCTATCTACGCAAAATCTTTCGCGATCTCTTCGTACGCGAGAGTTTCGAATACGATCGTGTGTTCGATTGAACAATTCTGAAGTATCTGATGACTATACAATGAAGGGAGCTACTGCGAGATCGAGGCGAGTGTGAATGCCTTGTCGAAAAGATCTGCATAAGATCGTTGTTCAAGTGAATAAACAAGATTGAATGAGAAAGACTGAAAATGAAATTCATGTGTGATCTTTGAGCACTTCTATTTAACCAGTAAGATTTTGTCTCGCTATTCTTCAAATCTTCTCTAATCTAGTAAGAACTAATAAAGATCATTCTTCGCTCTAAGAATCTATAACGTACGGGAAAATCAAAGACAGCAACACTGCTCTATCTCTGAGCACTGAAATAGCCATCGTGCGATACGTACTGAGCTATGACATCGATCATGAATGATCCGTTCATCTCAAGCGCAGTGAAAATGTTCATTCATTCACAGCGAACTCAAAGCAACATATCGACTCAGTCTGTCTTGACAAGAATGACAAATATCTCAAGACTGAGTAGATTTCAAAGTAGAAATGAGATAATGATGAAGTTCTGCCTGCAAATGAGAGACTTGTCGAGATGATGTTGATTTTCTATCATTGTGCAATTCGCTTTTATACACTCTGTTGAGCTTGATCAGAAGAAAAAGCTTCCTCTTCTTTTCATCACTTAGATGCAACATCAAAGTCAGAATGTATCAAATGACAGATCAGTAAAAGTGAAATGTCTTTTCACTTCATTGACTTCAAGTGTATCATTCATCGCGACATCTCGTTTCAGACTCAGGAAGCATTTCATCTCGTCGCTTGTTAATTTCTTCGATCATTTCTACTTATTGAATGAGTCGCGTCGCAGATGAGCTGTTCGAATGCGAAGAAAGATGTCTTCGTCACTCAACGATCGCACACTCAGTAGATTGTCTCGTAGTGCAGCTCTGAGTTCACTGCTGAGATCTATTGTCACGTTACTAAAGAAGATGAAAATGTCGAAGAAACATTCAATCGTCTTTGTAGAGATCAAAGACTCGCTCATCAGTCGAGACATAACATATCTTGATCGCTTCTAGTTGATCTCTCTCACGCAAACATGTGATAACGTCGACGAGAATTGAACTTCAGAGAATTGCGCAGAATGTGATCATCAGCACAATCTTACAGAGATCGAGACAGAGTATATGATGTTATTAAAGCTGATAGTGTCAAAATGATAGTGATGAAACACTTATTGAATTAACTATTCAGAAGAAGTTTACTAAGTAGATGTGGTCACATGACGATCGAGTGCACTATACTCATAAGAAGTTAGCGCGATGCTACGGAACGTTTCGTTTCGAGCCTTAGTACATGACTATTCGACACGTAGATGGCTTGCGAATGCAGCCGATCAAATGTTCTCGAATTGAAGTGCTTCATCAAGCTCGCTATCGTGCACTGATCGATCTGATATGATTCGTTGACAGTGATCTTTTCGACAGAAGTCTTCACAGATATACAAAACGCTCGATTTTGCTCGCGAAGCAAGTTCTCATTGAATTCGGGTTGCATGTTGATGATATTGTGAAAGAACTTCTGCGTATACTTGTGATTCAGACATCATCAATAGATCAACATCTTTAATCGTTGCTCTGACTTCTCTGATCATCACTCGATTCATGTTCAAGCTAATAATGCATTAGAAGCAGTGTCAGAATTAGATCTTAAGGAAAGAGAGAATGATATGTAGAAGTGAGTTGTGCAAAGAAGTCAAAAATGAATGCTGAAGAGAGAGCTAAAAAGAGATGACGAGATGAAGTCAGAAATGAATGATGAAGAGAGAGCAGAAGTGAATGCTTGCTTAGTTGAACAAGTCTCGCTGCCTGTCATGATCATATCACGATCGCGTTCGATTTTGAAACGTGAGTCACGTTTTGAGAGATTCCTTGAAAGACATGTGATCAAGAAGACAGAGCTCATGTGTGAAAGATGAATTGTGAGAATTTGACTCGCGTCGACATTAGTGTCTCTCTCATTATCGAATAGCAATCGACCTGTACTTTAATTGAGAAGGGCTTGCGATTGAACGTCTGAGCTGTGCATCGCTAAGTCTCTCTTATTTGACGCAGGCTTCGAAGAGATCGTAGTGAATCTAGTAGAATAAGAATAGCTGAAAAGACATGAAAGAATGAAATAGAAACGAGAATCAGAAAGAGATGTTGAAGTCTAAGAGAATGCTGAGACTCGAGTCAGAAGTGAATGCTCGTGCCAGAATTGAATGCTTGAATCAGAACTGAATGCTCTGCGAGAGCAAGAATTGAATAATACGATCAAAAGACGAAGATTATCAAGAAACGAATTGATTCGGACAGCTGTATTCTCTGAGAGATACGCATGTAGAGTCAAAGCTGTAGAAACCTACTTCGCGACTTGCTTCTACAAGTTCGATATGGCGCAATTCATCAGCACGTTGCAATCGCATTCATCATGCTCAGATCACTCACTACGCTCGAATCTTGGGCTCAACGCGAGTAGAGAATCGAGACCCGCGACAGAACACAGAAAGACGAATCGTCCCCGAAGAAAATGACAGACTACTCAGAATAAGAAAATTCAAAAAGAAAAGAAGCTTCGCGTTCAAAATTGAACGAAGCGACGCGAACGTCTCGACGAACTATCTGCCTTGAACTCGAAAGTCTTGAAAGCACTAGACATAAAAGAATGCATATTGAAGATGCAGAGCATATTGTTAGAAAAGCTCGCTGTCGAAGAGAATCGTCTGAAGAAACTAGCAGAGATATCAAGCTCGCCGATGACAAACTTTGATGATCGAGTTCAAGAGCTAGAAGAAGTGATACGATTCATGCAGTATTGAGTGTCTCGATCAAGCTTCGAACTTGAGAATGTGAAATGAGAAGAGCAGAATTTTAGCTGTGATGATAATCATCTCGAATGAATGGGTCAAATATTGGCGCAAGACGTTGCGAGATCGTGAGAACTGCATCGTTTCACTCGAACGAATCTATTCGAATCTAGTGTTTGAAGCGATGAAGTTGAATCGCTCAACGTGTTGTTGCATTCTAGATAGCAATCACAGAGTCATTTCTTGAGTTCGTGCTATACATTGACTTGTCGACGCACACATGATTGATTGAACACAAGTTTCTGTTGACAGCAGCAAATTTATTTCAAAATTGAATGATAGCAAAGAACGTGAAGACATATAAATAAGATTTATAGAATTTGTTTCTTTCGTATCTGATCTTTCTTGAAGATGTCATCATTGACAACTCTTTTTCTAGTGTTATTCTTCAATGATCTGACGTTATCACTCAATTACGAAGCAGATGCGACGAGCTGTTGAAAAATACAAATTCTTTCTGCTGAAAATAGAAGAATGACGTGTGTGTCATTTATCATAGCAGCTTCAAAGCATTTCGAGAAGTGCAATGATCAAAGAGCCGTGTCGAATAGATATCGTCTCTTTCTTGCGTGTTTTTCTGTCGTGAGCTTCATCGAAGAGAAAAGAGATGAACTAAAAAAGTATTCTTTCATCGTAATTCAATCTTCTTCGTCACGAAAGATGAATTTGAATCGTTCTTGAAGAGATTCGTTCTTTTCTGTAGCTTTCATGAACGCTGAAGTGATTGCTCGAAGAGAAGTTTTCTCAAACGGAACTCTTTTCTCAACTGAATCTTCTTCGAGCGAAATCTCGTCTGAATAAAAACTTGATGAAATTATAGAAGACGTCACAGAATCTCATTCTTTCTCGCCGTCATACATCATCGACTCTTCGATGTCGTTCATCAATTGAGGTTTCTGATTTTCCTGAACACTCTGTGAGCGGAACGAACTTTCAAACAGATGACTTGTCTCTCTCAGCTGCTTCACACAATTTTGTCATTCATCTGTTTTCACTGAATTTATGTCTTGATTCTCATTGATCTTCACTTGTTCACGATCTCGATTCTCTCGCATTTTCTTCACGTGTGATTGATCTTGAGATGAATATGCTTGATGTACGTCTTCTCGTCTTGAGGCTCGATCTTGCTTTTGATCATCGAATACTCGTCTGTCAAAGTAAGTCAGATAAACAGATCTTCTCACGAAAACGGGTTGAATATCGCTCCCTTGACTTTTATCTGTGCTGTGTATGTTATCAAGAAAAAGAAACTTCTTGCTCTGCTCATAAGTCAGATCAAAGAAACATGCACATCTTCTCTTCAGATTCTCTTCAGATTCATCTACGACGAAAGTAGACTTTGATTGCTTGAACGATAAGTGTACATCTGCATGATCGAAATATTTCGCCTTCAAATTGCTGATCTTCGCTGACATGAATTCTAGTCGCTTCGTCAATTCGGCAAGTTCATACAGTACGAATTTATTGAAATTCTTCGTTCTCTGAATCTTTCTCTTCTTCGATTTGAACTTCAACTTCGTGAATTTCGACGACAACTCACGAACGTGTCGCATGACGTAGAGAAATACTTCTTGATAGTGTAGAGTCACGCGATCTTGCGAGTTGCTAGATCTGAAAGTAAAGATTGATTTCGCTTCTTGAACAATGCATTTGCCTCTTTTCTGATTCGTTTCGAAGAAGCTTCGTGTCATGATCGTATACAGAGTTTTTCTGAAAGATATCGTGATCAAGCTCTTCACAGAATTTGCGCACGCTTCGATATACTTGAAGTCTTCAAAGAAAGTTCAAAGAGTGAGAATGAGATCGTTTCATGCGTGCAATCTCGTTCAGATCTTCATGCGATGATACATGTCGAAGACGTCGAATATTTCTCTCTTTTTCAGTTGACGAAACAAAGTCATAGTATCGAATGTCGATGTGCTCGATGCTTTGAGTTTCAGCGTCTTCATCGTGATGTGATTCATCTTTCGCATATCGCGCTTGTCGTGTTGAAACAGACGAGTTCAGAATGTTCTGACGTGATCGAGATAGTGATACATCTTCTGCAGCTTGACAGTTCAGTCAGCTTCAACAGCATAAGACGAGTGATCTATCTCATCGCATTTCAAATCGATCATGTACTTCGTCACGTTCAGTCGCATTTCGTTTCATCACAGACTCGAAATATTCAACAGAGCATCGAAGATCGTTGTAAAATCGTTTCTTCGCAGCAGTTTTTTCATCTTCTGTCTCTTATTCTTCGTCAGACACGCTCATCATCGAGTCGTTGCGAGCGACTTGAGACAGTCTTGACGAATCTTGCGATATATTTCACCGTCGATTGATTTCTTCTCATTAGACAATTGCTCGATCAGAAAGATTCTCAGATCATCATTTATATCTGAAGACATCAGTGAGAAACGTTCTGCTCAGTCAAGGATCAGCTCATCATATCAGTCAGATACAGATTCACAGTTCATCAAAGCTGAAAAGACATCATCTCTCTTTCCGCTTGAATTCGATGTCGATCGTGAAGACATTCAAGTCGAAATTCGGAAGAAAATCGCAGTTCAGATCATTCAGTCTGTGCATTGTCGAGCAACAGATCGAGAGAGATTTCGACAGAGTGAATGACGAGGTTCAAGTGTTCTCGATCGATCACGACAGACACGTGATGACGACTATCTTGTTGAAAGCAGTCTTTTTCTTCGAAAATTGACATCAAATTCTTCACGTTGAATTTATCGAGCACTTCGAGTTCGCCCGTCAAGAAATTCAAATGCTCGAGCCTGATTCGTGCCGAGTCTCTATATTTGATGTGCTTCTCTTGCTTCAGACTTTCTTCTTGATCTTGCACTCAAGTACATTGCATCATGAGAGTATCGTTGAATGATCAGCATCACAAGTCTCGTTTACAGAAGAAAAGCTTCAGCATTGAGAGATTATCAATGACGTTTTATGATCAGGTCTGAGAAGAATCGAATCAGTCAGAAACTGAAGTGATCAATGTCTCGTGAGAGATGAGCACATCGTCGTAATTGATGATTCAAGACGTCAAAAGTGAATGCTATCTTGATCACTAAATGATATTCTGCTGCGCTTTAAATAGAACAGTATGTTCTTCGATCTTTCATCGTATTTCAAATACTTTCTCTGCGCTCTTCACTACGTATTTTTCGTCCTCGTGCTTTACGCTCTTTCTACTCATTCTTCGTTTGTTGATCACTAACGACACTTCGTCGCGCGATATCTAGAATGACTTCTCACTTCGTCAGATCGCTTACGCAAATCGATCTAAAATCTCGTGAAGTCAACTCACTTTCTTCGAACGATGTGTCATCTGTCAGTGACAATTCTTCACAGTCTAAAAACACTTCAGACTCGTCGAATTCTCAGAACAATATCGCTGTCAAATCAAAAAGAAATAGAGCATATCTCGATAAAGATGACAATAGACGTATCGCTAGTCTTGCGAATCGAAGACATTTGACTTCTACGAGATCTGACGTTGAGCAGAGTACTGAAAGAGCGAAGTCATCTTCTCTCAGCGATCTACATTCTTTCAGTCAACGTGATTCTGCTGATGAAACGCCTAGAAAAGATGGTGCTACTGACAAGTCGAACGAAAAGAAAAGACGTCTTGACGTTGTAGACGTCGAGAATGCATTCTTATTCGAGTCTAGGCAACAGAATCTTTCAGCTTCAAATAAATCTGAGCTTTGACAGAATGTGTCTTTTAGAATGAAGAATGAATTCTCTTGACGAACGTACGACGAAGACTATGATCTCAGAATCGATGAGCTTGTCATCGTGACAAAGAAGAAACGTTCGAATTCTAAAATGACAGAAAGTGATTCAGCTTCGACAGTGATCGCGATAAGAAAGCTCTCAGGCTCAAGCAGAAATGTCAATCTCTTCACACTTCTTCGAGTACAAGAGAAGTATTTTGTCAAATGCATCGAGGCTTACGAATTCGAAGTCGATCTTTACGTGATTCTTGAACACATGTCAATTTCCCTGGTTCAAGTCGTCGCAGCACTCGTTCATTCGAGAGAGACTCACGTGACAGCAATAGTCGAACAGATAGAATTTCAGCCTGTTTCATCTAAACGTCGACATTGACGAGTACAGATGCTGAGTGCTATCAAATTTCTCGAGTTCGAGAATCTGATTCACGACAATATCAGCTGTTCATCTGTTCTCTTGAATGATAATGATCAGGTCAAAATCAGTATGCAGAAGCGCTGTATGATCATGTTGAAACAAATCGAAAGAAGACATTCGAACGTGCAGACTCTCGAAGACATTATGATGCAATTGTTGAAAAAGCGTAAGAGAAGCGAAGCAAACGATTTACATCGATGATTCTTCACGATCGAAGAGTTCTTGTCGAAGACTACATCTGCTTTCGCAGAAGAGCTTTTGCAAGTCAGTAAATTTGACTCTCTTCAGATGATGATAATTCTAACTTTTGAAGCATGCTTTTCTTGATGATTGAAAGAAGAATGATCTCGTCTTGTTGATATCAATCACTCAAGTCTCATCGCGCAGATTCTATACGATGAACTGATAAGTCACAATTTTTCTGCTTTCAGTGTGATTCATCAACTTTCTATGTAACTCAATACTTTGTATTCTATTCTCGATTCATTAAATCACTTCACATAATTTTGCAGACATTAATTATGAGTCGAAATATCGTCAAATTCATGACGCAAATAAGTCGTTGTTCTAAATATAGCTTAGAGTCTGTCTTTTCGAATGTCACAGCAGCAATTGTAGATGTCAAAGCACTTTGTTTTGCAGTCAGTTCTGAATGTCATGAAGTCATTTTTCACTTCTTCAACCAGTCAATTTTGAACCTCAGGTTCGTTCTCATCTCTAATGTCTTCGAGTGTTCTTCATGATATAGTCAACCCTCGTTGCTTCCTCTCTTTCTCACATTATTCGCGCCAGCTTTTCTTATTCGTTCTCATCGTATATTATTGATTTATCATGAAGATCACTCAAATCTATGCTATCATCGCAGACGACGTCTTTCTTCTTTTGATGTTCATAAAAGATTGTTCATTCATTCAGCAAGTTCTTCAATCGCTCAACATTATCATATCTCGATATCTCATCTATTCACTTGTCGTGCAACGTCATCGACTTTTGAGATCGTGAAGTTCTGTCGACATTCTGCTTCAGCTCTTGTATATATCACTCAACGTCTTCTGCGTCATCTTTCGCGTGACTTTCTTCGACGAAGCGAAAGACAGGACAGAAACTCTTTCGATAATCAACATGACATCACTTTTCTTTGATCTTCATCTGAGCTTCTTAGCGGATTTGTTAGATCTGTCACTGTTCAACTATCGACGAATTCATCGCTTCGCAGGAATAATGTCTTTCGCACTCGTCGCGTTGCACATATTCGTCGCTGTTCATCATGATTCTACGTATTTCTTACGCGTGTCTGGGAATCTTTATTTGCTCATCGTAAGTCACATGATCACTTTCGCAGACACGTCACTCACGAACTGACAGAGTATAGCTTCTCTCAGCTTCTTGATGATACTCTCATTACGCTTCATTCGCAAGCTTTCGTACGAATTCTTTCTTCGCATTCATCAAGCGTTAGCGTTTCTGAGCGAGTATGTGCTCTGACGTCATCTGAGTTCTAAATCGTTCGTCAATCAGGTCTGTCTCTATGTCTCGACTGAGATCTTCGACTTCACATTCATGATTCAGCTCTTTGTCACTTTATATCGAAACAGCGTGTTTCGAGAACGCCTTTCACGAGCAGTGATCATCAATGTCGATGACGAATTCAAGATAAGTCTCATCGTTCATGATAAATTGAAGGTCGACGCAGAACAGTACATCAACTTGTGAATATCATCGATCAGTTTTTGATTCTTTCTGCAAAGTCATTCGTTCATGATAGCATCTTGCGAGAAAGACGAGCAGACGACTCTGAACTTATTGATCGATTCTCAGAAAGAATTCATCTTCAAACTTCAGCGACTTGTCAGATACGAAAGCGAATCTGATCGGAGCGATTTTCGTCGAGCATTGTTCACTGATTCGCATGAGATCAGCGCTTCTCTGAAGAAATTTGAAAGAGTTCTCATGATCGCTTCGAAATTTGAAATAGTCGCTCAATTGTCATATCTACGACAACTAATTCAAGACTACAACGACTTCATCATTTGCACACGACGAATTTGCTTGATCTGACAATTAGAGAACATCGATAAGTGCGCAGATCGTCATTGACGAATTAATCGCTAACGATGACAGAGAATGAGGCATCGACGCAAGAGTTTTTGAATCAAGCCTTGAAGAAAGATGCACTCAATGACAGCTACGTACGTAAATAGCAAATTTCATCTCGAGATTGATGTCACTAACTCGTCTAGATCTTACGCATCTTCATCTACTACGCGTTCGAACATCTTGAGCATGACTTCTTAAACGAGAATCAACATCGTCAAGTCTCTGCTCATAAGAAAACGATGAATCTAGATGATGTGTTACGAGCGAAAGTATTAAGAGAGTATAAATCGAAAAAGTCAGACATGATGCTTACAACGATGAAAAAGAGAGAAGAAGATTGAGATGCAGACGCGCTTGTGAACGAAGTTTCTGAGTCTGATGAAGCAAAGCTGACATTCGTGAAGAAAAACTTGAGCCTGCCAGAGGAAAGAAAGAAGGGCGATGAAATGCTTGTCATGAGTAAGGCTTCTTGCCCGATCGATCATGATGACTTACTGATGAACATCGTAGTGTCTGAATCTCAGGGAATTCGTGATGATTTACGAAGGCTTGTGCGAAGCTACTTAGACGATGAATTGAGTTTGTTGAAAATGAATTATCAATCAAATACATGATACGTTAGCGTTAGCTTTCATGAGATAAATCAAAGTATTCTACCCAGTCACGAATGAGTTTTTCTTCGACTATGCAAGATCTTTTGGATGATCAATGAATCGACGCTACTGTAATTCGCTACAAAACTTTCGATGAGTATGCTGATGATGTGAACAACTTTTGATGTGAATCACGCCTCGTGATGTGAACCACTTTTGGTGTGCACCACAGCTGATGGTGTGAATCACGCCTCATGAGATAGATCATTTTGAGTGTGCATCACAGCTGATGATGTGAATCACGCCTCGTGAGATAGATCATTTTTGGTGTACATCACAGCTCGCTACTAGTCACGTGATGAAAGCTTCTTGTGCGTCTCATTCTTCTTCAGCATTCAGTTCTTGCTCTCAGCATTCACTTCAACACGTGCGTGCTCTTTTTCGCTGACTTTCGATCTGCTAGAATTGTTTCAAGTTCTGTGCTATGATCATTCTGGTTTCTCTTTCTCTTGAGCCTTTTAAAGGGTTCAGATTTCTTAATGTGTCTGATGCAGTCTATTTCTACGTTCTTCGTCTTTTCAACCTTTCTCGCAGACTTCAACTTTAACGTGAAAGAATCGCATATATAATCGATGCGCAACAACTGAAAGGACGCGTTTCACATTGCTGAATTGATGGTCTAAAGAAACACTTTCACGTCGAAGACTATGTATCTAGGCAACAATGTCATCTACAGTAGAATTCAAGCAAGTTCTGATCTTGAAGAGTGAGCTAACTCGAAAATTCGAGCTGCAGGAACTAAACAACGTCAATCGAATCAGAAACAATCAGCGAAGATCGAGAGCACGAAGGAAAGAGTACTTACAGAAGTTGAAAAGCAAACTACGAAAATACGAGAGCATGAGCGTGAAAGCATCGACGAAGATTCAAGCTTCTGTCAGGCTCGTAGTTAAGGAAAATAAACGTCTCAGAGCACTTTTACAATCTCGAGACGTCGTGAGTCAGGAAATTGATAGAGCTATTGCGACGTCAAGTGTCGAAGCTCAGACTTCGTCGAGAGCGTCAATACTCGAGGCAAAGCTGAATACGAAGAAGTCTTGCACTGAAGATGTGTGCAAGACTGACTTCAAGTCTCGCGACGACATCTGTAAACGATCGTTAATCTCAATGTCACTGATGACAACGACTACAAATTCTGTCTCGCTGCTCGAGAGCTCTGTTCTGCAAAATCGACTAAGCAGCAGCTCTATAGCAACATCAGCATTCTCATCTATGAATTCGTCTTCGCATCTGATGAACCACTATGAGAAAGAGTCTTCGAACTTGAGTTTTGAAACATCTTCTGATAATGATACTACTTCATGTGCTTTTGTCATTGATGTTATCACGAGAATGAGAGTCGATGTCAGCGCTGAAGATGTTAAGGCTGAGCTAGAATGCGATAACGATGTCGAATGCAAGATCGACAACTCTACGTTTTTTGTCATAATGAATCGATACACTGAATGATTTTCATGACACGGAAATAGATGAGCTGAGAGGCATTTTACTTCAACATTTCTCGTTTGCAAATTCACAATCTTTTCAATCTGATTATTCTAGCTTTGTCTGCTCAGTGTCGATCGTTCATTTCATCCGTAATCTGTAGGTTGAAAAGGCATCATCTCATCGCTTCAATCATTGATCATGTGAGAGTGTCTTCTGAGCTATCGCGTCATAGAGAATTCATCGAAGTTGAGACTCGAAAACTGAAGCTGAAAATTCAGAAGTGAAGCGAAGAGACTCGCACTCACACAAAGCAGGTACTTTGATCAACTCGCTCTTCGCTCCTTCGACAAAGAGAACTTCTTCTCGTAGACTGCTCTTATATTCCTGTGAGCATAGATCATGATAGGCAGAAGATAGAATGAGATTTATGACGTTAGAAGTCTCACTTCTTTGTAGTGCATCAGCTGATCAATGAGTTTCTTCTTCTTCGAATAAATGTAGTTGTAATCATCTTTCGACATCTGCAGAGCTGACTGTCGCGACAAGCATTCCGTTTCGGAAGCGTGTCCGAACGTAATCAGAAGAGAATGATAGTGCGAGATCTTGTATCAATGACTTGAAGACGATCGTGAATCCGTGTAGAGATATGACGAATAATAGCTATAGATTTTACCAAGAGGTCGTCGAAGACGGCGAGCCGATCAATGAGAGACGCCTTACTCAAAACAGAACGCGCCAAACCCACGTCAAAAAGAACGAGCATTTCATCAGAATCATTAATATTCCTTCGCTTCAGAACTAAAAATTCTCTTTATTATCAATGAATGATTCACAATCCTCGTGATCTCTTCGCGAAAGGCACATACTTGACGCAAATCTGTGAAGATAAAGACAAGACGTTCAGAACGACTAGATAAGAGCGAGAGAAGTCAGAATACTGCTGCGAGTTCACAAATCTAGAGATAAGAGATTGATGACGAGATTATGATTCGCAGATAAATGATCATAGATCTCTTGAAAATCTGAATAAGCAGCATATAGGCATATCGCTGTCTACATTCAATCTCACAATAGCAATTTAGCCGTATGCTGTTATACAAATTCATATAACTTTTCAACAGCATACGTACATCAATGTTAATCTAATGTACAGTGATCATTGTCAGCAATCAAACGAGCGATTTCTCTATCTCTTTCAAAGAGTTGTGCTAATTGAACTGATTGAACAGAGCGAGAACACGATGTGATCGTCTACATGAATATGATCGATGATCACGACCCATGCAATTTCTCAATCGCTTCGAGTATCTTTTTCGATTCATTCTACGAACAGCTCTTTTCATTGTATGAAAAGCAGATAACGTCTGTTCTACGAGAGTGAGAGCTTGTTTCACGATACATTGACTGCTCTGACTGCTGCGAAAACATGAGGCTGAAGTCATGACTCGTGAGACTCAGGCGACAAGAATGAATGCTGATGTATTCATGTTAATGCACGTCATCAAAGAGTGCTTGAAAGACTCATCGTCTTCAATCGAGGCAAGAAATGACGTTGCGCTGCAATCAGAAAGTCTTTGATATTCAATTCGTCTCTTCACTTCTTCAGCTTCTTTAGAACTGCTGAACTGAGGTTCAGAGTACTTGTCGTCGATTTCATGAGTTCGATCATGATGAACTCGATGCGCTTTATGTCGGTCAGGCCTTTCTCGACTGAGAAAACCTTTCGCTCGAGAATCGACTCTGCTATGTTAGCTGGTAAATGATCAGTCTTTTCGCTCGATCTCGAATGCTATGAAATTTACCGATCTTGATCTTTCCGTTTTGATTCAGAAGAACGCTACTGCAGCTGAGTGTGTCATGATAAAGCGAAAGCTTTTCATGAATGTAGAAGAGATCATCGATCAGCTGTCAGCTTCTTGTCAGTAATCATCAAATGACTTCTATACAATCGCTTATCTCTTTGCAGATTGTCGTGATCTCGAAAACCTGCAATGAACCTTCGATCACTGCTACGATATGCCTTAAAGAGACGTTCATTTGTTCGTAAACTATCACAATCTCGTCGTCGTCTTTCAAAAACATGTCTTTGATGTTAACAAGATGATCGCTCGTGAAATTCGATATTCTATACACAGGGTCGCGATCGGCTCTTTTCACGCGTTTGATTGTCACAAACGCTCTATCTTTCATGTTGTCGCGAGCGATTACAGTCGGATCAGCTTGATCTAGAGGCATAAATGTATGGTAGAATGTTCTGCTTTTACTGCGCACGATCTGCGTGAAATTGTGATTTTTGACTGTCACTGCATGCGACTTGCTTGAACTGAGTGACGTCGATTTCGACTCAGACACATGATGCTTTGGTTCGAGATCTCGCTTTTGATGCAAGCTTGCTTGAGCCGAAATCTTTTTGACAATTCTTCTAGTCGCACGCTCGCGAGCTACTTTACCAGACAGAATCAACGGCATCTCGTCGTTCATCAGCGTCAATCGATTAGACATGATCGATGAATACTCATTAGTCTTCATCATGTGACGAGAACTGTCTTATAAGTCTTTCGAGCATTCACTTTAGACTTTTCATTCGAGATTCACAAGTGAATGTTCTCAAGCATTCGAAAGTGAGCCGTGATTTTAATGTACGTTGCATTCTCTTTTACAATTGCTTTCGTTCGTTCTCTTCGCGAAGAAACGACAGTCATATCACTTCATTCAGAGCGATTTCTGCGATCTGACATGAACATCTCATCGAAGACTATAGATATCATGCTTTCACTCGACATGTCGAGAATTCATATCGTCGTGATCAAGTCACGAGACAGCGACGCAACTTCTTCAGCTCGCGCTGATCGTCGACATGAACGATGTTCAGAGACATTCCGAGTCGCAAGAAGCACGAAAACTGCTGATCGTCATGTGACTTTTCAAGACATCATAGCGCAACGGCAAGCGATGATTCACTCACTCTTTCGTCAACGTCCTGAATTCGGCAGAGCAGGCAATATAGATGCTCTGAATGATCGAATTGCACGGCATGAGAAGACAATCTCGTCTTATGAGAAGCTGTCTCATCGACTCAAAACATCTAAGAAACATCAATCAATGACATCATCAGAACGAGTGATGAAGTTTACAAAGACAAACGACTTCTTGCTACAGAAGCTAGCATATCACAAAGACACTCGTGCGACTGAGATGAGGTTTTTGAAGAAAGTCATCAAGCTTCGTTTAGACATGAAAGTCGTTCTGACAGACTTCGATTGTGCTCTAAAGAAGAGATCGAAGACTCGAGCAGATGCGAAATCGATTCTGTTGAACTACTGAGACATTGATCTAGACGACGAAAATATAGAAGACAGTGTTTTTTAGTATTTTCTGCTACGATAGAAACATCATGTTAAGCTTTGAAAAGTACGATCTTATAGACTACATGTTGCATTTCACCAAGCGCACATATCATCAAAGCTGATTATCAAAGACTTCATACATAAAATCAGATCATTCGCTTGATCATGTAGTGTACTTGACTGTCTCAAAGTGACTTGAGAATTGCGAATGACAACGCATATACTCTGCAGAAAGCCTGCTATTGTTGACTCTAAGTCTAATGTCTTGAAACAATTTACTGCAAAGACACTCTGCTGCTGATTATTCACTGATTGAATCTATATTTCTGTCTTACTTTTTCACACAGAGTTTCAGAAACGTCGTTTTTTCGACAGATTGATAGTTCAGTTCGAGCAATTTAACTTTGTCTAGCCGTGATCGCACAAGGTTTCGCAGTTCGTCTCGCACTTGTTCGTTTGCGAACACTAGCAAGTATGAGTTCATTGTCGAAGAATCTGACTTCAAACTTATTCGTGACTAGCATGAACTTCTTCCCGTCCGCTGATCGAGGAATCAACTGATCATTCATCAATTTTGATAGATTCATCGTCTCTCTTTTATAGATGAGACGATCGTGCTTACTCATCGTCATAGAATTCTGTGTCAAATCTTTCGACTTATAATATGCTTCGATGTGAAATATCTGATTTCAGTCAGAAGAATACATCTCGTTTGTTCAGTTAAGAGTACTCATGTAATTATTAGTGTCGATGTCTTCCTTCAGAACTCGATCTATTAGTTCGCTTGTCGATCTTCGATCATCTGATGCTCAGTCAACGCTTCATCTGCTGTCAGAATCGAGAGATTTATCAAAGCTCTGTAATTGTCAAATCAATCGTATTTCTCGCGTTCGAACTTGATAATTATTGAACTCGCGTATCAGCTCTTTCAAATACGATAGTTGCGCGACGATGTCAAATTTCGTGACGATCATCAAGATCTTTTCGTAATCGTCAACAGAAATGCTCGTGCCGTGAGGTTCACTGACAATTGCCAGACGGAAATCAGATCTCTGAGGCTCGCCTTCGTAACATTCGTAATCGAACTTCGATGACGTGATGTTCTCAACATCTTTCTCAAGCGATCTCTGGTACGCTTCGGCACGATCGAGACGTTTCAACTCAATTGGCTCGAACAATGTTTCCTGGAATTCGTGACTGTCAACGGCGATGCTTCTATTCTTTCGCTCAACTGACTCGTACAATGTGTTCTGAGATTTACGATAGTCAACGACAGTGTTGACACGTTTCTCTACAATCTTGTCTGTTCCCTTTTCGAAGTGTTCTCTATAGTACTCGACACAAGCATACAGCTTCTGCGTTAAGTCTTTCCTTGATTCTATGAGAAGATCAAGACTAGTGACTTCTTCTTTGTTCTCTCACGAAGCGATTGTGAAAGAGTGACTTTGTAGAAAAGATCACAAGCTGATAGAAGATATTCACACGTTCACGTACTGATCAGCTCTGATGTTCAACGATCTTGAAATATCAATAGTTATTCTAATGCTGTCACGATGCTTCGATATCAGAGCTCGCGAATGATCTCTACGGAAGCTAAAATTCCGGTATAGAACGACAACGCACTGCAGAACAGACGTGACGAGAAAGATACGAGTCGAAATGTACACGTACAGACGTGGCAGCTTCGAGCCTGAGGTGATGTGCTTTCAAAGAGCATAGTCAGCAATCAAGGTTGCAGTCTGATGATCGCGTAAGAAAGCTTCGTAGAAGAATAATCGAAACAATCGCAGTGATTGAAGAATAAGAACACTGATAGCGATTGAAGTCTGAGAGAACACGTTAGTCTTCATATCACTTTCAGAGAAGTTTTAAATTTACTATGAATTCGAACAATTGATCGAAAACGCTGAACAGTTTCAGGTTTGTAACGCTGACTACATTGATGACAGCGTGAAACAGACTGAGAAAAACGAACATGGCTTCGATCGAAGCATGAATTCGTCGATAGTTGAGAATGAAGAGATCTAACATATCGCTGACGAAGCTTAGATGATAGTCGAAGTACGAGAATATCATGTTGATCAGTGACAAAATTTCCGTGCGATTATCTAGCTCTTTGACGAAGAACACTTCAAATATGCTACAGAATATGTTGACAGTCAGATAAAGAAGATGCAAGAGTACTTGAGCTCGAGTTCATGACTCGAAGAAGCGATGTCGTCGCAGAACGTGAGGGTAAAGTAAATTCTTCACGAGCAACACGATGTAGAGTCGAAAAAATCGAAGAAAAGAGAACGCGACGCTTATCATCAGAATCAGGTCGAAGACAGCGTCAACGATAATTGCGTATATCTGAGTGATGCTCATGACTTTCGATGATATCAATTAGAAGTTGAACATCATCATTGAAGATCAAGTCATGGCTACTGATTTGTATCTAATCGAAAGATATTCAGATATGATGACATTCAATTCTGTTCTCATATCGACGAAGCTTGCTATTCAGCTTCTTTGACATACACAGCTCGCTTTCAACATGACGAAAGTTCATTCATTGATCAAAGCATCATCAGCTGACGAAGCATTCAGTATTGAATGCGACATTTAATTGTGACTTCGTCAAATGCTGACTCAAAACCTTGCGGCACGAGAACAACGTCACTTATATGCCACGTTAAATAGATTCGAGTGGGTTGCATGCATTCTCACATCTACTTCATGCCGATTCAACGAAGCAATCGACGTGTCGTACGTGAGAAGTTTCGAAAACGAAGTTCAAGCTGGTTTAGAAAAGGAAACGAGCTCGCGCAGATGACAGAAGCAGACATTTACATTGTCATTCGTCAAGGCAACAAATACTATACCTACAAGTCGATCGATCGATCAGAATGATTCTCGTCGAAGCAAGATATTGTAAGTCTCTTCGAATCATCATGAAATAGATCGCTCATGAGTTGCATGTCAGATGAATCACAACTCATCTTTCTTTCGTCGAAGTTTCAAAGACTTTGAGACAATGAACGAAGAGAGAGACGAAGACGACGAAGAAGAAGACGAAGAAGAAGAAGAGAGAACGCAAACAGAAGAGTCAGCGATCAACGTACCTAAAGAAAGTCGTAGGCAGAAGATCAGCGAAAAAATCGTCGATCAGAAAATCAGGGTTTTCACTATTTCCAAACCTCTCATACTGCGAAGATCGTCAATCACGAAGGCTTTTCGAGTGAATGATAGATAGCTTCTGTAGCAAAACACGTTTAGAATTGTGCAGAAGTTCGATCGAAGAATCTCAAAGTCATGCATGATCGCTCAAACGAATTTGAAATCACGTAATTCACGACTGAGCGAGCTGTGATTCTGTGTCACGAGAAAGATGACGGTAAAATGATTGAGCTAAACTGCAGTGATCTACAGAATTCAATTGACTTTCTCTCGCAATGAGAGTCGATTTGTGATCTCAAGTGACGTATCAGCTTCAGATCTTAGACGAAGAGTCTTTCTCGAATTAGAAAACATAGATATCGAAAGAATTTCGATCTGACTGAACATTGATGAGAGAAAAGACACACGATTGATAGTCAAATTTGACGACGTCTCTCAGTCGCACTATTTCATGCAATCTTAGATGGCGCAGTCACACTTTATTTATGTCATGCTTTATCTCACATGCAGGCATCTGCGTCTTGCTGATGACATGCATTTTTCACCCTGATAACGAACATCTATGCCTGACTAGACTCGTGAACAGAGAAATCAAGTCTTTATACCTTATACATAATCGTTGCACAGTCTCTCGACGAAACTTTCCTCGTGAATGTCATGAATGATTGACATGACAACTGTTGTCTGAATTCTATCTTCACTATGATTTATCTATGAGAATATTTCAATCACACAGTCAAGAATGATGAGCAAGTCAACGTCTTTCTTCGAAACTTTTCTTGTCGACGTCTCTTCAGAGAATGAAGAAGATGAGGCTTGCGCTGTCGATCTTGAGCCATCGATCGTCAAGAGACTGTTGTTCGATTGCTTTCAACTCGATGATTGACTTGCCGTTGAAGCTGAGTCAGTCAAACCTCGATAGTCAGGTCAAGATTAGCTCGTTGACGTAAAAGAGTCAATCTGAATTGCGATCGATGATTCTGTCTCTGATGATTGACTGAATGCAGACGTAAGCCTAATGTGATCATCAGATTCACTCGAGATGACTGCTGCCGTTGCTCTTTCTGAAATAGTATTGAATTTCGTACTAGAAGACTTTTTGACACTGTTGATCGACGCTTGTGCGCTAGAATTGACGCTCGTTGAGTTTCATGATATATCGATCTCGATGTTAATTCTCTTTAGTGTTTCACTCGCACGACTGAGAAAAGGCATGTTAGCTTGTTCGATACGAGTTCTGATTACTCACATTGCAACGATGCACAGCATCAACGACGTGAGAAGCTTTGTTCTTTTCATGTTCGTGATGCAGTGAGAAGGCGCATTGAGAAGCAACATGTTCTTTATTGATCACTCAATTTCCGCGTCTATTCTGAACTTTCAGGCGTTCATTATGAATGCTCGTTCAAGAAGCACATTTTGAATCGAGAAGCAGTCAGAATTGATTACGTCGACAACTCAGTCAAAACTGACGCTCATAGTACCAGTCGGCTGCTACACTCTTGTCATTATCTATAAGTTTTCCTTGTGTTCACATGATTCAATTAAGATAAACGTCATTCTGAGAGAGATTCAAAGATTCTTCGATTCAAAGTTATATTCGTCATCAGACAATCATTCGATTCGAAGCACATTCGCAATCAAACTCAGTTGATCTGATTACAAGACAAATTCATAGTTCTTGACTCTCTTACTTGACATTTTAAACCATGAGCTCATCAAGACTTTCTAACAACGATAATCTTCAGTATTCAGTTCTCTCAGACACATCGAGTACCTAAGTCGAAATTCTCAACGACGTTGCAGTCACGAACAGTAATGCACAGAGATCGATGAACGTTACTTCAGTCAGACGTCTCAACAATAATGCAAATGACACCTTCAATGATATCGCAGGTGAAAGTTTCAGTGATACTGCAAATCAAGAGTTCAGTCAAACTTTCGCTACTACGCGACAGACAAGATTCTCTGAACGAGGGGCGAAAGTCGCCCTCGAATCGCTTGATTCAATAGACGAGTTGAGTCAAACACAACTACGCGAGCAACAACAGCATGAGATCAATCGAATCATTGATGATAGCTCGAATGAGACGCTAGAACAATTTCATCATGCAAACAAAGCTGCAATGACACAAGTGTACAAGCAACTTTTCGTTCTGATTCATTCTGACAAGCAGTCTGAAGAGTGAAAGAAAAAGATCAATCAGGCGCAGCAAAGTAAGTGATGAAACGCAAATTAAAAGTAGTCAAACTAATCGTGATACAGTATTAAACAACGCTCGAGATAAATTTGACATTTCTATCGATACATCAGAGGTAACAGAGAGATCTAAAAGATCACATAAAAGATATTGAAAAACAACACTCTTTCAAGAAGCTGTTCGTCGACTTCAGATCGACTTCTCGAATCAAAGAGCGATCGATTTTATTGAAAAGATCAACAGTGACATCGAAGTCTACAATATCGAAAAGAGCTATAATTCACGCAGCGAAAAATTTCCTCTGAAGTATCTTCAAGACAAGTATCAGAATACGCAAGCACTGAGAACGACATATAAAGATACGATCGATTCTGAACAGAAAAAGAAGCTAGTCGTCATTTTTGAGATTCTCTGTGTCGCAACACAAGAATTCTGCAAGAAACGTGAATTTTCTAATATCTGAGCTTGATCATATGCAGACATAAATAAGAAGTCTGCATGACTTTCAGAGGTCGAAGAGTCTCAGTCTAGTTCTGACACTGACGCTGATAATGACAATGACACTGACACTGATAATAGCACTGACACTGACTCTGACTTTGATGCTGACTCTGAAAATATGTCGATTACAACATATCAGTCTTTTATTGCAGAAGATAATGATGATTCTGATACAATGAATGTGAATGACTATTTGTCTGATGCGACACATCAACTTTCTGCTTCAGAAGATGAAGATTTGTCAGATGCAATCGATGCAGAAACTGTCAATAATTGTTAGAAATCAGCATAGAGCGAGTCATATGAGTGTAATGTAACGAGTATATAAATGCTAAGGAAGAAAAGTATCTAGAAGGAAAGAGTCGACTATCTATATGACTCAGAAGAACATAAGCTAATTCTGAATAGAATTGACCTCGGAACAATTCTATAGTCTAGCGACGAGCGATCGACGATAGTCATCAACATAGTCATCAACATAGCTATCAACATAGATGCGTAGCTAGAATCGTAACAATAATGATGATACAGAGATGAGTGAAGTCATGAACAAACTTACTTTGAACGGCGAGTCGATCAAATCTAAACGTAAATTGTTTAAGAACTTTCAATTTCTGATCGAGAAGAAGTCAGAATTGCATGTGTGAAAGTCGACGAAAGTATCTGTCAATCTAGATCTGAATACGATCACATTCATCGAGAAGTCGACAAAAGAATTTATTGCTCAACACAAGCACAGGTACAAGAGTATGCGTTGAATCGTCATGTCGACTGATGACGCTATAACAATGAGTGCAGAGATATATTCTTGCATTTCTGTTATGATAGAATGACTGAAAGATCTTGAAGACACGCTCATGTCGCGAAGTGATCTCATCAGAGTAGCTGATCAGGCACGAGTCGATCAAGATCTACAAAATCATTTGTCATTTTGCAAAATGATTGACTTCGAAGAATGAAAGATTTTCATTCTGTCACAAACAGAAGCTGAACTCTTGAACGGAAAAATGAAGACGATGCAGCGAATTAAGAATGATCAATTCAAAGCAACAAAAGCAGCTCAAATTACAGTCGCTCAACCGGGATTTTCTCAGCCAGGAATCGTTCAGCCAGAATTGACTCAGCAAGATGTTGCTCAGTCAGGTTTCGCTCAATCAGAAGTCACTCAATCAGATGTCGTTCAACCAGATGTCGTTCAATCAGATGTTGTTCAATCAGATGTCGTTCAGTCAGATGTCGCTCAATCAGCAGTAAGTCAGTCAGCAGTTTCTCAAGCAGAAGCTGCTCAGCCAGAAGTCACTCAGCTAGAAATCACTCAATCAGAAGTCGCTCAATCAACTCAAGCTGATATGATTTCGTTCTTCGCAGTTCAGACAATGATAGTCAGCGTGATTCAACAGACTATTCAACAATATCAGCAACAATTGACATCGATCGTGACTGCATAGAAAATAGTATGAAGCAGAAAGAAACTGAAAATAGCTAGTTCTCGATCAATTCGAAAATAATCAACGAAACAGAATCACTAGCATCAGAATTAGCATCAACATTTGACAGTATCAGCAGCTTCAGAATTCATGTCAATATCAACATTAATCTCAGCAACATTCATTTCAACAATCAAAATCGAGAAGATGAGCATGAAGAATCAGTCGGGCTTTACACTCGTTAGAAGCGCTCTACAAGTGTTTTTCCAATTCGCATTTTCATTTTTGCTTTACAGCGACGTTTCGCGGCTCTTGTCACTCTCTTTCGAGCGAAATTTTCTGATGAATACTATCTCTCGTTTACTAGTTCGTGTTTTGCGTTAGACGTTCATTGAAAATTGTCTGTCATTACTACATCTTAGCTTGATAGTATAGAAATGCTTTTCCAATAAGATCATGCCTTCGCTTGCTCGATATTATCTAACGTGAATCGTTCTCAATCATCAATATCGAGAATGCAAATCTTCAAGTTGTCAACTCATGTTCATAAGTCAGCTTAGACGATTCAAGTATCTAGGTACGAAGTTATTCAGAAGATTCGCATCTCAGTTCTCGAACAGAGAAAGCGAATTGAGTAGTCAGAAGTGAATTGAGAAAGTCAGAAGTGAATGAGAGAAGTCAGAAGTGAATTGAGAAAGTCAGAAGTGAATGAGAAGAGTCAGAAGTGAATTGAAGAAGTCAGAAGTGAATGAGAGAGTCAGAAGTGAATGAGAAGAGTCAGAAGTGAATGAGAAAAGTCAGAAGTGAAAGTGAAATATCTGTTTTCGCGAAGTCACTTTCTGTCGCTAATGAATAATCTATTCAGCCCGATAGAAGATCTTTGCATACTATCACTGACTATACATTCAAAACTAGCTTTAGAATATTGTTAGATCACTTGAGAGAACTGAGCAGTCGAACTTCTTTTGAACGAAAGGCAAGAAAATTCTCTAACGTAATACACAAACATAGTCTTATCGAAAGCTTGAGAAAATTGCTTGCGTGAAATGCAGACTTTGTCAACTGCTGATCTGCTACATCTATGCTACTTTCTTGACTCACACTTGCTCGCTTAAAAAGAATGCAAGACTCGCTATTCGAGATGCTCTTCTGTTCAGATGCAAGATAGCTTCGATTTTATCTTCTCAAGAGCTGTGAAAATCTTGTTTATTTCCCTGCAGTATTTGACTGCACTGCTCTTCGACTTTTCGACTATTAATTTTCACTCGCTTATGTGTTTCTCGAGTTTTTGATTGTTCATCTGAAGCTGCTGAATGATAACTTTTAGTTGACTGACCTCAAATTCAGCTATTCGTCTTCTTTTCGATTTCATGACAGTCTCATCTTTTCATTTGCTAATATCGCGAGCTAATCTGATGTTGTCTTGATGCAGCTCGTCAATCTTTGCAGCAAAACTGACTTTCGACTTGAGAAATTTCAGAAACTTATCGAGCAGTCAGCTAAACGTCTGACTGATAAATTTGAGCAGCGCGTACAAACTCTTCCTCATTCTGCTGAAGTTTCGATTGTAAGAAGATCTTTCAGATGACTACAAACGATTTATCGACATCGTCACACAAATTCTTGAGCTGATCAGTCGACAGATCACTTAGGTTTTTCAAGAATAATTGCGCTTTTTCTTTCATTTTTTCCCATGTATAAGAATCATTCGCGTTGATTTTGAGCCGCATCTGAGATGCTTCTATCACGATTCTCAGCGTTCTATCTTTTAAATCGTGTCAGCAACGCTTGATCAAAAAAGATGATGACTCTTACAAATATGCGCTGATAGTTTCTCTCTGCATTTTCTATTTCACTTCGTTCGCTTTACGTTATTGAGTCGACGAGAGATTATTTTTTGAACCTTTCGCAGAGTGAATTGATCAGAATTTTCAAAGAAGACATCAGCTATCGTTTCAGTGAACTTAATCTCACAATGTAAAGAATATGAGCATGAACAGAAGCTGAATCAAACATCAAGAGCTTTTGACTCTTCATGAGACTTTAGTTTTGACACTCTCTTTCGAAGAGTCAAAATTGAAGTCTTAAACGAGAAGACGAAGATGAACATCTGAACTTCTACGTGAATTGAAAGATTATTTCAATTCATGTCAAAACTCTGCTATTATCACGAGTCGACTGTAGACTATGTAGATCTGTCTCAAGAGTACAGTCTTAGAGCTCAGCGACTTGTCTGTGAGTTGAAAAGATACTCATACATCTCATGTATGTAGACGTGAAGCTTGAGAGTATTCGACAAGTGCAACATATTCAATTTGTCTGTCTGATTTAGAACTAGAGTTACATACAGCAAACTCTCATCTCGCTCTATATAGATCAGTGAAGCACTTCTTGAGCTCTAAGCTATTGAAGTGACTGTGATAGTCTCATATTACTAGCTCTTTGATTACGAACGCGAAGTCATCTCGTGCTATGACGAGAGAATGATAGACTGCGAGTCGATCTCGTTGAGAAGTCTCGAGTCGATTGATAATGAAAGGTCGAAGTAGACTGACGATGTCGACGTCAAGTTATCGAGTACGATCTCGTTCGAGATTCAATCAATTATCGAAAGCGAGTTTTCAGAGCTTGTGAAAGATGCTGCGAATGAACTTCGCTTCTTCTGATTTGCTGTTGAGTCGATCGAGAAAAGAGAGCTCTTTTCTTCTCGCAGTTTCACTGATTCTGTGAGAACGATAGTGTCGACTGAATCAAGAATTTGCGATTTCATTCTTTCATTGACATGCTTGTAAGAACTTTCTTCGTTTAGAAGATCACAATGATGCTCTAGTTTGACGCTCGAATCGAGAAAAGTCTTTACATTCAGAGAAGATTGATGTGTTCGACGATGTCTTTTGATCGAATCGAGCTTGATTCGCTCAACGCAATGTACATTCTGACAGTGACACTGATGATCTTGAATCGAGTCAAAAGAAAGTGCACAGCGCGAATCAGAACATGAAACTGTCTTGCTCTCATTCGCTTTCAGAAATCGATTGTACATATTCTCTAACTGTCAGAAATGTTCTTGCAGATGCTCTTTTCAGCTCTGCTTAAGTAAGAACTGATGAAAATGTTTCGTTGACGAGAGTTTTAAATCGAAGAGACAGAAGAGACATTGCTCAGCAGCAGCGAGAGTTCGACGAAAGACGAGTGAATTGCATTGAACTGAGAGCGTCTCGAGATCGATGAGATGACTTTGACAGTGCTCAAATCATTCGATCTCACTGATGATTCATTCGTCGCACTGAAAGCACAGCTCGACAAAGTCGTATCTATTTTCAAGATCGCTCTTGTAGCAACGATAAATATGTTCTCATCTATCGACAATATTGATGCTGTGAAATCGAAGAATGTACTGTTAGCTAGTCTACAGCAATCGAGGATTTGAAACACTAGAAAGAAGAAGTAGATGAATCAATTCATCTTTTGCGCACACTGAAATACTGAGCAATGATCGTTTTTCGATCGTAAGCTTGAACGATAGACTACTCGCGAATTGTCTTCGCACAATGTGATCATGTTCTGAAGTGCGCTACGATCTTGCACACTGCGAAGAGAAACGTTGAGAAAGAGCGAAGATGTTAGTCGATCACGTGACGAATCTAAACGACGAATGCGATTGAAGTAGCTTAACAGACTCGCGACTTGAGATGCTTCATTCTTCATGTTTGAGACAATCTTGCGTGATTGAATCTGCTGTCATTTGCTGAGCTTCTCGAACACAAGCTGACGTTTTCGTCAATATAATTTCTCTCGTCGAGCTCGAGCTCGCTGATCTTTCTCTTCTACTGTGATTCTTCGAAGCTTCTTCCTCAGCGTTTCGATCTTCTTATTGATAAAGACGAAGTCGACGCAGTTATTCAGATCAACTTTCACTTTCGCGAGTAGCGACTGCAACAGCTGAGAATGATGATGAAGTGATAATTCGCGAAATTCTTCAAGATGAATGATACGACGTTTTTTATTTCAGTAACTGATCATCTCGTCAACAGTGCTCAACTCAGACGCGTACGAGTCAAAGAAAGTATCTGCATTGTTGTGATCGACGAATTTCATTCTTTCGACAATCGAGTAATCATTATCTTCAATAGAGTCAGTGTATCTCATCGAAGATATCTTGTTCTGAAGAACTTATCATCTGCTTTGACGAGAACTTTCCTTCGAATGTCATGTATCTCGATATTTTCCTCGTATTCGACACGATGTCTCAGATCTACTGTTCGATTGCTGAACGAGCTCACTTCATGAATCTTTTCGATGAGTTCATCTGCAGATATTATCTGAAAGAAAGAGACGCGAAGCATATCGTTTTTGATTCGAAGATGATGCAAGAATTCATTCGCAGAGAGTGAGATTGCTTCGATCTCTTCAAAAGTTTCATAGTTCTGAAAGACATGATTCGCTAGAGCGATTGTCAACAAGAATAGCACTGAATTCGCAAACAGTGACTTCATATTCTCATACATGTCATGCTGTGATCTAGAATCATATCGAAACAGTCAGCAGAGATTGCTTCTAATCATTTCGCAGCATTGAATGATAAAGCAATCTTTTGTGCGATGTCTTCGAAAAGTCTTTTGCGTCTCTTGTGACTCGCACATCAATCTTCGTCTCTTCTTTTTCATTCTTAAAGACAACGAAGTCGATTGTCTGCTCGAAGCGTCAGTGCGATCCCTGATCGCTTTCTTGATTGACAGTATTCTAGAGAATCAATTCACTCATCTCGTATAGTAGTTCACGATCAGAGTCTCTGCGCATGTTAGATTCAAAATACTCTCTCACTCGCGCGAATGAATAGATGAATAGCATATAAGTCGCGTGATTCTGTACGAGAATTCGTTCATGTCTGTATTGATGTCAATCCTTCTTTCACATGTGTTTGATCACAATGACGAAATGATTCACTGTCATGAAGTGTCGAGTTCGTCGAGTAGTTGAAAGCTTGAACTTCTTGCGTAGCTCGATTTGTATGTACTGATAAGATCATCAGACATTGCGAATGAGAAGAAAGAATAAATCGAAGCTTTGAATACGAACAAAATAAATAGATTTCGACACGTCAGAAGAAATCTTTTCGTTGTCAGGTCGTCGCTTTCAATCGACGTCAAAGTCTGTTCATTTCTGAAGCATGATGTACATAGATGATTTCTTCTTATCGACACTGCAGTCGCGCACAACACTCTCTATGAAGTGCTTTGCCGTTTTTATATCGTGAGAACTGACATCAGCGTTTCTTCTTTCGTATCTAGTTCATCAAGATAAGATACAGTTAGTAAGAATTCTGTAATGTTTCGTAGTGATGGAAAAAGACATAAAGACTCACTCATTTCAAAGAATCAACATTCGATTATAGTTGATTTCAGTACCAGACTCGAGATGCTTAGAGATCTTATCGCTATTGATATTGATCTTGATCAGAGACTCTAGATCGTTCGTTTCCGCATCATCAAAGAACTGCGCTGCAGTTCTCTTCTTCTTCATCATTGAAGTCGAGATAAAGGCGAGAATTATAGTAAGACAAAAATATTCTGGTCACTGAGACGTATAGAGCGAAGAGAGAAAGAAGGGATGATATGAGAACGTAGGCAATGGCGCGTTCGATACACTGACGAGTTATCGCAGGCAAATGAAATGAAGGAAAGAGCAAGAGGGAAAGAGCAGAACATAACGTGGTTGAAAGTCGGTGAAGCCATAACCGGCTCCTCTCTGATGAGAATTCAATACAAGCTGAATGAAGCCTGTCGGTTAAACTTGTAAGGGCGCAATAGCGAGAGCGAGCAGCTAGGCAGCAGGAAGGGGCTGAGGGAGAGCACGGGGGAGCAGAAAGGGAGCATGGGGGAGCAGCGAGGGAGCATGGGAGAGCAGCGAGGGAGCATGGGAGAGCAGCGAGAGAGCAGAGGGACGAAATCGGCTTTAGCGCGGGAGCAAAGCGGCGGCATCTTAGTCAGTGACCAATCACGTGTTGCACTCAGTTCGGGGAAACTATATATATATATATATATATACATAACCCTGAAGCTGTCAAGACCGAGAGCGAGCTGAATTGATATCTTCCCGCCTACTATTCACCTAATTCAACCATCTATCTTCCTTTCCTTTTCTAAATCATTGATCACATCTGTTTTCTGTTTCATCAATTTTGGTATCAAATGATGAATTTAAATTTCTTTAAATGATTCTTCATTAATTTCACTGCATGATGCGTCATTCTTAAAAAGAAACCTCAGAGTACTGACGAAGAGTTTTGTAGCAATACTTCAATTTTTTCAAGAATTGAACAATATTTAAATACTAACACTTCTATTAATATCAAAATCATTATTATAAATACTTAAAAGATTTCTTAAACCTAAGATGTATCATGTATATTACAACGACTTTTAAGCATGTCATATACATATTGTTGAGCAAAATTTCAGCTTCTGTGATGATTAGCGTTTGATAAAATGTTGAATTTGCGATTTGAATAGAAGATACTCGATCTAGACATTCGACACTCTCATCAATGATATCATGTTCTGTCTAAGTGGAAGAATTGCCTTGGAAATTCTAGTCTCAGGTCATGATGGTCTAGGCGAGATATAACTTTTTCGAAGTGGAAGAATAGTCTTGGAACCTTCAGAAGCCACTAACCAACTAATAGTGAATGCTTTGATCCTATTCCCGAGATCTTCATTGTCTAAGTGATAGCATTCTCAAATCCCGAGCCACTGCCTTAATTTATGTCATGATCTTTCTCTGCTATCCAAGCAGTAGAATAATGCGCTTTGCCTTCCAGTGTCTTGATACCAACGCCAACATCTTAGTAGACTTCCCTTATCAGTACTTTAGCGCCAGTTCTAGGATCCGAAGCCAGCATTCTTCTTCGATATGACCTGTCACCTGCCAGTGAGGGCATGAAATCTCAAGGCCATTTCTAGATACACCTAGACTAATGGCTCTTGCATAGCAACGCTAATTCTTCATGCTGACCTCCTCTTCCAAGTCCCTGAGCAGTGTACTTAGATCTGGCAACTTGTTTTCATTCCGGGCCCGTTGCCTCAGTATGATAGCATAGATCTCCAATTCAGGCCCAAGCGAATTAATAGTCTTATGGACGATGTAGTCCTCAATAGTGATTTTCAGCTCATGCATAGCCTCGAGCACATCCTTCACCTTTTGGCCCATAACTTGGACGCCTTCTGATCTATTGTATTGTATAGCGTTTAGAGTGTTGAGAACTTCCCACTTGGATGATGGGGTGTAACGGGTTTGAAGGAGGTCCCATGTATCTTTCGCCGACCTACAGGGCTTGAAATCCAATTGCACGATTGGAGTGCACATGAGTCCCATCGTTCCCACGGCTTGAGAGTCTCGTCGAATCCAGTCATCAATGGCTTCTTGCCTCTTTTCGTATTTTTCTTCATGGTCGGCGGCCATTGAGTCTCCTGAGTATGGAGTCGGGATTGTCACGGTGCCAGTGACATGGCCCATAAGCTCTGCAGTTTGCAGAGTGCTAGTCATTTCGCGAGCCCATTCTCGATAGTTTTCCGACCCTTTGAGCTTTTGAAACGAGCGAGTTAACTTTTTTCTGCCCATAGGGTCGATGATGCTAAATTTCTCTTGTAGCTAAACTGGCACTCCGGAGGTAATTTCGACAACTTCAAATATAACCTGAGAGCTGTGTGTCACCTGGGCAGTCTGATTAACATCATGGTTAAGTCCTGCTGGGGGGCAATAAATCAAAGAGCACCTTGTACGCTTGAAGTAAGTGCTAGCGATGGCCTTGATGTCCTGGTGAAAAGGTCAGATCGAAGTCTTTTAAACCTGGATCAATTCAAGCGATTGTTCAAGCCCATAATATACTCGATGATCTGGGTGGTGAAAACCGGCAATGAAGTGACAGGGCTGAAAGAAAAGTTCCCATGGCTTATGTAACATTTGCGCTAGTCTATTTTGGTACTCGCGCCAAATTTATTCTACAACTAAATTGTCGACGACAATTTTTCTTGCCTCTGGTCTAGAGATATCAACAATTTAATGCACCTGCTGTCAAGGCTTCATCAAATCGCGGATCAGAGTCAAGATGAGGTATTGAAGAACCTTTCAACACGAACCCTGCATCCTTGATCTCAACAACCCGTGCAATCTAGGCAAAACCACGACCTCACTCGCATAGCGCTGACACGTTTCCGGGGATTAGCACGTCCGCCATCCGCTGCTTTTCAACTCTATTCTCATGTCGTCACTGTCAATTTTTGATGCTTCGTTGGAGCTTCTTCACCGTCTTTCCAGAGCTGCAACATTCAACACGCTTCTCTGTGGTTCTCTGGGTGTGCTGAACTCTGCCCTTTCCGTTCTTCCTAATTCGAGTTCGCCTCTTTTATCTGTAATTCCTGGGCGAGCTTCGTCCGCCCGACTTCTCTCTTTGTTTCAACGCCCAGTTTGCCATGTCCAAATGGTTGCTTGTGTCTTTTCTGGCCGAACTCAATGGTGAGATGTCATTTTCTGGTTGCGATTGTGAACTGAGGCAGTTTGAGCCAGGCTATGAGTGTGAGATTGGTGGATACAACCCTTATCATCAATCGAACATGGCTGCCGTGGTAGTTGTTGACTCGGAACAGACCCCATTCAGCACCAAGAGCTGGATGAAAGCGGTAATCAAGATTCAAAGTCGCACTCAAGACGCCTGTCGAGAAAGTGTGCGGTCCATGTGCAATCCGGCGTATACACAAGCCGATAGACAGTCCCGCCCACACTTTTTTCGAAGCTGCTAGAAACGGGAGCACTACGAATCAACTTATCACAGCAATCTGATGCTGTAAGAACGATGATTGTGGAACATCTGAGATCGTCATTTGCCAGGTCGAAGAAAGGCTGCATATTCGCATGCTCGGTGCTTGAGTGCTGTGACATGCTGAAAATGCGTTGCTGGAGCCAAGCAATGTCGATATAGCTGGTGTACCAGTTTCGATCATCTGTTTTCCCAGCTCGCCGATCCTCGACTCTTTGGAGGAACTTTTTATACGTAGACAGTTTCGCCAAGCCATCTTGAGAATGGTAACAATTTGCTTGCAAGCGATCATCGATACGGACGACCCCCTGTCTTCCACAGATTGTTAAGGCCGCGTCGACGAGGTCTAGGCACGGAGCGCAATAGATGTATAACCTCCATCTCGTCTCCCGAGACTTATTGGGGCGAGGTGGTATTACTGCTGTCAACCGCGAAACGAGATCAGTACGGTCATCTATTTCGTGCAATCTACTAGCGGCAGGGTTGTGTAGATTATCAAACGACATGCAATCCCCAGATTTATTGTACCGACAGGCGGGCATGGCGACTACAAAAGGAAGATACTCGGGTGCTCGGGCTGTGCCTTGCGCATGTGCGATAACAGGGAGGCTATGACTGTTGTAATTAGAATTAGGATGAGGCCGTGCTGGTTCCACGAATACTATCAGAAATTTAGATGAGGACTACTTGCAATCCTGTCGTTGACCTACATGAGAGTGCACTAGGCTCGGCTTCGACACTTGTCTTTGTCAACCTCACGATCCAGAAACCAACGGCCTCGTACTCTTGGCTAGCTTTTGACGAGATCTTGCAAATCGACCTGTGATCTGCATGAACTGGAAACAGTTTTTCGTTTGAGAGGCCGATACGTGACGATGCCTCATTAACAACCTGACGATTCAGTGATCAATAGCCACAAGCTGGTCTGAAACGAGTGACAAACCAGAACTCCATATAGTTTTTGCGTTTCATAGAAGGTATATATCTAAACTTCTTGCTCTATCGACGAATTGCTTTGACACATTCGTTAGAACACTGGCATCTCTCCTTAGGTTCGCTACGAGCTCTGTGTTTGTTAATCTCCCTACGCTTGCGCCTTTCAACGTGCTGGCCGCAAAGTCAGCCCACCAAGCGCTATTGGATCCTTTGTGCGGCATACTAAGAAAGGCGATGGCTTTGGTGTTATCTAGTACGTCTTTGTACTCTGGATCGGTGGATCGTTCATGCGCGAGAATAAGGGCTTTCTTGACCACAATACCGCCAAAGCTGTGGCATATGAACACGATTGGCCTAGCCTTGGAGCCAGGGCAAGTGACACCCGATCGCTTTGCACTTAAGCGGTTGAGAAGCTCCAGGGCCTTATCCTCGAGCTGGGCCACGGAACTACTGAATGCGACAGTTGAGTCATAACCGAATGTCAGGATGCGGGCAAAGACAATGTCGGCTGGCAGAAAGTCTCGGAGCCACAGAGATCCATTGTCATGCTCCCACGTCTTGTACGCATGACCTTGAAGTCCATGGATAGCGACAACATCCACTGTCTTTTCTGCATCCTGGTTTGAGAGTTCAAATAGCCCTATCTTCTCTTCGATCGGTGTAACGAATGTCGCATGCATCACGGCTGAGCCATTTGCTTCGGATGGTAGGACGGGACGAGGCTGCACCGGTTGGATCCGTTCACCTTTCTCCTTCGGTCGTCTAAAAGCTTTTTAATCATCGACGCCGGCGCAACACTCAAGAGAAAGGCACTGTTAGAAAGAGCAAGTTCCAAATAGCGGCAGTTTAGGCGGAGCTTTTTCGTGTCGGATCCCTCGGATATCGCTTTGGCGACAGTCAGCCTGTTCGTTTAACCCATGTAAGATTTGGCTGTATTATGACTGTATTGAAACAGCACATCATAAAGTATTCTTCCGCTTTACAGATATTTGTTGGATCAATACAATGTGCGTTACTCTTCTATTGAGCTGCTTATGTATGTTTCGATTTGCTTCTGTGGGTTCATTTGAACTAGTTTTCCAGAAGATGGATGAACGATTCGAGGGAAGGAAGGGATGGGCGGAGAGGAGTCGGAGTTGATGAATGGGGAAAGGATATGGAAGTTGAATAAGGCTGTGGTGTGTGAGATTCAAAAAGAAGGCTTCGGC
>JAABUY010001134.1_pt1 | contig 37825 bp, 32 predicted proteins | sample 5560271 | NCBI WGS metagenome assembly JAABUY01 (sample SAMN10711886, study PRJNA513374) | rock metagenome | isolation source: Antarctica rocks | place: Antarctica: Victoria Land, University Valley
AATATATTAATAAAAAAAAAAAAAAAAAAAAAAAAAAAATTATTTTCAATTTAAGCTGAACTATGTAAGATTCTCACTTAAGCTTTTCATTAATGTGAAGTTCTAGAATTCTGATTAAAATCTTAAGTTCAATAAACATTGCATTAAAATTGATGAACATTGTTATGTTTATTCTTTTGAACTTTTTGAAAAAATAAAGTAACTTGTATTTCTGCAAAGTAAAAAATATTTTATGAATGCACATTCACTTCAAACAGATCTTGTGGGTCTTACTCAAAATCTTGCAATTTTATTCTAAGCTTTTATATTAAAAGATTTATTTTTATACATATTTTAATGAAAGAAGCATTAAAAAAGAGAAAAAGAATGAGAAAAATTAAGAATTTCTGTGAAATTCTTATTTATATTATAATCATTAAACTCATTCTTACTTCAAGTATTATTGAGATAATTTGATCTTTTAGAAAGCTTTTTACTTATTGAAATATTAAAAATAAAATTTTCTTTTTTCTAAATTCGCGTTTAATTTATTTTACGTGTTTTGCGTATTATTTTCGCTGTTTAAAGATATATTGCATTCTAATTATTGATTAGTAAGCTGATTTTCAGTTCTATCAACATTATTAGCTCTCTTGAATGTGATATAACTTGTAATAGCGTTGTCAATAATAATTTGTTAATTATTATTCAAATTAATATAATCATTTATATTATAATCTTCAGTATTTTTTCATTTATGAGAAAATATATCAACATCACGTGATCAAACAATACATTTTGTTTTTAAATCTAGTAATTTATATTAACTAATATTTACAATTTAACTCATTTATCAAGCTTTTTTGCGTTATCAATTCTATTGTACACAATTGAACCTCATATTTTAATGTTTTCTAAGTTTGGTTTTTTACCGTATTTTATTTCATACAAACTTCTATAATTTAGCAATGCGTACGAGATTCAATTATATAAATAAACGACTGCATATAATGCTTCAGCTCAAAATTTAATTGATAATTTTGCTATAAATAATAAAGCTCATATTTTATTTAACAATCTTAAATTTATATATTCAGCTGCATCGACTTGTTCATATGCATATGACGCAATTTTTTCTGATTTAATTCTTTTTTTAAAACAAAAATTATAAGTTTCAGTTTTATTATTTGTTCGTAGGGTTTTTAATTTTTTGAAAGAATTTCTTTCCTTTTTTATCAGATAATGTTTAAATGTTTTAAATGCATTATTTTTAAATAATAAACATTCAATTTCCAGTCATTTGCTAAATTTATTTAGAAAAGTAATAAAATATCTTTTATTACTAAAACTAGTAATTTGAGTTGGTTCAAATAAATTAAATTGTATCAACTTTAAATATTTAGTGCATTTGTTGCTACTAATATTATGATTTTTATGTCTTTTTGCCTTTGCTAAAATGCACGACTTGTATTAGTTTTTTAAGTTATTGCTACTTGTTAGATTATGAAGAGTAATAGATTAAATATACTGTTAAGCAGGGTAAAATATAGTAGCGAGGTAACTATTGATTATGTAATCAATAGAAGAATCTTATTAGATTATTATAATAAGCTTGATTTGCTTGCTTAATTCCTTGAGCTTCTATCTACACGAAGGTAATGCTTGTTTATATAAACGAGTGTAACGTTTCTAGAAATTTCTAGAACCAGCGTGTATTACAAATCAATAATATCGGTTTGTAATATCGCAGTTACTGGAAATTTCTAGAACCAGCGTACTTAAAAATCCCGATTTCCGATTTCTAATTATCGCGGTTTCTAGAAACTTCTAGAAACTACTAATCAGCAAATGTATTAGAAATAAATATTCTAATACATTGAAGCCTTCTAGCCTTCTAGAAACTTCTACGCTGCTTAGTACTCACTACTATAAAAGATTATATAAGCTTATATTACATAAGCTTATTCTAACAAAATACGATTAAAACTGAAGCTTTAATCAAATTAAATCTGTTTGACGGCCCATTATTGCAAGTGCGCCATATTTCTAAGCCTTATAAAGTATGGAAAGCACTAGAAAACCTTTATAGCCCTAAAGGTTTTAGTTCAGAATTTCTATTATGCAAAGAATTATTCGATACCACTCTAGAAAAATCGAATAATAAGATGGAAATTTATCTGAACCAAGTCAAACGATTATAGGATCAGTTGACTGCGAAAAATGTTATAATACCTGAAAAGGTAATTTTCGCATGGGTTTTAAATAATCTTTCGCCTAGTTACGAAACTCTGATTACCACTATTACGCAATCTATTTGCGTAAATGGTTCAGGTTCAATTAAATTAGAAGAATTATTTTCTAATTTAATTGATGAATCTAAACGTTTAAAACATAAAGATTCAGGCGAAACTGCTTTGTTAACAACAAAGCAAAAGTTTAAGTACAAACCTTATAATGCGAATAAGGTAACTAAGAACAAATCGAACAAATCGAATAAGAATTTGAATAAATCAATTACATGCGAACATTGTCGCAAAAAGGGTCATTAAATTGAAAAGTGCTGGATGAAGCATCCGGAACTACGACCTAAAAAGTTGAACAAAACTAAAGAAATTACTATGTATAGTAATATTGAAGAGAATTTAGATACATGCTTAGATAACAGTAATGAAACTGATTTAGCTTATTGGTTTTTTCCTCGAAAATGTATGAAAAGCATAAAAAACATAGCTTTTATGATATTAATGCTATTTCTATTGACATTGCATTTGCTTTGCAATTGCACCGAATGCGAATGCAAAAATTTATGCAAAAAACATGAATATAAAATTGATTTCTCATATTTTTATGAAGATTTTAATGTCATGTATAGATTTGCATCACATTACACATTATCATTTTTGAAATTTAATAAAATTTCAAAAAATAAGCATGGAACAAGCGAATTTGCAAAATTCGCATTTGTGATATTTGCACTTGTGATGTGCGCATTTGCGAAATGCGTACGAATATCACAAATTCATCGGTTTACTAAACTTATTTATAATACAATAATTATTAGTGATGAAAATGTCAATAAAATAGATGCATTAGATAAATCTAATTAGATATTAGATTCTGGTGCAACAACTCATATTTGTTGTGATAAATCGTATTTCAACGATTTAAGACCTACAGATATTAATATATCATGGGGCAAAATTAGCCGAATTCAGGCTAAAGGTATTGGTAGTGTATCGATACTATTCAAAGATACGAATAAAAAGGCAATATTGCAAAATTGCTTATTCGTACCAGAATTCGATATAAATTTGATATCAGTTAATTTGTTAACTGAAAAAGGATATAAAATTATTTTTGGCACAAAGTGCAAAATAATTAGTTCTAAAAATGATATAATATTGACTACTATTAACAACAATAGATTATATACTTTTCCAATTGTAAAATCGAATGAAAATGCGAAATACGCATATTTGAGCAAAGTGATTGATAGTAGCGATAATTTCAATATATGGCATCAGAGAATGAATCATATAAATGAAAAATCATTAAGAGAACTAAATATTCGAAAATTAAATAATTCGAATAAATTTATATGCGAGCCGTGCATTCTAGCAAAGGCAAAGAAACATATAAATCATAATATCAGTAGCAATAAGTGCACTAAATATTTAGAGTTGGTACAATCCGATTTATTCAAACCAACTCAAGTTGCTAACTTTAGTAATAAAAGATATTTTATTACTTTTCTAGATAAATTTAGCAAATGACTTGAAGTTGAATGTTTATCATTTAAAAATAATGCATTCAAAGCATTTGAGCGCTATCTAATAAAAGAAGAAAGAAATTCTTCTAAAAAATTAAAGACTTTACGAACAGATAACGGAACTGAATTTTTCGAAATTCATAATCTCTGTTCTAAAAAGGGAATTAAATCAGAAAAAACTGCGCCATATGCACATAAACAAGCTGGTACGGCTGAACGTATAAATTTAACTTTGTTGAATAAAATACGAGCATTATTATTAACAGCAAAATTATCAATTAAATTTTAGGCTGAAGCATTAAATGCAGTCGGTTATTTATATAATCGAACGCCGCATGCATTGCTAAATTATAAAAGTCCGTATAAAATAAAATACGGTAAAAAACCAAACCTAGAAAATATTAAAATATGGGGTTCAATTGCGTACAATAGAATTGATAACGCAAAAAAGCTCGATAAGCGAGCTAAACCTTACATATTAGTTGGTTACAATAGTAATCAATATAAATTACTAGATTTAAAGACAAAACGTGTTGTTTGGTCACGTGATGTTACTATATTAGAAGGTATATTCCCTAGTAAATGGAAAAATACTGAAGACTATGATATAAATGATTATATCAATACGAATAATAATTACGAAATTATTATTGACAACGCTATTACAAGCCATATCCCATTCAAAGGGGCTGTTAATGTTGATAGGGCTGAAAATCAGTCTACTAATCAACAAATAGAATGTGATATACCTTTTAGCGAAAATAATACGCAAAACACGCAAGATGAATCAAATATCAATGATATCACAAGTGCGTCAAATGCGAATTCGCATATCACAAGTTCAGAATTCGATGAATTCGATGAATTAAATAGCGAAGTAGTCAAAATAATATATCTAGTAATAATGCTAACATTACTCATAAAAGAGTAATATCAGATGATATATTTAATGATGAATTAGCATTTGCTATTATAAATAATAGCAATATCAATGATCCTGTTACTTATAAACAGGCAATTGAAAGTTCAAATGCGGAAAATTGGAAAACTGCTATGAAAAGGGAAATTGACGATTTAAAAAGTCAAAATACCTGAAGTTTAGTTAATGCGCCTAAAAATCGACAAATAATAAAAGGTCGATGAGTGTTCAAAACTAAATTAGATAAAAACGGATTCATCGATAAATATAAAGCTCGATGGGTTGCAAAAGGATTTCAGCAAAAGTACGGTATTGATTATATTGAAACTTTTAGCAATACGGTTAAACCCATGGTATTTAGAGCTTTATTTGCTCTCGCAGCATTTAATGATCTAGAAATACAACAATAGGATATAAAATCGGCTTTTCCGAATGCAAGCATAGATAAAGAAATCTATGTAATTCAACCTATCGGATTTGAAGAAAATTCAAATCAAGTTTGTTTATTAAACAAAGCTTTATATGAGCTGAAACAGTCTGCTTGGCAATTTTATTTATTTTTAGCAAAATTGCTAAAAGAATTAAATTTCAATTCAATAATTGCTGATCAATCCGTATTTTATAATAGCGAAAGTAATATTATTATTACTGCTCATATTGATGATTTGTTAGTTTTCGCTGTTAATAAAAATGAAATAAATTCATTAAAACAGCAATTGAAAAAAAAACTAGAATTATCAGATTTAGGCAATATCAGTTACTATCTTGGTATGGAAATATCACGAGATAGAACTAAAAATAAGTTGTTTTTATCACAAATAAAATATATAAATGAATTATTATCAAAATTCAATATAAACGGTGATAAACTAATTTATTCGCCTAGTGTTCAAGGTGTTCGTTTAGAAAAGAACACAGAACAAGCCGAATTAAAAGATATAAATTTATATCAACAGCAAATCGGTTCATTAATGTATTTAATGACTGTTACGAGGCCCAATATTGCATTTTCGGTGAGCAATTGCGCTAGATTCATGAGCAATCCAAATAAAGAGCATTTTAATGCTTTAAATCGCATTTAGCAATACGTCAAAACTACTGAAAATAAAAGGTTTACTTTATAAAAGTAGTGACGAACATTTAACCTTGAAAAGTTATGTAGATAGCGATTGGGGTGGTGATTTTACTACTAGAAAATCTACTACCGGCTATCTATTTTTACTAGGCAATGCGCCTATTTCATGGTCTTCTAAATTGCAAAAATCGGTTGCAATTAGTTCTTGTGAAGCTGAATATATGGCTTTAAAGAAAGCTGCAAAAGAATTAATTTGGTTAAAAGCATTGTTTAAACAATTGAAACCATTAAATTCTATAATTGCAGATACTTTATATTGCGATAATAAATCAGCGATAGATTTATCAAAAAATCCAGAATATCACGCAAGAACTAAGCATATCGATATATAATATCACTTTATTCGTAATTATATCGAAAAAGAAATATTTAAGTTAAAATACATAAATACGAAAGAACAATTAGCCGATGCGCTAACTAAAACATTGAATATTAATGATTTTAGAGAATTCGTAAATTGTATTAACTTAAATGAAAAAACCAAAAGCAATAAAAAAATGAAGTCATGAAGAGGGTTTTTTATCTATTTAGATTTTCCCTCATATAAGGTTTTATAAATCTTCCTTATTAGAAAATGTTCATATATATTGAATATTTGAACAAAAATGCAAAATTCGCAAATCACAAGACCACACTTGTAATATATGTGAAATATGCTTCATTCATAATAAAAACTCGAGGTTTTATTTTTTCCTCGATAGAAAGTTCGCTATAAAATTTATATTAAATGTATAAAATGTATAAATATACAAATATATAAATACATAAATATACATATATAAATACATAAATATATAAAATACATAAATATATAAATACATAGATAAATCTATAAATACATAGATAAATCTATAAATACATAAAAGAAATGTATAAATATATAAATGCATAAAATATATAAATATATAAATATATAAATGTATAAATACATAAAATACATAGAAAATATAAAAAGCGAAAAGAAATAGAGGTTTTTACTTTTTTCCTCTACTATAAAGATTAAGAAGATGTGTTAGAATAAGCTTATGTAATATAAGCTTATGTAATCATTCATAGTAGTGAGTACTAAGCAGCGTAGAAGTTTCTAGAAGGCTAGAAGGCTTCAATGTATTAGAATATTTATTTCTAATACATTTGCTGATTAGTAGTTTCTAGAAGTTTCTAGAAACCGCGATAATTAGAAATCGGAAATCGGGATTTTCTAAGTACGCTGATTCTAGAAATTTCTATGAACCGCGATATTACAAACCGATATTATTGATTTGTAATACACGCTGGTTCTAGAAATTTCTAGAAACGTTACACTCGTTTATATAAACAAGCATTACCTTCGTGTAGATAGAAGCTCAAGCAATTAAGCATTTAAAGTCTTAAGCAAGCAATAAAGCAAGCAATTAAGCAAGCAAGTCAAGTTTATTATAATAATCTAATAAGATTCTTCTATTGATTACATAATCAATAGTTACCTCGCTACTATATTTTCCCCTGCTTAACAGTATATTTAATCTGTTACTCTTCATAACCTAACATTAAAAGGTTGATTAAAAACTTGTTGTGTTTATATAAATATGCTCTATAACTTGTCAATCAATTTGATATATCATATGCTTGAGTAAATCTCTGTCGCTATTATGCTTTTTTTAAAAACGTAAATTTAATAATATTCTGTGATTTATATTGATAAACTAAGCGAATACGCTAAAAGTAATCTTTTAACAACAGTCAAAGAAATAGAAAAACGCTTTTCGTAATTGCTTTATATCTTTAGCATTAAAGTAGTCACGTTGTCTTGCTTAGAATAGTAACGACTAATTATGATTTTGCCTACTGTCAAAGAAAAAAAAGGTGTAAATAGCAAAATAAACAAAGAAAAAATCGATGCAATTTATTTGCAATCAAGTGTTAGACTGACTGCGTTAAGTCAAGTTAAAGAATTTTGAGATTCAAGTCGCGTCAGGTTGAAAAGTTAAACTCAACACCTTGACCCGAAAATTCGACCCGATTCGTCAAAATATTAATTTTTTGTGAAGTAATTTATATAAGTATAATATATTCTATTCTATAAAGCATAATCGGATAATGCATTATGATAATGCACTATAATAATGCATTAGAATGTAATAAGCCTGCAAAGCTACTCTTCTGACTATATTAGTCAGAAAGCACAATGATCTCGTTCTTAACTTAATTTTTCTGCATAGTCTTATTTTTCTTGCTTTGATTCTTCTTATTTTTATTATTTTTCTCAGCATTATTATTCTTGCTATCACTACTTTCACTTTTCTCTTTATTCTCACTATTAGTAAGCTTATAGTCATCTTCTTTTAACTTATTCTTATTTTTCTTTGTTTTATATTATGTTTCTGTATTATTGTCATCTACTTTAACTACATTATTTGAATTTTCATTTGTTAAATACAACGCATTCAAAATTTGTCGTTCTTTAACAGTATTGAAAGTGATAAATTTATTAGTAAAATTGTCAAAAGCTGTCATAAAATTGACATTGTTGACTTTTTTCAACTTTTTTATTTCGCTATAGTAAAGAATTCGCTGTTGAATAATCCGAACTATAGATATCATAATTTTAAAGTTTTTCGCCAAAGTTGAGCTCATTTGTTGTTGTTTAAAGTTATTATTAGCTTTCACAACTGAAAGATAATGCATACACATAATGCATATTTGCTTTGATAAAAAAACAACTTCTTTTTTTGCATTACTATTGACTGTTTGTATTATCTAAGTGATCTCAACAAGCTTTGCATTCTCAGCAATAATTTTATTATTCACTTTGTGTTTAAGTTTAAATTTAAATTTAAATTTAAAGCATTTAACTTTAAAAAAGTCAGCGTTTTATTCAGTATTGCATCACTTAAATGCATTCTTATAAATTCTCTTGTCTTTGCGCTGTTGCTCAATCTCGTTTCTTATATTTTTCTTTATTGTCGCTCTGTCAGTCTTGATTGCTTGAATTCAAATGTTTAACTGTTTGAACTTTTAAAAACATTTAAACATTATTACATAATTAATATTTTAACGTTTGTAAAGCTCTTTGACATTATTTGTTTAATTTTACGTACGATTTATGCTAGCAATAAATCTTTAATTTGTAAATAGAATGAACATTGTCTGTAATTTTCATTAACATTCATTTCTTAATTATATATTTGAATAATGCAACAGTATGCTGCAGTATTATTATGAATCAGCATAGAACAAGTTATATAAATATATTTTAACTGAAAGTTTAAAGCTAAAAAAGAAAAATGTTAAATATATTGAGAGTTTTATATTCACGAAGGCGCGCTAGATTGCTAAGGTGTCAACATCAGCTCTATACTAGTTTATAATTTCTTGAATCTAATCTATGTTAGACTAACTCAAGAGTGTATACTGCACGCTTGCAATATTATCTCTTTTTTTAATTAAGCAATGTTTTTATTGCTATAGTTCAGTCAACTTTTTATCTTCTGAGCCGATTTCTAATTTAACTTATTAGTATTTTGTTTATGAAAGTCATTTACAACTTTCAAGCATTCTTTGAATTTACTCTCATTGACGTTGTATTAATGTAGATTAACGTTGTATTTTTTAATTGACATAATACTGAAGTTATTTACCTTGTTTATAGTGTTTGAAGTTTAAAATATTCTTCACTTTTTATTTATCTTTGTCTTCAACAACTATAGAATCTGATAATTTATTGCATTGTTCTTCTAGCAAGTCTTTCAAATTCAATCGCAACAGATTTAATGCAAACTTAGAATAAATCTTTATTGTCAATGACAGTTTTAGTTAATATGCATGTTTAATCTCAATCAAAATCTTGAAGAGTTCTAGCATTTTATCGTTTAGTTTTTTTAATTATCTAGAGATTATAATGTTTCTAAAATTTCAAAACATTGTATTGTCAATTTTGTAAATTATTTTCTTTCAATGCTTGTTAGCTTGTTTCTTCATCGTGATTCTAGTTTTTTTAATGCTTGCTTAATCAATGCTAGTGATAATTTTATATACTCAAAAATATTCTTTGCTTTGATCACTTCAATTTTAGCGCGAGTAATTTTATATTTAGTCAAATTCAAATTAAAGCTCATACGAAAGTAAAAGCTTTTATTCAAAGCAAATGCTGATTATTCAATTAATGATGAGATAGCATTGTTATCAACGAATTCAGTCATGAATAATTAAGTGAATTAATTATCTTGCATATACAAGTAATAACTACGTAAATATTATTTTATATCTTGATTTGCTTTTTCTGTTTCATTATCAATTTATGAATAATATTTTGTAAATAATTTTATCTTGATGTTGAGTCTCTTACAAAGAAAATTTCAAACAATCAATATAAATTAAAACTTACGATCTAATACTATTGAACTCAATAGTTTATAAGTGCAAATAACTTACATAAGCAGAAGCTTGACTGTTTACTTTGCTATGATTTTTTTATCATTTAATTCATATAAAATATAGTGACATTCTTTGAACAATCTGTTTACTACTATCAGAATTGCATTGCTTTCTTTACTTTCTGATAGATCAATAACAAAGTTTAATAATGTATTTCTTCATTATTGTTCTGATATAAGCAATAACTTCAGCAGTTTATTTATTCAATCTTTCAATGTTTTTAATTTATAATAAACGTAACAGTTTTAAATGTAATGCTTGATAATAGTTTTCATCTTCGATTAGCAATATGATCATTTAAGCAAGTTTAATGTTTGATTTATGTCAAAGTGATCACTGATTGAATAATCATGAACTTTTTTTGTTAATCAAGTGATTTTTGACTGAGAAACTTATAGTTTATCATCTTTTCAAAGTATTTCATTAAGTACTTAACAGTTGTTTAAATTAATATCTTGACAAGTTTTTTTGTTCTGTTCAATAGTTGTTTAAATATTAATACACAGTTAATTCATATAATTGCTTGCTATAATTTGATTTTGAATAAAGATTGCTTCTTTGATCGAGTTTAAATTAAAGTTTTGAACAAGATCTTGATTAAATTCTTAATCAACTTTAATTGATTGCAATTTAAATTTGCTTTCAAACAATAGCATCTGATGCTGATATAGCTTTTAATCATTGTTCACTTTAACTGACTTGACATTAGACATTTAAGTCAGTGCATTGACTTTCAAATTCTGTTTTTCTGACTAATAAATAATCTTGAAGTTATATTCAAATAACTTCTCAGTTTATTTAGCTTATTGTTTAATCAGTTCTTTGCAAATTATAAAGTACTTCAAATCTAAGTGATTAATAAAAATCTTGATTGAAATATTCGTACATTTCAATTCAAGACATCAGTGTTTTAAGCAATGAATAATAGTCAGCAATTTTTTATTATAAATCTCGTAGTTATATTCTGCAAGAATTATATGAATGTAAAATTTCTTCATCGTTATACTGAGACAATACTTTATTGTTTACATAGTTCAAGAAGTTAGTTTCTACAATAACTTTCTTGATTAAGTTAAAATACTTCAAAACAAAGATTGTTGTCACTTGTTGCTTTAGTTCTTTAAAGATTATCTGACAGACTTTGATTCATTTAAAGAAATCATCTTTCTAAGTCAGCTTCATTATGAGTTAAGCGATTTGTAAAAAGTTTTTTATGAATTATTGATAGAAATTAATAAAAATCTGCACATACAGAAACAAACATAATACTTTTTAATCTTAAATTACATTTATCTTTTGAGAATTCATTCGCAAATCATTGAAAAATGTCAATAGTTTCAGAAACAAGATTTTTTAAATCTTAAATTTACACTTGTCAATGTTTATATGCAAATCAGTCTTACGAAGTTTGTTTAGCACAAGTTCTTTCGCATGAGTTTTATATTTCTTTAAGATCTTATTATAAATAAGAATATTATTCAAGTATGTTTAACAGAATTTATAAAGACAGTCAAACAACACATTGTTAATATAGTGCTGAAAGAACGCAAATTTATTAATTAATTCAAAAAACATCATTTTATACTTGTAAACGTTGAAGAAAGTAACAAAAGTAGTTAGATTTTCGTTTTTTGAACTCATGCAAAGCTTATTGAACGCGATAATAATGTGAAGTCAAGTCAAATACTTACTGTCTTAAATTTAAACTAGTACTTCGTCTATTATGAGTATTGAATAACGATCTCTTTTGATCAAAGCATTTAGTTTTTAATAATTTATGTAAAAGCGAAAACTATCATCTTTTTTTTAACAAATAATATTAATAAAGTGAAAGAAGTTCTGCTGAATGTAATAAACTTCTTTTTTAAATTCTTTTTTAGATACTCTTTGATTTTTTATAGTTTGTAACTCAACATAAAATACAGTTAACTTTTAAAAAGTTGACTTTTATCTTTTAATTCAATTTTATGATCGTACGATTGATGCGAAGACAACTGAGTTGTTTTTTCTTTATCAAAAACATTCAGAAAATCATGATAAACTATTAAAAGTTTATTCTTTAATTTTTTTAATTTCTTCAATAATATGACAAAAATCGTTTCATTCAGTTTTAGAAAACTCTCGACTGAGCTAAGCACTTTATTAATTTCGCTAATATTTAATAAAAAGATCTTAATTTTTTTGTTTTTGACTAGAGTTTGATCGATCACAACTTCAATTATAATAATTTTAATAATTTTCTTTATCTCAATTAACTTGAGCTGAGCAATGAAAGAACGCTTCAATAAAAAGACAAAATTGCTGAGTTGATTCACTGATTTTGAGTTCATGAATTGTTTTAAAATAATCATTGACGTAATAATCGACTTCAGATCCTTTCATTTTATTTTAAAAATTCGTTTGATTCAGATTTGCAAAATTTTGATTGACTGCTTGTTTTCAAAGCGACAGATTTTGACGTTTAAATATTCGTTAAAAATATAAATTAATTATTTACAAAGTCTATCAAAATTCGATTTTTTAATCAAAGATTGTCAATGATTAGCTTGTGCTGTTTTAAATGAGTTATCAATAAAGACATTATTTTATTCTTATGTTTTTGTATTATGACTGACGTATACAAAGCGTATGTAATCAATTTTCGATCACGCGTTTTATTATATGATTGAATCAACTTTGATTTTGACAGCAATACTGACTGAATATCAAAACATTCACATAGCTTTAACATCAAGAAATAATCTATAAAAGTCATGTCAATGACTTTTGTATCTATTTAAGCAAGAGATTGAAATATCTTTTTTAGACTTCTCAAAATGATGTCAACAGTAAACAACTTGAAATCAAATAAATTGTCAAACATGCTGATAAAGCAGAATATGAGCATATTGTTCTCAGTCACTACTTTAACAAAGACAGATCGTTTTTTAAATTCGCAGTAATTTCGTGCATCTGAATAACTTCAAAACATTAATAAATTCTATGTTCAATTTTCTTGTATTTAAAACAAAGTTTTTTCTGCATCAGTTTTTTCTTATTAGAATCGAGATTCAATATTCTAGATTTCTTTCACAAGAAAACTGACAACGTGAGACGAGATGTTGAAATATGAGCAGACAAAGTGCTAGCAACAAAGCGAGTAGCTAAAATCGCTGAGACTTAAGCGACTGATCAAATGTTCAATTCAGTTAGTCTAACATTGACTCGTATGCAAATGTCAACAAACTCATTCAAATTTGTGATTCGTTCATTGAGCATTGCTTGTTAAAGGTTTGAATTAATTTTATGCTAAAGATCATCTAGTAAGGTTTCGTTATTATATTTTAATTCTGCGCTAAATTTTTGAAATTTAATTCAAAATTCATGAAAGAAGATCTTGTTTTGATACAGCTTCAAGTACTGTTGTTAAGTTGTGTGATAATAATTGAAATCGTTGTACATTTTATTTATAATCAATAGTACTTCTTTAACTTCTAGAAACGAGTTCAATAATGTGTCTTGCATTTGTGAAGCTATGTATTTAACTGCGACTTCACTGACTTAACTTTCAATGTAGACTATTTTTAACTCTTTGATAGAAAAGTAATTCTTGTAATTCTTTAGTTTATTTTGCATTCGCGACAGTCAGTTGTTTACATTCTGCAATAAATCTTTAAATAAAAGTGAGTTCAACGTCTTTATTGACTTTGTGATTTGATTTTCAAAGACAGAAAATTTCGATCAATCTCATGCAAAGAACTTTAAATAACGTATAATCGCGTTCTTGTCTCTTATTTCTTCTTGCAGACTAGTTTGCTGAGCTTTTAATGTAATGTTTATTTCGTTGATATTATTTAACATCTAAATTAAATTATTGTAAGTTTCTATTTCAATATTGTGCTTATGACACATGTGTTAAATAAAAACAACAATGCTGTCTGCTTTGTAAGTAATTATTCAAGCATTCAGTTCTGTATTGATGCTGATTTTGATTATTTCATAGTTAAAGAACAACGTGTTCGTGTTTTTTTATTCTGTGTTCAATAACGCATTCGTGCCTTTTTCTGATACTGTTTGATTTCGTGATAGAAGTGATTCTCTTCTAACATTTCGAAGTTTATAGCAAGATACGCTCGCTAATTCTGAGTTTCTAGTTATGTTATAAGTAGAAAATTGCTGATCGAAGAATTTTGATTCTGCTGTCAAAATTTCTGGTTTCGAGTTCTGATTCTGTGATAAACAAGCTGAATAAAAAGATCAGTCAATGTTGTTTTCTAATTCGTGCCTGCAACGCGTCGCAAAGCTTGTTTTATATCGTTTACACGTCAATAATAAGGTTAATTGAGCTTTGAACTAATGTTATAAACCAGCATAAAGCGAATCATATGAGTGTATTCTAACTAGAAGTTCAAAGCTAAAGAAGAAAAATGTTAAACACGTTGAGGGTTTTCTACCTACGAAGGCGCGCTAGGTTGCTAGCGTGTCAACATTAGCCCTATACTAGTCTATGATTAGTTGAACATAATTTATGTTAGACTAACTTAAAGAAGCATGCTGCGCGCTCGCAACATCTTTGAAAACAGAAGAATTTCAATTGATCTCATGCAAAGAATTTTAAATGATGTATAATTGCGTTCTTGTTTTTTATTTCTTCTTGCAAACTAGTTTGCTAAACTTTCAACATAATGTTTATTTTGTTGACATCTTTTAACATTTGAATTAAGTTATTGTAAATCTTTATTTCAATGTCATGCTTGTGATACAGGTGTTAAATAAAGACAATAATATTGTCTGCATTGTGCGTAGTTATTCAAGTATTTAGTTTAGTGCTGATGCTGATCTTTGTTATTTTATAGTCAAAAAACAATATGTTCATATTTTTTAATTCTGTTTTTGACGACGCATTCGTGCCTTTTTCTGATGCTGTTTAATTTCATGATAGAAGTAATTCTTTTATAGCATATTGAAGTTTATAGCGAGACGCGCTCGCTGATTCTGAGCTTTTAATCATATTATGAGTAGAAAATTGCTGATTGAAAGATTTTAATTCTGCTGTTGAAATTTCTGATTTCAAGTTCTGATTTAATAACGAACGAGCTTAGTAAAAAAATCAGTCAATTTTGTTTTTTAATTCATGTCTGCAACGTGTTGCAAAGCTTGTTCTGATTCTGAATAGTGTAGCTTGTTTTGTATTATCTACACATTGATAGCAAGATTAATTAAGCTTTGAACTAATGTTATAAACTAGCATAAAGCGAATTATATAAGTGTATTCTAACTAGAAGTTCAAAGCTAAAGAAGAAAAATGTTGAAGGTTTTATATTTACGAAGGCGCGCTAGGTCGCTAGCGTGTCAACATTAGCTCTATACTAGTTTATAATTAGTTAAACATAATTTATGTTACACTAATTCAAAGATGCATGCTGCACGCTCACAACATTTATGATAACAAAATAATTAATTATTTTTCTTACAGTTATTGATGTTGAAGTAATAGAAGTTGTAGTAGAAGCAATAGTAGAAGCAGAAAAAGTAGTCGTTTAATTAAAATTATATATAATTACATTACTTGTATAGATACACATAATTTAAGTGTTGAAGATTGTGATGCAGCATAAGTGTGTAAAGAATTAAATTACTATAAAGAAATAATTACTCAATTAACTGTAGTGCATTATGTGACCCTGATAGACCTAAGTATAACACTAGTTTCAACACTAAGCAAGCAGAAGGTTTAGTCTTTAACTTTTGCTTTCATGTAAACAATCTTTACAGAAGCTTCATTCGAACACTTATCGCTATACCTCGAGCATTTATATCTTTAATCAGCATTTTCTCAACATCAGCTCGCGGTTAAAGTAACAGCAAAGGCAAAGGCAAAGAAAGTCATGCGGTATCAATAGAAACACGCTTTGCAATCACACGAAATTAAGCGTGATGGTCATACTGAAGGCGAGATCCGAGTTCAAACCTTCTGCTCGCTTGGGTTATGTGTATACAAATAACGTGATTGGCTGAAAACCTTCTGTTTCCCTTTCTAAAGATGGCAAAATATCAATGGTCAACTAAATTTAACTGCGCAACGCGAGTACATTGAAACCTTAATTTTGATACGAAAACATTACTAAATAGTAAGTCAGTTAACCAATCAAAAGGCTAGAATTAATGGTTTGAACCAATTAGACTGCTAAAAAAGTGACTTAGGAAAAGCGTTGTTGAAAATGCCGACACCTTACTTGAATGAATAATTGGCTAGCTTGATGAGGCTTAGCGTAAGACTTCGTAACAGAAACATCAAAAAATTGTTACATTCTCTTACATTGGAAACACATCATCCAATCTGGGAATTGAGAGATATCTTTTGGTAGGGGACGACACTCATGGATTACTAGTAATGCTAGCTACTTCCATAGCATCGCAACATTCGAGGCAGAAAACATTCCTGATTATCTTTACAGACAATCAGGCAGCAATCACCTCCTCCTCAAAGCCAGGCACTCAATCGGGTCAAGAATTACTGCGGGCCCTGGCCATTACACTAGACCTTCTCAGTTGGAAAGGTATATTAGGGAACGAAATGGCAGATAGGGCAGCAAAGCAGGCCACGGGTAGGCCGAGAACCCTTGGTCACCATCTATCCCTCCTACGTTCAACATTCTCTTTGCAACACTGCGATCATCTATTAAGATGAGACTAAGAATAAGAGTACACTCAGATTGGGAAGCTCAAGGCCGGGTACCAGCAAGGCAGCGCTCCGCCTACACGTAGGCCTTCATCGAGTTCTGAGCTCAGCGCTGATTCAACTATTCTTATACACGCTGAAATGCCACTATTTCAGCCCCTGGCCATAATCGATACATTGAGAGTGTGAGAGTCCCAGCCGCAGGACATTGTTCGAAAAATGCATTTACTGACTATATGAAGGATGTTCTCCTGATTTTGGTGCTGGGATAATGAGTAAAAAGTCCATGACAGAGGCGGCGACCACAGAAAAATGCCGGACATTCTTTATTCAATGAACCGTTACAGTCCGTCAATTGAGCTGTATATATGAAGCTTGCACTGCGGACACTCTGCAATGTCTGAGCTCAGCCAAACGCGCAAATCCTTTTTAATAAAATCCTTATAATTACAGTTATGCTACAATTAAACACGTTAGCTTAGGTATCAAGAAAACACTTAACATTCGTACACAGCTCCAATAACCGACGTATCTGAAAACACCGTAACTCAGTTGAGTGCTTGAAGGTGTAATGAGTCCTTTTAACATTAAATCCTCGAATTCGAGGGAAGAATGAACGAATCTATAGTGATTTGGTTCTGGTGAGAGCAATGCGTCTTCTCGAAAGGTGTCAACCATTTCGAACGTAATAAAGGTTAAGAACCAATTCTGAAGAGTTACGCAAGTAGAATAGAATATATATTCAAGACTGTTCTTTATACTAAATTTTGTTCGTTGATATAAGCATTACTTGAATAAACAAATCGATCTCACCAAAATTACTACTGAATCTACAAACCACGTTATCTCTACACCCTAGATTTTAAGCCAAGAAAAGCATAGAATGGAAGAGTACTTGAAGGCTCGACTTAGAGAGTAGCTTGTCAAGAACCTTACTCTAAGCCGCATTCATACCACGCATTTAGCACAAGGGACATAGTGAGTTGAATAACAGTCGTGGGTATTCATTTTACGGTCAGCGAGTGTTTATCAGTTAAGGCGTATAGTTGAGGCCCTGTCATGACATTGACAAATCTTCAACGCTGCTTGGCGACCCGGCTGCTTTAGTGAAAGGCTTACGCCAGCATTTTGCGACAATATCATAAGTCGAACTCTTCAGGCGGTAAACCGTGCGGAAGGCGGAGTTGCTCAATAATATGTTCTGTTCACGCACTACGAATACAACATAATAGTGTGGCTTCTAAGCCAAATTCTCTGTGAAGTCTGAGATGTTTCCCTATAATGTGCTGTTAAAAGAAGCCGCTTGTTTGACCTTCAAGACATGACCGAAAGGAACCACTGCCCGAATACTCCATCCGTCTCCATCCGTAGCTCCTTCGAATGTGACTTCGCAGTTCTGAAGACATTCTTCCAGTAATGCAAAGACAGTCTCCCATTGTTCATCTATCAGATGCAGATCTGTGATGTCGAATCGCCGTAGATTAGTTTTATGAAGCTTGAATATTTTGAGTAGACCGTGCGACGATATCTTTCCAGTGTAGATTCTTAAACCCTGTATCATATTTAGTTGAACGTCTGCAAAGAGCTCTCCGAAGTCAATTCGGGACAAATAACCACAAGTGGGGGTAATCTCAAGGTGTAAGAACTCTATCAAACCTATGTTAAGCAATACTTTCCGAATTCCAACTCTGACCGAACAAATTTCCGTTGCTGTGCTGCCATGTTCTACACAGATCTTTAAATATCGCAAGTGCCTCCATATTTCCTCGTAATCCCCAATTTGCCAATAACTACAAGGGATATAATCAATCTTCAACGACGTAAGATGATGACGCATCTCACTCAATAGAGCATAGGTTACACAGAGGTGCGCCTCATCATGAGGAGTATGAATGGTCTCAGTACGGAGATCGAAGTTATCCTCACTACCAAATACCTCACAACCAAATGCATGCCAGCGCCGAGACTGCTCGGTATCATTCAATAGTCGAAGCTCTATCTTTCTCAATCCGACCAACTTCAACACGGTCAATTTCAAGCTAGCCCGGTCCAACAGAAAGTCTTTCTGCTTGTTCAGGTAATGAGAATACCTTTTGTAACGTCGTCGAATCTTCGATCGACGATGCATATCAAGGACCCAGCTTGAGTATGGTAACAGAATATTCTGTAGACTCAAACAATCCTGATAACATAATTGTCTCGCGAAGGTTGAATATGAATATGGCCGCAGAAGGTTAGTTGAAACAATAAGGGTTTGAACATGACATGCTAAAGAAGGACGGTTTGCAATCTTACGAAGTAGCTCGATACCTTGCGGAAGTATGTCAATAGAGACAGTACGGAACAAAAGGGCACTAATTTCTCTTTCGAGTATACGGCATGAGGAACGAAGGTTCGTTAAGGTAAACAGCTCGCAATGTTCATATACGAGCATACGAAGTTCAGCGGGAAGAAGATGAAACATGAGGATACATTGCGTTGAAGGCAATGCATCGTCTTTGCGAAGTAGGCTCTTGAAGTATTTATTCTGAATGACCAGCCAAAATTCGGTGCTGACTGCCTACTTCTGCTCGGCATATGGCTGACGTCCTGATTACAGACATTGTCTGTCCGCCAGCGTGATTGTCCATGGAGAGGACATGCTGCACCAGAAGCTGTGGGATATTGTACAGGATCATTAATCGCCATGTGACGCAAACGAACAAGCCTGTGACGCTGATGCATCGTACAATTTGCAGGATGCCAATGGCAATGTGAGAGCTAATCGCGCAGATCAGCATTAACCACATCCAGACTTGGGGCTCAACTACAGAATATCTCATAGTGGCGTGACCAAAGATGAATTGCCAAGATGGAGCACCATGTGCCTTTGTAGCCGTGTTTAATTTCGAAGACTGCCTGACCAAATCATGTTCTTTTATGGCTTATCACCCGAAGAGCCTTTGCTCGGCGTAATAAGTTGATTACTGTAGATGATACTTTAGAAGTAGAAATGGTGGTCTGATGGAATTTCAGGTGTGATTTGGTTGGTAATCTCCGCCCTATAGGGCTGGGGGTCGCTACTAGAGTTCTCACCTTCCACCTTCTAGATAGACTTCTAACAGCAACAACCAAAATATCAATATGCCCCCATATGACCTCGTTTTCCAACAGGTTATGAGCCCGGGTTAGTGCAAACTGCCTGGGCTGTTGCTCCGTTTGTTGAGTACGTCAAGCTCACTGTCATCGTCGCCATCGCCAAAATGCAAGCTAAAAGGAGCTGAAAATTATGATTCCTGGAAGGAAGAAATTCAGGGTATTCTTACACTGAACAAGCTATGGCTAGTAGTCATAGGCAAAGAGACTCCACCTACTGAACCGAAGTCAACGTCGACTGGATCGTCGTCGTCAAAAGAGCAGGAAACATACACGGAAAAGCTCTTAGCTTGAGAGGATAAAAATGCTCGTGCCGTGGCTATCATTCGGCTCAGCTGCGAATCTGGGCCCAGAGTTCACATCAAAGGCATGGAAGATGAAGCTGCGGTGTGGACCATGCTGAAGAAACAGTATGAAGTCAGCGACATGGCCACGTTAGATCTGGCCATTCATTCAATTTGTCAGTCAGTGCAAAGCGACTTTAAAACTCTCGACGAGTACGGACAGAACGTTAAAGAAAACGCGGCTAAGTGCTCGGCAATGGGTTATGACATACGGGATTGGCTGCTAAGCTCAATGTTTCGCATGGGACTGCATACCGAGCTGGAGCCATACATTTTCCACCTGGCTCAAGGAGCTCGCACAGCGAAGAAGACTCTCACTGTCGACGAAATGGTCACGGCCTTTGCGGATCACGATAGACATCATCAGCTAAAGGATAGACGAGACGCTAGCAAGGACAAAGCCAGCGGCGTCAAAATAGTCAGCGCTGACGAGCTACTACGATGGAAACCGTCGATAGCCTCGGGCGAGGGCAAACGGTATATAAAAGCATAGCCACCTGGAAACCGTGGATTGCCTCTACGGAGGTAAACGGTATATAAAAGTCAACATACCCGTGGATAGGCCTCTGAATGAGGGCAAACGGGGCACCTTGGTAGGTGCATGGAGGAGCCTGATCAGCTCCATATGGTACTGCTTCGTGTAGGAGCCGGGGGAGCTTGGAAGCTTCAAAAAGGGGAGTTTGGAGGCTCCGATTTCCAAAGGGGAGTGTTGGAATTTCAGGTGTGATTTGGTTGGTAATCTTCGCCCTACAGGGCTGGGGGCCGCTAGTAGAGTTTTCACCTTCCACCTCCTAGATAGACTTCTGACAGCAACAACCAAAATGCCCCCATATGACCTCGTATTCCAACAGGGAGTAACTGTCTGATTGGCCAGTCTCAACTGGAGCAGCGAACCCTTCAAGCCCGCTTGTTTCTCATGTCATATGCCTGTGATCTTCTGCAGAAAGTGACGCTGTGCACAACCTCTTTCATGATACGAAAACCTGGAACCAAATCCAAACCAAAATTTCAATGGCGCTCGCTGTATATTGCAGTGAAGTCGTTAAAGTACCCGTCTAAAACCCTGCGAAAGCCAGCAAGACTAATCCGAGGCGTGGGTGCTGCTCATCCTTGTCACCCAGGGCAGACTCAGAAGATCGTCGGTGTCTTCCAGAAACCTTCTTGTCCAATAAGGTCCGGTTGCAGTTCGCCGTGGATCACCGGGATTTGGTCCTCGAATATCCAGGATTCTATTATGTACGCAACACAAGTGGCAAGCAGCTCGACCCAACAGATACATCGCAACTCGAGAGCCGATGGAGAGTACACTTCCAGCAATTACTCGAAAATAAAGACAGAGTGCATTACTTTGTACGAATGAGCTCATCATCTATACTGAACTCGAAAACCACTATAGGCCTGGGAATTCTCTGTTAGAGGAACGTTTGTGTTCCAACCATGATAAACGAGTGTCTAATGGTCACATTTAAGAGACTCCTCGGAGCTTGTTGGCTTACTTCGATACTGCAGCACGAACCATAACGGAAGATGAGAAGATGAGTCCGACAAAGAGGCGAAGGACCACCGCTAGCTGGTGAGGCATTGAACGCTATGGAAAAGCGTGAAAAATCTATCAGCGACAAAACATTAGATAGGGGCATAATTACTAATATACTGTACGGCCACACTGTTCTTGTGGGGACACTACCCTCATACGATTCCGAGAATGCCGCAATTCATACCGAAGCTGGCAAAGAAAATCGAGGATTCGTGTCTGTCAAGACATACAGCCAGACGATTGCGAAGAAGCGGAGTATCGATCATGAGTATTGCTCATGACCTGCTGCTCCAACCCCTCCCCCCCGTCTCCCTAACTCTATTCGTCCGCGCATTCCACAGATCGCAGAATCGCTCGCGGAAGATTTGGAGATCTTAACATATGCGTTTAGGCATTTCGCCAACTACATGAGCGACTGGTGGGTGCGGAAGCTTAGTGATCCAGATGTGCCCATTGTCGGACTTCCAACAAGATGTTGAAAGAAACTGGGTGGACGAAGAGACGCGGAGAACAAGCGCCTCAGGTTCCTTCTAACCACCCTCCTCTCCCCCGCCGCCTACCCCACTACTCCCCTCCTCATCTCCGTCATCTCCGTCATCTCCGCCTCCCACCACCCCCCCCCAATCCCCTGCCGCTTTCAAAATCCCATCAGATCAAGTATCCGCGGGCTTCACGTGTCCCAACATCTAAGCACTTTTCGATCCAATAACGGCTGGGCTTTATTTAAATCACCCCTGCAAACCTAAAGCCTCAAGCGACATGGACTACACTACAAGTCATAGGGACATGACTTTAAAAGAGGAGGAGGTAATGTTACGGGTGTGTCGGGTTTGGGTAGGGTTTCCTAGCTGGAAAGCCCTAGGGGTATTAACACGTGGCCATACATGCCCCTAGCCCAAATACTCTACCCGAACACTTCCGGACCCTGGCAAACCTACTTCGCCCTCTTTGTTTGCTCTACTATAGATACAGCTCGGATTCCCTTTAGCTCTTCCTTCTGTATTCTTAGTATTCTCGTTATAGCTACCTCTATTGATTCAAACATTCTATCTGCTGTTTACCTTCCGGTTAAATTCTAGGCATGGTGCCAACAGAAGCTGTTACTGAGCATGAAGATAACAGTGAATATGATGTTGTCTGAAACATTGAGAAATCAAGCTTGATTAATAATAATGAGATAAATCTATGATCAGAGCTACAAAATATATGAAAACGTTTATTCTTTCAAAGCATGATTGATCTGTATAAGAGAAATCTTTACAGATAATATAAAACAGCAAGAGCATGAGAAAAAGTCTTGTGAAATTCATTAAGTTCAACATGAACAAATCTAAGAAACTTATTAAGTTCAACACAGATAAACTCAAGAAAATCATTAAGTTCGACATAAACAAACTCAAGAAACTCTATCACGGGCACAAGGCAGATACAATAATAGATGTTCAATTAATTAAATACATAACGCACGAGGTTACAAGAAGACAAAGCTTCGAAGCTATAAGCATCGCAGAGATTTTCACGCTAAGCCTATTTCAGAACAGATAGGGGAAGCGTCCAGAGGTCAGCCTAACCGTTAGCCTAACCGTTAGCCTAACATAGTCTAACATGCCTATTAGCTAGAGCCGTGACAATCTCCATCGTAACGTAAGGTACCTCAAGTACCTTTGCACTTTACCTTACTCTATCTACATTAACGCTGAGGTGAAGTAAGGTGTCTGAGATTCCTAGCAGAATCTGCAAAGTTGAGATCGTCTCAACATGATATTCATTGTTACGAGACCCACCCATTCTCCGACTGAACCCTCTTATCATCGCCGCTGTACGACTCAGGGTTCCTTGATTCGCCAATACTCCAGAATAAGAAGCTACCTGTCTCCGAGAGACCATACATCATGTTAGGGAGAAATCCGGTCTTCTTCCTCAACCTTGCCATATTTTTGAACCAGCTTCTCCATACAATCCAGCGCATCCTCTCTATACCCTCCAGAAAGCGACGCATAGTGATTCAACCACTGATATCTGTTGTGAACATTAGGAGAAGCTGAAACTGCAGGGGGCTGCTACCCAGACTTGCTTACAATTCATACAACGCCAAGCGGTCATCATACTCGTTTTTCGGCTCGGATTTCGGTATCAACCGATGATACTCATTAAAGAACCCGGCAGAGAATCCACCAAACATCCTCATCATTCCTAGGTCGTATTCGGAATGCGCATAGCAAGAGCCTGCGTCAAACGTGACCTCTTCAATTCCACCTTTCCCACCAACTCTTCCTCGAGCTTTGTTTCCGGACCACAAATCTCCATGAACGAGTGCCGGTTGGACACCACCTTTTCTGCTTCCCAGATGTCCATTCCCTAGTAAACGAGGAACAACTTCTTGAACGATCCGATCCAGTAACGATGTCAATTGGATATCTACTCCATGATTCTTCTCAACGAGCTTGCAGACAGGGCGAAGCCGGTTTTCGGCGAAGAACTTAGGCCAGGAACGGCTCCATGAATTGTTCTGAGGAGTGCGGCCGACGCAAGTCATGACAGGGAAGGCAACTACGTCTCGCTGAACGCTTGCAAGCGTGCGCGTCGAGTTCGTGTTCAATTGTGAAATTAGAGCGACCCAACTGAGGAGAATACTGCGCCGCCTTGCACGTTTGAGGAACGTTGGACACGTAGAGATTGTTGTACCCATGACGTCCAGAGATGACCCAAAAGTGGAAAGTCTGGTCCAGGGCTGCCAAGCGGCCATGATGGCTGGTAAGTCTGAACCAAGCCCCAAGTGGTCAGACTCCGATGAGGATTACGACCCAGAACGTTGAGTCGCTCACAATTAAACGTCTGTACGGATGTACTCCGTATGTACAAAGAGTCCTCGATCGTGCCATCTACAGTATCCTAAAGGCCAGTGCGCCAACATACCATCTTTCTTTACTTTGAAGCAGAATCTATACATTAACTTGTTAAATATAATTTTAATTTATTTTGTATCTTTTACTTTGCTCGTTAACAAAGAATGACAGAAGGGTTTTAAGTGTGTAATGACAGTCGCAAGGTAATGCACTGATTACTCTTAGTTGTTAGATCAGCATTAAATGGGCAAAGAATTCATATAAGTACCTCCTTCTTACGATAGCCTCTCATCTCTATCCTCGGAGAACGGCTATAACAACATGACTCAACCCCGGTGCGACAAAGATTGTTCCTTAGTTGAGCGACTTCGTACTACCCAACAAGCTTATAATATACAACATAACAAGATAGTTGAAACATGGAGTAACAAGACCCATCGGCCCAATTCCCTGATCGTGGACGACATAAAAGCAACCCTGGAGATCTCAAAGTCAGGAGCAAAGCAATATCAATGGTAGTATAATGGTTGAGAGTCTATCGAAACCACCTATCGTGAAGAGGATCATACGAAGTACATATCATCGAAAAGCAACTTGCAAGCGCCTAACAACCTTGTCCGCCCATCCATCTTAAGTAATTATCGTTCTAAACCAAGCGGTCCGCCAGGTCACGGTGGAGGCGATATAGACTGCGTGAACCGTCAATGAGTATCTCTAACACACCAGAGAGGCGGAAAGGGGCGGAGCTCACCTCTGGATACGGCAGAGTAGCGTGCTAGGGATGCGGATGATAAGGCCAACGAAAGTAAAGGGCTCGTTCATAATATAAAACCATATGTCTCAGTGCTTACCCTTGTGCCAGAAGTCATGGTGGAATGTGTGTGGGTGGAATGTCTAATCTTTGCTGTAATTTGTAGGAGATATATGGAGATCGAGAGTAGAATAGCCAGACCGAAGCAGCCTTTTGCAAGGTTCGTGCTATGGACTTGCGAAAGCAGGCGTTCCTGAAGTGGAAGACAGTAAGGTGATCTTTTCTGATGAGTATGTAAGCCAGGGATCTCACAGCTCATCCATATGGCCAGTTGAAGCACCCAGGCAACGAAGACTGCCCCGAAAGAGACAAGAGCAACATTTGATGTGTACAATGTAGCGACTGAGGCGAGCAGCATAGACAGCGAAGTCCAAATGGTGGTGAGCAGGGCCGCGGATCCAGAATAGTAAAGAAGAGCATTGGCGTCTCGATATAGTTCCGTATCAAAGATTTGTCTGCTCCAGACATAGGACAATACCAGCTCTATCAGAGACATGAGAAGTATGACAGCTAAGTTAGTATCTCGTTTGTCGAAACATTGAAGCTCGTGCCGGATATTCATGGAGACTGATTTAGTATTTAGGGAGAATTTATGGCAAAAGTAAACGAACGTGGGGTGGGATCATTTCTGGGAGGGTTTGGCTGTGTGCCTCTCCTTTGGGCCTCTTTCTTTTACTTTATCTCACGCTTGCGGTCCACAATCGACTGAGTCTTTGTACTGAATTTAGACACGGTTTTCCGGCTGCTGTTGAACTTGCGAGAATGTGAAGGGTTTGAAGACCGCTTACAGTGATCGTTGGATTACTGTTATTCCGTTTCCTAACATTATGTCAGTATGTCTTGCCTACGACTGTAAGAAATGAAATGCTTACCTTGACCGGTGAATTAGATGGCCTTTACTGAATAAGCTTTTCAAAGTAATCGTTGTCTAAGGTTATGTGATGCTTCCTTCAGCTTACATCGAATCTCCGTAGTATCCTCAGCCCTATGAACCTTAACCGAGGCTTTCCACCCCCATATGTTTTTCTTTTACTAAACAGCTCCCTTCACACTGCATGTACTATTCATCAGCACATTGCTAATTCCTTGAATACAGATGAAGCTACCACAAGGTAGTAGACAATAACATAACGATTAATTAGGGCGTTAGGAGCCCCATAGAAACATCTTTTCCTCTACCCAGGTTTCCCGCTGTGGCTATCCGACATCATACGTAATGCACAACGGAGGTATGGATTCTTCCCGTTTGTTTCAGCTCAGCGTAGAGATTACGGTTGTCTGACCTATGCTATCTCTGCATCATCTTTTCATCGCCCATGGATGCCTGATGATTACTGTCAAACTCTCTCAATGATTATCTTATGCTGTATCACGTATCACTTCGATCCATGTCTTTACTGCAGATGACCATTTGCGTGCAGGTCGCAAACCGGGACGTTACTCGGTCCTTAAGCCTCGCCGAAATCGACGCTGCATCTTCCCGGTATTGCATTCCACCACCCAGACACAGCCGCCAACAGTCAAAGATAACAATGGATCGTATCTACTACGTGGCATGAAAGCAAGCGTCTTTCTGAGGGGATTGAGCAATCGTATTTTGCTCGTCATCTGAAAATGTAGACACTATTTCTGAACATTTACAGGATCACGTCGACTGACCCTTATACTGCTATTCGTTGCTGGGCCTTAATATATCTTGAAAGCCTTTTATCCTCGTGGACCATGCCTAGATGATAGGCCTAGATGACAGGACGACTAGGTGACAGGACTACTATGGTAATTGGGGAGCTGTTACCACAGCCAGGGTTTAATTCCGCTGTGCTGCTCAATCGATCTCCCTACGTTTGAAGATCGCGTTCATTGATTCCCCAAGTACCACAGTAGATGGTAGGACTAGTTGACAGAAAAAGTAACCAGAAATAATCAACCAAGACTAGGTGACTGCCTCGATGACCTGCCGCGATGACCTGCCTCGATGACCTGCCTCGATGACAGGACTAGCTGACAGAATTTCATGACAGAGCATTAGATAACAGAACTAGTTGAAAGATTACTAAGTAACTCTACGGGATTTTCCACATTCGCGCCCTGTATCCTGGTTCCGACAACTCGATGACCAGCTTACCATCATCGTGTTTCACGCCAAGGGAGTAATCAAGAAAGCCCTACGTCTGCTGACAACATTAGTCTTCTAGAGAAACAGAACATATGTACACTAAGATGTATGTAGTAGTTAGCACTCAAGCCCAGTATTACACGCAGTAATTCGCAATACATGTACCGCACAGGAGTCAGCAGCCAACTTCTCTGGAATAACCCCGGGAGGAAGATTGCAAATCGCCATTTAATACCATGTCTCCGGTAATTCTGCAGACAGGCATTCAAGGTTTGGGCTGTTCTCTCATGCAGGCGAATTGCCAGCTTTTGTTTGGATGACATTCTAGATTGTTACCCGGAATCAAAATGCAACACGTCTTTAGTGTTCATCAAGGAATCGAGTTCCGTCCCTCAGCTAAGTCCATTCTAAGTAGTAATCATACATAAAGTGTTTGACGGTAATCATACATAGCTTCAGTACGTGTTTGACGGTAATCATACATAACTTCAGCAAGTATCTGGCATATCCAGGTCTTTGGACTAGTGCTCCGTACCTTATCCTTGTGGGCTTGGGGAAAGACCTTTAGATTCCTTTTGCCTTTTTCCAAGGTCTCTCTTCGCTAGAGGTAGAAACCGATGAGCCAGAGTTAGATTCACGATTTTCTATCCCTCTCTTGAACGTTTTCTTGCTGCTGTCAAGCGATGTGTTATCTTTATCGTTGGCCTCGGTCATGCAATCGTCAGTCTTGAGTTCTTGAAACTCGGCTGCCACCTTTTTGATTTTACTCTTGTCTGATCCTGCGACGCCAGATATCCAATCGTTGTTCTGTAGCATCGCTATATCTTCGCGTTCGAAGATCTTCTTAGTCGACGTGGTTGACGAAGTCGTTCGCCTCCATGCGGTTAAACCGACCTCTCGTCCTTCTTCTCCATGCAATTGATAGCGATAGTAAACCACCACATAGTACCACTTCTGATCGTTGCCGCCGAGTTGCTTGTAAGCCCTTCCTTTAGGAGTTCTTGAAGCCCTGATGTACTCTTTAGAGTTGAAATCGCAAGGCCACATTTTCCCTCGTTCCGCTTCTTCTAGAGCGCTTTGAAGAATGTTGTCAATCCATCAATAAGAAAGAGGTACAGGTACATTGCGCGCCGGAAAAGAGTTATCTATGAATTCATAGATATGAATTGAGATGTTGAGTATGTAATTAATCTTCTTCTTCGACGTCATCTTCTCTGACTTGTATCTCTTTGTCTTACGTTTAGACTTTTTGTTCTCGATTACGGCTTCTACTTTCTTTTTGACGGGGACTTCCTCGAGGGGTTCTTCGATGCTCGAAAGATAACCAGTGAGCGTACTTGAACTGGTTTCAATAGCACCAGAATTCGAAGAATGAATGTTAGCAGATTCGAGAGGATCTTGTGCGGCATCATATAGCGTAAGAAGTTCAGGATTTCCGTCAAAGTCTTGAACACTCGTCTTGTCTTCGACTTTCTTCGTTGATTGATGAAGGAACTCAATGCTAGGAAACGAATTCATCGCAAGGTTCATCGATCAATCGAAAATTTTATGTCCTTTGCTTTCTACGGTGGTTAATTCTTGTTGTGAGATGAACAGCGCTGATGATGTCAACTCTTCGGTATGAAACATTTCGAACGTTGCAGAAATAACGGATATATGATCATCGGCCATCTCTTCAGGTAAGGGACCACCTGCTATGAGTAAAGTGAGATCAATTTCAAGACGGAAGTATTGTACTTTCGTAAAAATATGTTAAAGCTTGAATGAGAAATGAGTACGCAGTGTGTGCCGTGGCTATTAAAGATTGCTTGAATCAAAGATCTACCTACCTGGCTTACAGTTACATTGTCGCTAGATGATCCTGCTTACGCCCACGTCGCTTTGTCTTACGTCGTTCAGCTCAGGCATTCACTTTCTCTGAGAATCCCTTTCAAATATTTCTATTCGGAGTCATCTGTTATCTCTTGACCTGTCTCTTTCACTTGTGGTATCGCACGTATGCCTTCTGATGCGCTTGAACTAGCAGCGACCGTTTCTGACTGTTGAGGATGACAAACCTCCGGAGCATCGACCCCATTCATGCTGTGATCAAAACTTTTCAGTTTATGGGTATGACAGTAAGTTACGCTTACAAAAATGATAGAACTAGCAGGCGCGGAAAGGAGGACCAGAATGGGATTCAGGTTATATCAAACATGAGATTTCTTAACGTGGGCCAGCACCGACAAGCTCAATCACGGTATTCCTGGCTGCAATCTTGGAGATAGGGACGGCAGCAATAATCCATCTGTAAGCCTTTGACTTTCTAAGATGTTACACTAATGTACTCATGGTCGGTGAGTAGTATCGTTAGATGGACTGTTCGTACATTTGCATCTGGGGTGGCGGCAGAGCATCCGACGGATCATAGATGTTCTAGAGTACCGACACCTGTCAGCAACTTCCGTTACATTATTTTTATTAGGGCAGTGTCTTCTTGATAGACTGTTAGATAGCTGAGATGGTCAGTAACATGAATATTTTGGCCCTACCTTTACATTCAGGCTTACAGTAACCATAACGTGAACGAAACGATGATGGCTTACTATGAAGGATAAGCCGGACAATCGAGGCGCGGGCAATGCAACAAGCCAAGGCGTAAGCGACTCGATGGTCTTGGAAAAGGAGGATTCTAGTCTAAAAAATAAGACTGGAGAGGATTCTGGTTTGAGCATGGATGGATTGCTACTCGTTGTGGGGGCTCGTCATGCGTTTGATGACCGTCGGATATAATGACAAACCTTCCAAATCCAAAGCTTGGTACCTTCCACGGTCGTTGAAGGATACTAGTGCTAGTGTATACTTTGAATTGAACCACTCTTTCATTGAAAGTCTGAATTGGTGTATTGAATACCCAGTGGAAAATCCACAATTAGCGCCGGAGTGACTTGCTGGGGATATGGACCAGGCCATCCGTAATCGCGCGCTCATAGCCCTCACCACGTCCCGGGGCATGTGAACGATCTCGTCTTCTGTCATCACATGCCCGTATTGTCACCTTCACCAAAGTCAGTATCCCCGTCCAGCCGACATCTTGGCCCACTTACAACATGCGTCAACGCACAGATTTACGAGTTGAAGTTTAACTGCACAACTATATGCGCGCACTGTACATATTCGAATCTGATGAAGTGTATCACTGCTTCACACTAATCGTTGATCTGATGTTAGCTGCAGCTTTGACGAGCCATGAAATTCTATAGAAAGAACTTGGTTTGCAAGAGTTTGAATTTGAGACGGTATGCACAAGGTAGACCAATCTAGCATTTGCTCTGTTACATCTTGTATCTATTCTGTATCGCCCTACCACCAATCTTCGATCCCTCAAGACCACAACAACAAATTCCTTGAGACATGAACTAGAAAGAGCTGTGTCGATATTGCGTTAATCGTTTTCAAGTAGCTCGTTGATAAATCAAATCTGTAAGACAGCTCCGCAGAACAGGAACTATGAGCTCTCTGGAAATTTGTGTCCGTGTGGCAACTGCGACCTCAGTGGCTCGTTGGAATCGAAGGCGTCGAACTAATTGGTCTAACCCTCGTTCGCGTGCAACTCTGTTGCTCATTCCCCAAAACTCAAAGCGTTCTTCAACATTCCACAAGCTTCCGCAATCAAAGCGCAACGATAGACGCATTTGGCCAGCTTTTGCCTTTCAAACTGCTCAAGCCATACAGTAATAGATCGCCTTAGTGCTGTGTGATGCAAAGAGTACTAAAACATCTCAGTAAGGTTTGATTATTCCTTCTCTACCGTTTCATCGGCGACCTGAGTGCTTCGACTTTTGTTACTAGTGTACTGAATCCTCCGACATCAACCTGCGCACGTTCATAAGTCGTTTAAAATGGAGTGCGCTGAGGCATGTACCAGTGCGAATTTAACCTGTGGCATTACGCTTTCTTCGTCGTTGGCAGCGCAATCACCAGCACTGTGTGCGGTATCAACCCGCGTCTATGGTGGAAGAGGTGTTTGCCTGACGTGCCTGAGTACTTAGTCGTAATACGTTCTCGATCAATGGTGCTAAGGATGAGGGCACGTGTTCAAAACTTGAGAGTCCCTCCACCAATTACTTCTACCATTCTTTATCGACCCTGGAAACGCAAGGCAAGAAAACCACTGTCCCAACCAGTCTCATTCTCTTCCACAGAGCTTCAGAGTCAAGACTCTTCAGACGGCTTCGTAGGAAACGTTGTCTGATGGGTGAAGCTACTGGCATAATCTAGGAGCCAGAGATTGGCAGTATCTCTCGCCCATTGGGTACTATCATTAGTAACGTGTAAATCTTGTGACCCTAGCGACTATGTTAAAGCGGCAGGAACTGGCTGACACCTTCTTCTTCTTCTGTCCTAGTCGCAGATAGAAACTCTCCAAAATTTACGACCTAACGTTTCCTGCTGACGGCACTATCGTTATTTTGATGTTCGCTTTTGCCTTCAGCTTATGGTGTGCTCGAATCTGATACCCTCTAGTAAGCACCCGCTTTCAGCTCCCTAAGACGTACTTGACAAGGTTCATCTTTGATCCCTGTTGGATTACCTGTGTTAGCAGTAAGTCAGCTGGGGCAATAAAGTTAATGGATTATAGTACAAGCTATGACTGCTGATGGTAGCGGTCCGCTGAAAGCTTTGCCACTCCCTTAGTTCGCCTCGGGGGGAGAGCCTCAATTTCAGGCCTACATATAAGTGAAACAATCTCAAGCCATAGACCAAAGCCATAGGTCAATAGTGAGCTCGGACTTTGATTGATAATAGAAGACTCTGTTATCTAATCAATAACAAGGTTGAGAACGGACGAGAGCTCTTGCATTCACCAGCTGCCAATTAAGGATTTCAGGTCCCTTAATTCCCTCGTTGTCAGTGACTTTTTCGTGTGGTCGTGTGAACCTTGCAAGCCCTGATGGTGCATTCAGCGCTCTCTTCAATTTCCGGTGTGAAACGCTTCGATTGTCGCAGAACCTTCAGGCGTTTCCTCCGTGTCACCTTGAGCGTCGATGATCTGATCATCGGCCATCGCTTCAGGCAGAGGGTCACCTGCTATGGGTGTAGTAGATCAATGTCAAGATGGGAGAATGATATTTTCAGTTGAAATATGTCATGCCTGAATGGAAACGAGTATGCAGACTATGGCGTAAGCTATGAGAGTGTGTGCCGTGACTATTAAACATTGTACCTAGCTTATGGCGGTAAATGGGCGCAAAAGCGGATTTTAGACTTGGCTGTTGATGGGGCACCAACCCTTTGTATTAACATTTGGCCAGAGTTTCCTCAAAAGGAGCGCAAAGTAAGCAATCTAACCTCGAAGGGGTTTAGGGTTTCGTCTAGCCTATCCGAGGTAAAAGCACCAGGTAGGGTACTTTAGCATCGTTAAGGTAAGGTAAGTATCTCTTAGTGTTGAAGTGAATGAGTCTCCTAGATTTCAGCAGGAGCTGAACAGTTGAGGTTGTCTCAAGATGGTATTCAATATTACAAGAGAGATACATCCCTCAACCGAATCCTCACTATCCCCACTGTACGCCTTTCATTCGCGAATACTTCATAATAAGAAGCTATCCGTTCGCAATCATAGAATATGTTAGGGAGAAATTGAGTCTTCTTCGTCAATTTTGCCGTACTTGTGAACCAATTTCTCCATACAATCCAACGCATCCTCTCTATACCCACCGGAAAATAACGCATAGTGATTCAACCACTGATATCTGTTGAGAAGGTCAGAAAAGGTGAAACTGCACGGGCCTGCCACCGAGAGTTGCTTACAATTCATACAGCGCCAAGCGGTCATCATACTCGTTCTTCGGCTCGGTTTTCGGTATCAATCGATGATACTCATTAAAGAACCCGGCAGAGAATCCACCAAACATCCTCATTATTCCTAGGTCGTATTCCGAATGCGCATAACATAAGCCTGCGTCGAATGTGACCTCTTCGATTCCATCTTTCCCATCAACTCTTCCTCGAGCTTTATTTCCGGACCACAAATCTTCGTGGACGAGTGCCGGTTGCACACCTTCACTGCGTCCTAGATGTCCATTCCCTAGTAAACGAGGAACAACTTCTTGAACGATCCGATTAAGTAACGACGTCAATTGAGTGTCCACCCCATGATTCTTCTCGACGAGCTTGCAGACGGGACGGAGCCGGTTTTCGGCGAAGAATTTGGGCCAAGAACGGCTCCATGAATTGTTCTGCGGAGTGCGGCCGACGCAGGTCATGACAGGGAAGCCAAAGGCTGGTCTGGGTAGCCCTTGAGGAACGGGGGCTGGTGAACTGTGAAGTTTTGCAAGTTTTTGAGCAAGAGACAAACCGCTGTTTTAACCACCATCACCAGCTTCCATGTCGATGAATTCGGTAAGGAGGAAGTAGTCAAGAGAATCAGAGAGTTTGCCGTGGGCTATGCTTTTAGGACAGAGCGAGGGAACAGCAGAATGTATGGCGGTCAGCGACTCATGTTCTCCTATCCATTGCGTCAGTGACCGAGCACTTCAGTCAAAATATCGTACAAAGAGGTTCACCTTTGAACATTTCTCCATCCGGTCCTGTCTTCATAAAGTACACACTGGTTTTGCCGTTCACTACTACCGAGATCTTCGACGGCGTTGAAAATTCTGCTTGGCCGTATGGTTCGATGGTGGCTGTGTCTGAGTCTACAGCGAGGATTGCTGTGACGGCCGGATCGAGATGCGAACCGGGGAGTGATGTTCTAGGTATATTTCAGTATCTGGAAGCACCTCTTCACCGTAGACTTCTGTCTCCTTCTCCCTTAGAATATTCGCTATTGGGTGATGGAAATTTTCTTCCGCGAGCGAATGGGGCTTCCGGCCGTCGTTGTCCTCGACTCTTGTGTCGGCACCTTCGTCTAGTAGCAGCTGCACCACTGCTCCCGAGCCGTTACTTGCAGCTTGATGCAGTGCTGTCTGTCCGGTCTGATCCTTAAGGCCAGGATCAGCATCCTTCTCTAAGAGTAACTTGATAGCCGAAACATGTCCACGCCAAGCAGCTTGATGTAAAGCCGTCTCTCCCTCGTCATCTTTTTCATTAGGATTTGCGCCCTCTTTGAGGCGTCCGACGGCCGCGGTATGACCATTCCATGTCGCTTGATGCAGTGCTGTCCATCCGTTGTCCGCCCTGGAGTGCACGTTTGCCCCATTCTTCAGCAGATATCTCACGGTCTTTTCATGGCCGTTTCAGGCCGCATGGTGTAGGACCGTCCAACGATCATTGTCCCGGACTTCGAAATCAGTTCCATGATCGAGTAAAAGTTTGACGATCAACGAATGACCCTTCAGCGCTGCATGGTGCATTGAAGTACACCCTTCCATGTCTTTGATCGTGGTACTCGCGTTCCTCGCGAGTAAAAGCTCCATGACTTCCACGTTCCCATTCGTTGCTGCTTGCATCAGTGCCATCCACTTTGTACTATCCGTTGCTTTCGTGTTCTGATTTGTGTAGCTTATTTTGTATCGTCTACACGTCGATAGCAAGGTTGAGTGAGCTTTAAACTAATATTAGGAGCCAGCATAGAGCGAGTCATATGGGTGTTATTTAACTAGGAGTTTAAAGCTAGGGAAGGAAAGTCTGAAGCGCGCCAGAATCTATGTACCCCAGGGGGCGCGCTAGGCCGATCACGTGAACAAACTAGCAAACAGTCCCTATAGGGCGGTAGAGCTACGGTTCAATGAACATCCTCGGTTGTTGAGACCGTGCCTAGATGATCCAGCCAGTGAAGTTCATGGATGGTATGCTTAATTCTTTAGAGGTAGCTATAACTGAACATTAAGAATATAGAAGAAGAGTGGTACAAGAACTTCTATTTATGTAATGTTCAGAGGCTGCGCTAGGCCCGAAGGGGACGTGCTGTGACACAGGAAGAATGTTGTGAAGTGAAGAAAATGTTGGGGATTGAAAAAGGGGCTGAGCCAGATCTTGGCCAGATCTAGGCTAGACTAGATTGAAGCTTGCCCTAATCAATACGCAGTCAACTCGCTAGCGTTGACTGTGAATTGATTAGGGTTAGAGCTTTGGCCCTAGTCAATCCTGACACGTTCGTAACATCGGTATGCTCGTAACAAATAGTATTTAAATATTATCTCTGTGAATTTCCCATGTGCCTATCGCACCGACTCCGTTTGAACTATACATATATATATATTTGTTTGGGCAAACTCGGCACTTCCTAGCAGTCTGCAGGGCTAAATTAGGGCCGCCATGAGGTGCCATGGACTCCCTCTATCTATGCGACTGAGTCTATGAAGTTGGTGGGTGAACAAAAGCACGTTTCTGGCCGAATCAAAAGAGATGAAGGGTAGAACAGGAGATGAGAAGCCTATATATACCCCCAGTTCTTCGCCTAGTTGCCGAGGCTATTTCTGGTGGCGGCAAGGTGAGCTGGCCCTATCTACATCCTGCACCCAACTCGAAACGTTTGAATGACATATGTCGTAATCCGTTGGCATCTTCTTAGATATCTTTGTTAGCACGAATGTCTTAGCAAAAGAAACATGAATGAGTGTACACTACGTTCCGGTTCCCGAGATGCGCTAGCTTTAACAGTCGCCGTGTTTTTGAGCCGCTTCATGTTTCGCCACTTTGAATAGATTGAGTCATAAGTTCGTTTTCGCGAAGGCGGTACACTCTCGTTGAACCTCTCAGCAATGACGGTCCAATCCATCTTGGGATGGTTCTTGGGATAGGACTGGATGATTCGCATAAGAATCGCTTCGTCGTCGTAAGTCTCGGTCTTCCAGCGAGATTGAGGCTTAGGGATTGTTTCATCGACGTTGAATCTGGACTTCGGTATGAGCGACATGATACCAAGAGCTAAGCCAATATATTTCAAGAAAAAGTAGGGACTCGAGGGAAGGCATGATCACTTGATATGCATTTTGCTCCTGAGGTCATCTGCAGCGCCACCCTCAGCAAGAGCCAAAAGCAATGCAATGAATCCCCAGTGTGCCAGTAGAACCATTGTATGTGATACCCTGCAATACCACAGCGGAACGTAACCGCGGCGGCAAAACACCTTGCAGACGCCGTTTGGGCTAAATACGCCATGCATGACACGCACTGGCTGTTCGCAGAACTAGCGAATCACCTGACCTTACTAGAATCGTATTCGGTAAGATCATCGACATTTAGAAGATCATCTCTGTTAAAGCACGTTCGTTTCGTGTGGGCGAGATTCAGTGACCTGACCGATCGCCGGTCAAGATCACGGATATAGCAAAAGGGAGCGAGCCAACATATTAAGTGTACAGAGTTTCAATGTCAAGGGCTAGGGGAAGCTTCTGAGCCTGCTATAGGCCGATAACCCTCTCAGATAGTGATGTTGTGCCGGGGATGATGACATTCCTTGAGCTTTATGGCTTGATCAACGAGAGAATTCAGGTAATCCGGGATCCGGATCCTCTATCCGCTGCCAGTCTACGTGCCGCAGTCAGAAAGGACGAATCTGGAAGTTCGGCCAAGCTTATGCGCGAACGGTTCTAAGGTATTTGAAGGATTACATAACAATTAAACCGACAGTAGCTGAAAGCGGGAAGACGAAGGTGAGGTGCGGAATTCTACTTTTCGTTCGAATTTCACTGCTTATTGGTCAACACTCTTCCTTTACGAGGTAACCGTCAGGGATCATTATTCCCTCAGTGATCGCACAGACCCTTTTATCGAAGGCGTTAAGAAATGCAAGGACAAGGAAGAACGTTATGTTAGTGGCTTTCCATTGCAATGTCTGGGTGTGGGATTGCAAAGTTGTCCCATGCTAGACTGCTAGAGACAGAACTGGACGGAGGGCTTCCCGCTCTGCTACAAAAGGCTGTGGAGATAGATTCTTACTTTTGCTCCACCAAGGTCACACGCTTACGCTACAGTGGTTTCTGACATCATCTTTGCTTATCATCACCCAAACTAGCTCAACTACTAGCGACTGCTTTCCCTCATGCTTTTTACCATTGCCGACGAACCCCGTCCCAGTTTCGGAAGTTCCACAAGAGGACTCGGGTCTTAAATGGTTTATCCCGTATTGCAAAATATGACGCACATTCTTGCTTTCTGGTCCTTCATGTCAGCTCTGCAAACTTGGGTATGGCCCTTTGACCCGCCTCCACAGGCTTTATCGGCCCATGATG
>JAABUY010001136.1_pt1 | contig 37751 bp, 33 predicted proteins | sample 5560271 | NCBI WGS metagenome assembly JAABUY01 (sample SAMN10711886, study PRJNA513374) | rock metagenome | isolation source: Antarctica rocks | place: Antarctica: Victoria Land, University Valley
TGCTGGGAACAGGATGGGTGGTGGACATGGAATCTTGGGTATGATCGGTGGAGCGATCGCAGGTAGCAAGCTTCAGGACAGGTTCAAGGAAAGTGGAAGTCAAGGCTCGCACCATGGCTCACATCACGGCAGCCAGGGTGGTAGTAGTTGGGGGGGAGGCAGGTGGTAGCTGCATTTTAAAACCGGAGCCTGGTGTTTGGCGCATGTGACGGTCAGGATAACTCGATGATTTTGCGGTAACGAGCCATCATGGCAGCTTTCTTTAGACTTCAGGAAAGGTGTCAATAATGTGGATGGAATAACAGATGTTCTTGACACTTCTAACGTAGTTTGCGGAAAACGAATATGTCGAACTGCACATTACTCCTCTCATACCTTAGCTCACGAGGTTATCTAAAAAATGCCTGGCTGAATAATGAGCATTGGAAATATCCAAGGGAGCTGCAGGTAATCAGCAGAAAATCATGAAGCATCAAACAATCCTTCACAGCTGAAGTAGTGACTGTTTCTCCCTGTTCACGCGTGTTGGCATGCCAGTGTCCGCGAGGCCCCACCTGCCCTGCATGTACTTCATCGCAGCCTTTCGTTCCATTTCCACTTCTCTTTCCTTAGCATGCATGCTCGTTCTCATCGAAGGCTTGGAAATCTCAAGCTTCTCTGTTCTACCAATCAGACAATTTGCGTGTAATGGTAGCTCCAATCGTGGTGTAATTCTCTCTTTGTCACGCCCTATCCAGATTGAATAATGGAGGTGTTTGTGAGAAATCTCCCAGACTCCATCACGGAGAAACAGGTCAGACGGTACTTTGGACCCATCCTAGCCAAGCTTGAGATCAACACCTTTCATTGTCAGAAGCTCAAAGGACGAGGATTGGCGACTCTAACCTTTCTTGATGTCAACAAGGGGCAAAACTTCCTCTTACTCCATGGACAGACTAAATCTGGCAGGGAGGGATTTGATAGAGTCCAGCAGAAACTCTTCCACATGAGAAAGCCTGTCAATTGTAGTGAGAGCAACAAGTTGCCCGACCGTTACCTTTTAAAGAGCCTGCAAAAAGAGGAGATTGAAAAGATCAACGCAGGTAAGAATCGAAAATCGAAGCCAGCCCAAGGCCGGCCGCGAGACCTTCAGCGGGATTTTAACATTCTCGGAATTTCCTGCGGACGGTGGGACTACATTGAGCGTCGACTTGTATTTTATACACACTTCCACGACCAACGGGAAGGGCGACTGGTTTTTGGCCGACGGGCCCTAACTGTCTATTTGGAAAGCAAGCCACATGCATATCTTCCAGCTCATCAGATAGAGATCCCTTACAACAGTGTTGAGTCGATGACGATTGGGAACAAGGCAAATGCCACCATCACAGTCTCGCTGTCTGAAGCCCCAAAGATGTATGAGATTGTTTCGCCGCCAGAGGAACTTAGCGAACTATTTACTGGATTGAAGAAACTTAGTTTCCAGATTTCGCAGCCTGCTGTCAAACGAAAGAGAATCATGGCAGTCAGCAAGTCGCATGAAGTCGTGGTTTCCAGCTGTCTCTGCTACCGCTTTGTCTTGCGAGATTCCTCGGATATTTTTCAGGTTCAAGCTCTCAAAAGAATTACTGAAATCCCTCAAAGCATTTCCTGGGACACGACTGTAGTCACGGAATTGAAGTTTCCGGCTCAGATGACTTTGCTGAACTCTGCGCTGGGAGGACCGCAATACAGCAAGTTCCCGTTTGAGCTAAAGTTTCAATTCCAGAAGCTCGCCCAGAATGGTTATCTTTCTCCATTCAAGGTCCTAAGATTTATAGAGGCGATTGCACGCCTCGGGGTGGATGTCACTGATTCCGTGCCAATAGCCGCAATCCGAAGACTTTGTAACCAGATTCCCTTTCCAGGACCTAATGTTGAATCTTCGGAGCTAAGTCTGGAGACTTTGTCTGAACTGTTTGTTCAAAGTTTACAGACTATCATAAGGGATCGAGCCTATTCTGCTGGTATTGCCAAAACCTATGAACATATAGCCGCCATCCATAAAGTAATGGTAACACCAGCCGGAATCTATCTATCAGGCCCAGAACCAGAGGTCAAGAACCGAGTACTCCGGAAGTACTCGGCATTCTCTAATTATTTCCTTCAAGTGTCGTTCCTTGACGAGGACGGGGAACAGATATGGTATGAGCGTGAGACTTCAAACGAAGACATTTACCATAAACGTTTTAAGAGAATTCTGGAAGGAGTCATCAACATCGCGGGTCGAGGATATGAAGTAAGTTTTCTATATGTCTAGTTCGTATTTTCTCATAATCAGTCATTCACTGATAGATTGAATTCTACCCGAGGACCGCTGCAGTATTCTTCTATGTGGTTACATCTTCTGTTCATGAAACCACAGAATGCTTCTGGCAATTCAAAGATTCTCATATGGGCACACTCATGTTTAGGCTAGCCCGCTTTATACTACAAGACTGACGAATGTTGTAGTTCCTCGGCTTTTCTCATTCGTCCTTGCGGTCTCAAACCTGCTGGTTTATGGCACCATTTGTACTTGAGGGAGTTTTGACGCACGCTAGAGCTGTCGTGAAAGATCTAGGTGACTTTAGCTCAATTCGTTCGCCAGCGAAATGCGCAGCTCGCATCGGACAAGCTTTCTCGCAAACTTTCAGCTCTGTCAGCCTTCCCAAAGATGCTTTCAAAGAGATACCAGACGTTGATAGGAATGGCCGTGTGTTTAGTGATGGTGTAGGAACCTGCTCCATTTCGGTACTTAGTAAGATATGGGGTGCCTATGCTGAATCTCGGACACTAAAGCCAACACTCCTTCAAATCAGATTTGCAGGTATGAATCACCCAGGATACTAGCCTTCTCTCTGCTGACTATTCAAATTGACAGGGGCAAAAGGTATGATTGCGCTGGATGACAGACTGCGAGGGGACGCCCTCTGCCTGAGGCCGTCCATGATCAAGTTCGGAGGGTCCAGAGCGACTGACATTGAAATATGCGGCGCTGGGTTCAAGCCGCTGCCAATGTATCTGAATCGCCAAGTCATAAAGATACTCGAAGACCTAGGCGTTCCTGATCAGTCTTTCGTAAAGCTCCAGGAAGAAGCCGTGGAAAGGCTCCGTATCACAGCATCATCGCCTATAAATGCGGCCTACTTTCTTAAACGAAATCTGGTTGGAAAAGCTGCCGGGCTTTCAACTCTTATCCGCAGGCTTTTTTATCTTGACTTTGACTATAGCGATGACGATTTCCTTCGTAACGTCGTGGAGCTGGCCGTGTTGGTTCAACTGCGCGAACTCAAGCATAGATCTCGTATTCTGGTAGTAAACGGGATGACGCTATATGGTACGTGTTGTTCACTCACTAGTGGCAACAGCTAAACATTCAAGGGATAATGGACGAAAGCAATTATCTACAAGAGGGCCAAATATATTGTTCTGCACAGCATGGAGAGGAGACAGCACCTTCGATACTTACTGGCGACGTTGTCATTACGCGGTGTCCTGCCCTACATCCAGGGGACGTGCGGGTTGTTACTGCGGTGGATGTCCCTCCAAAGTCTCCTTTGAGAGCACTCCATAATTGTGTGGTTTTCAGCAGCCAAGGTGACAGAGACTTGCCATCGCAGCTTAGCGGCGGCGATTTAGATGGCGATCTGTATAATATAATCTACGATGGCGGCCTCTATCCAGCTAAGGAGGTCGATCCAGCCGATTATCCGATTGCGAAGCCAATTGATATAGGAAGAGAGGTAACGCGGTCGGATATGACAGACTTCTTCATCCGATTTATGGAGAACGATGCATTGGGCCGAATCTCGACCTTGCATCAAACACTGGCAGATCAGAAAGAGAAAGGAACTTTGGATCCTGACTGCATCGTTCTGGCTGGCATGGCATCTATAGCGGTCGACTTTTCCAAGACTGGAATACCTGTAAGTTGTGTGAACCTTTGTAAGGGCCGTTTCTATTAAACATTGACATACCCTAGGTCGATCTATCCTTAATGCCGAAATACTCAAACGTCAAGCCCGATTTCCAAGCGCCTGGTCCACGCGTGCTCATCGAGAAAGCGATCAAGGTGGAAAATTTAGAATTGGGAGAGGAAGATGCAGACGATGACCTGGAAGAATCGCCCTCAGAAACGCGAAGAACGCGATATTACGAGAGCCACAAAGTCCTTGGGAAATTGTACCGTGCGATTGACGAGCACAAGTTCTTCGAGGAAGTCCAGCGGCAATCAACATCCACCAACGGGATTCGCAATCACACCCGGAGTCTGATCGATGCTGTCTGGCGATACGTGCAGAAGCAGACAGCATTAATCCAATGGAGCCACCTCCTCGAATTCGCTAGAGATGTCCGTGATGCGTAAGCCTCCTCCCGCGAATCCCTAACCCCTTCCAAACCCCCAACAGCTCACCCATACGTAACCACAGCTACGAAGAAAATCTCACCGAGACCATGCTCACCTACTCCACGCACCCTCCCCACTTCATCTCCGAAATCGAAGTCTTTGCCGGCGCCATCATCGGCAAAAACGGTGCTCAGTCGAAACGCCAGCGCGAGTTCTCCGTCAGCATGAAGGACAAACACGAGCGCGACGTCGCGTACACCGTCGCTTGTATCCGCCAAGGCGACTGCGTGGATGAAGATGATGACGAGGGGGTCGGGTTCGGTGGTGGTGGTGGTGGGGGTGGGAAGAGGGAGGCGCTGGAGAGGAGTATTGCGTGTTTGGCCGTAGGGGTCAATACCACGAGGGTAAGGAAGAGGGTCGGGGCGCTGGTGAGCTTTGCGTGGGTGGCCGCGGGGGTGTGTTTGAGGGAGGTAGAAAAGTTACAGGGGGCTTGATGGAGGGGCTTTGGGGCTTTGGGGCTCTTTCCGCATGGGGGCAGAAAAGGTTGATGATGGGATCAAGAGCCGGGACTGCGCGTGACGATTTATGATTACATGAACGGGGATACAGCCAAGGGATATCGTTTCGTATGATCCAGCCAAGGGCTGGGCAGAATTCTTCTCGGGTGGACTCTCACCTCTATTTTCGGTTTGTTAAGATAACGGGCAAAGATATGCTTGATACTGGCAGATGACTTTATGATTTGGCTCTACATTATATATCGTGCACTTGGGATGCCTGTGTTGGAACCTAAACTGTGCAGGCGGGGCTACACTACAGCATAATTTGCCCCGGTGCATTATTGTCACCCTTGTTGGTTTGGTCTCTCGATATAGTACTATGTACGTACCCTTACCATGTCCGAACATAGTTTACTCGGCCTGAAGCGAACGGAGATCGTGTAGAAGAGGGATCTAGGCAGCGTTGAATTCATGGGGGTGTGTAGGTTCGGGGATACGAATGTGGGAGGATAGCGATTCGAAAGCCCCCCCCCCGATTGGTTGCGAGAGGAGGAAAAGAGGGCCTCGACGTTGTTTGGTATCGCAAAAGAGGGACTCGGGCCGACTCGGTTTGTAGATGGGAATGGATGGCTGTCACTTCCGTGTAGCTTGGTGGACAGTTCGGCGATGCGGAAGACGTTGGTTGGTTATAGGGAGGCTAGAAGACGAGTCCGCGTTATTGGTGGATGGAAGTTTCAGAGAGTTGGAAGAAAAAGAATGGATTTACCGTCTCGAGAGCAATATCCTTCCTATTCATGCTATTATCTCGGCATCTTCCAAGGAACACAGACAAGTTGGAGAAATATTTGTTGAACAAACGGTATAGTCTGAAACCAAGAACCTACTCTACCCTGTATCTACAGTGCACACCCTCTATCAGTCCCCAACCTCTAATCCCATCACCGAAAAATCAAATCCTTCCTCCCCGGTCCCGTCCCAATAAACTTCACCCTCACCCCCACCCTCTCCTCCACGAAGCTCACATAAGCCCGCGCATTCTCCGGCAAATTTTCAAACGTCTTTACCCCCGTCGTATCGCTCTCCCACCCCGGTAGCTCCTCGTACACGACCTCGCACCCTTCCAGCACATCCAAGTTGGCGGGGAAACTCTTCAGTAAGCTTCCGTCCGAGGAGAGTTTATAGGCAACGGCGACTTTGATGGATGGGAAAGTGTCGAGAACGTCGAGTTTGGTCAGGTTAAGCGAAGTGTAGTGGTTTACGGCGTGCGAGTATTTGAGGGCGACGAGGTCGAGCCAGCCGCAGCGGCGGGGACGGCCGGTGGTGGTGCCAATTTCGCGGCCGATGGTTTGGAGCTTATGGCCGGCTTTCTCGTGCTGCTCTGTCGGAAAGGGTCCGCCCCCGACTCTGAGGAGTGTCAGCCGTGGAATTCTTATAAAGGGGTTGAATGCCAGGTGAGCTTACCGTGTAGTGTAAGCTTTGACTACGCCTATTATTTCTTTAATCTTGAGAGGGTTGATGCCAAGACCTGAAATCGCACCGCCTGTCGACGTCGACGAGCTGGTGACAAAGGGGTATGTTCTGGAAACGGTCAGTCTTGTTGTGACCTTTCGGATCAAGAACACCGTACCCGTGGTCGATATCGAGCATCAGAGCGTTGGCGCCTTCGACAAGGATTGGCTTGTCTGCTGCTTGTGCTTCGCTCATCATAAGCACAGCATCGATCCTATACTGTTGCAGCGTTTCCCGATAGCTCTGAAGCGTGTCGTCAGCGGTATATTTCGTAAGCTCAAGAAATGGTGGGTTCCTCACATCAAACCTTTTGATCTCCTCGTCCACATCGTACCCCTCAAATCCATCATACCTATTCTTCATGTCCTCGGCCATGGCTCTCAACCATTTGTTCATTTCTTCCCGGTTATCCAGAACCTGATGTAGTCGTATCCCAACGCGCGCAGCCTTTGTCGTATAGCAAGGACCTATGCCTTTCATGGTCGTTCCAATCTCTTTTCCACCCTTCTCCCCATTGACCAGTTTTTTGCCTGATCTTCCCTCTCTTAACCTCTTTTCCTCGAGCTTGTCGGCCAATAAATGCATGTCGAATATTACATGCGCTCTATCACTGATCAATATCCTACCCTCTGTGTTCACCCCTTTGCTCTTTAATGACTCGAGTTCTTGGAGGAAACTAGGTACGTGAACGACACAGCCTGAGCCCACGAGGTTCTTGACCCCCGGCGTAACGATACCGCTGGGTATTAGGTGGACATCGAACTTTATGCCGTCCGCGACGATTGTGTGACCAGCTGTTAGATTTCAGTCCCGAGTGTGTCGGTACGGGGATTCTGAGTGGAAGGCATACCATTGTGACCTGTGGCGGAGTTAGCTGGCTTTTCCTATAGCTGGCATTAGAGAGAAGAACTCACCTCCCTGGGACCTGGCACATACGCTCATGGAAGAGCAGAGTAGGTCCGTCAACTTCCCCTTTCCTTGATGGATGTCAGCCGTAGTAGCCGTGATTTCACAGGATTGCAACTGCATTACCCTCATCGCCCCACTGACGAACCTGTTAGCAGCAACACAAAGATAAGAGGTGGAGCTTCCCGACTTGCGCTCCAAGGACTATTGTAGTCATCGTTGAAGAGGATTGATGGCCGTATACGTCAATGAGGGATTCGATTGACCAGATGATAGAGATATCGAGCAGCTCGGGCTCATTTATTGCTCCTTGGAAATATTATGACTTTACGACGTTGGTACAAGCAAATGAATCCGCCCCAGGTAACGTACAGTAAGGTACAGTAAGTACAGTACTCTACTTCAAGCACTGTGTAGGGCTGATGGTGGGGGGGGGGGGGGTCCTCGGTTATGACGTACGTTTGGTGCGCCAAGACTTCCGAGCCCCGCCCTTGTGCCTGCGCTTACCTGTTCCGGAGTAGGTCTTCACTCTCCCAACTTCTATGCGCACAGCACTGTATGTATCCGTACCATTGATATGTATCTGCAATCACACTGTGCATGATTTACACCGGATTAACAACACTGATGTTGCACGAGAACAAATGAACTCAATCTCTACAGTCTTGGCCAGTTATACAGAGGCGATCCCCGAGTGGGTATTAGGTGCGCGGATCTACCGCTACCACAGATTCCGTAGGCTGAGGGGACTAAGTAAGGTATCTACCTACCTAGCTTGATGAGACACGCCCTTCCATGTTTCTGGCCTCACTATTGTCCTCCAGTAGAGACTTCCATATCTTGAATATTAGAGGTTCATTTGAATTCATCGCTTTCGGCATCATGGCAGGAAGGATCGATTTTGACAAGTATATCGATATCTCGAAATTGAAGAACAAGACCGCCCTCATTACTGGAGGAGTATCAGGACTAGGTTCAGGCATAGCTGCAACATTCGCCGAGCATGGGGCCCACGTCACCATCGCGGACATCAACGAACAGAGAGGAAACGAATATGCGAAAGAACTTACATCCAAAGGATACAGGTGTGGAGTTCCCTAAATAGTACCTATTGGCATTAGGGATGGTTTGTGTATCAACATCTAACAAACGAAGCGTCAATTTCGCTCACACCGATGTAATCTCTTGGTCCTCTCAAGTGGCCGCCTTTAAATCCGCAATAGCCCACTCCCGGAATCAGAGTCTAGATATAGTTGTGGCAGCTGCAGGCCTCTTAGGTTCCCCTTTTATTTTACCGAGCAGCGAGCCGGTATCCCTCGATAAAGATCCGCAGGAGCCTCCGACTGTCGGGGCTGTAATGGATGTTAACTTCAAAGGAATCTACTTCACTAGCCGACTTGCTGAACATTACTTTTCTCTACTTTCCCCACCCCACAGCATCTCTGGCGATCAAAAATCGTTGATCATTTTCGGATCACTGGCTAGCTATATCGACTTCCCGCCAATTGCCGATTACCTTGCGTCAAAGGCTGCGGTAAGGGGCTTTTTTAGAGCGACTCGATCGACAATGGCGGAGAAAGGGTGTAGAATGAATCTCGTTGCCCCAGACATAATGGATACGCCTATGGCAAAAGATTTCGTTGGGATGTACCGAAGCAACGGGTTCTCTGTCGGAAATCCCAAAGATGTTGTGGATGCGGTGGTTAGATGTGCAGTGGATGATGAGATCTCCGGTAAGAGGGATGGTTTTCTATTGTAATTCTGCTAACGTTGGTCCATAGGGCGTTCTATTGGTGTTGGCGTCGAGGGGAGCTACGATCTACGAGATGACCCAGAAGGTCAAGATGGTAGGATCGTAGTACAGACTTTCCTGGAAAGAGGAGGCCAGAAGGTTATTGACTGCTTTCGGTCCATGTAATTTGGGCCATTAGGTTTGAACCGGTTCGCTACTGTACATGCTGTTTTCATACCCTAGAAAGCAAATAATGTTACCTTAATCTTGTATTACTGTCGCATTGCTATTCGGGAACCCCGTCCATTTCATTGGCCGCCGAAGGTGAAACTGGAATTCTTCGTCCTGCTGAATGTATTCATCACAAGCATAGTCCACCAGCCCAGGTTTGCGATCCATGAAGAGCCCGTACCAATTTTGCAAGGCGTTCGTAGCCCGTATCTAAATGTTTCCCAAGCCGTCCATCCATGATACGTTCCATAAACAGCAAGGATCTTTGAAACGAGCCAAATTCTAGCCAGGAAGAAGCTGACGACAAACGCGGCATCAGCTACTAATATAGACTTTCTTCTCTGAGCCGCGAAATTGCGAAGGTACCATCGTAGATTGAGGATTGGAGTGGACGAGTTCATCAACAGAAACATGACAATAATGTATATGCCAGCTTCACGGCCACGTGCGATATAGTAGTGCAGAACAAGAAGAGCGGTACCAATGCCCACATGATGGGTCATGAGAGTCTTGTCCAACCTCTTGGCACTTCCATGCAAACGGGCTTCGTATAATAATACAAACGTATCTTGCAAAAGGTACCCAACCTCAATCGCGGTGATAGTATTGGCAAACTCTGACTTTGCGGTAATGAATGGGTTGTCGCTGTCGTCGGGGTATCCTCCGGTACCTGCAATATGAGCCTTTGAGGAATTGGATAGCTCCGCTGGAGTCTCCGGTGACTGCCATTGCAGCTGCCGGAGAGCGGAAAGGGCAAGGATTGTAAGGGTGGAGTGGAGGGTGGAAATTGCTTTGATGGATTTCGAAAAGCGCCAAGGTGAAGGCTTGGAGCCACAAAGCGGTCGTAAGAGAACAGGATAGCCCAGAGCGGAGGATATCAGAGCAATCTGCGAGGGCAGGAGTGGCATTTTTATTTATTTCAGGGTTTTGCAGAATTTGCCCGAAAGACGTGGGAACTCGAAAAGAGATTATGACGATGACGTAGCTAGTGGCTACATAGAGGATAGGTACCGTACCCTGCTTATCGTTGTTAGAGCCATCAACCATCTCGCGGCCATGGGTGTGTTCAACAATGTTCCTGCAGTGAAGTAGTCTGAAAACAAACCACAGATTCGCTCATACAGATGTGTATGTATTTGTTCCCTACAGCTTTTGCTCCTTAGACTTCCCTTGTGAATCGGTCTTGCACTTCCAGAGCTCTTCTTCTTTTTATTGCTATCATCTGAATGCTCATGGGGTGAACGCGAGAAAGTAAGATTGCACCCTCACCCGGCAGAAAGGGCGATTAGATCTATCGAATTACTCCTTGCCCAGAAACGATGGCCTCCGAGTCCCAACTACCAGTCCTTCCACATGGCTCGTCAACCATTCTCTCGGGTCTATCGGAGACTTTCTCTTTCTATTCATCCCCTGAAGCTTTCATAACTTCTCGGGTCCTCGCCTTTCGTGAATCTCATCCCGACTTGGCGGATTCTCGAATTCCTGTTCGTGCTGAGGTCTTGAATCGAAATGTTGCCGTCATTTCGTCTTATGATCAAATCCAACAGGTCTTATGCCGATTAGACGTAATTTCGAGCTTCGGTGCTAGCGAAGCATATGATGAGCTGATGGCACCCTTCTTTCCACCCAGAAATCTGTTGCTGTCAGATGCCCCTTCGCATGGGCCAATGAAAAAGAATTGGACTGCAAAAATAAGATCCCTGCCTGAAAGCTCTCGTACCTTGATACAACCTATCGTACATTCACATTTCCAGAATACCGAGTCCGGTACAGCGATCAATCTATATGAGTCAATGAAAACACTGTCGTGGAAGATAATACTAGGCACCTTTCTATCTTTATCGAATAAGCACGACGTAACACCAAAGGATCTTGTAGAGATCGAGCACCTGCAAGAAACTCTCCTGCGTGGCCAGTTCTCTTTGTTCCCAGTGAGCATCAATACTAGATTCTGGCGCTCTCCACGGGCCAAAGGACTAGAAGCGAGGCGGAAACTCCAAGAATTATTGGAAGCTCGAGTAGCAGATGGCGCAACGCGGTGTCCATTTGTCACGAAGAATGAGTCGCAAAAGGATGATGTGGCAAATAATTTATTACTCTTTACGTCTTCTCTAGCAGTAAAAGCTTTAGCCTCGATTCTAACGGCTTTTGTTCTTAATATATATATATTCCCGACCAGAGATAAAGATAGTGATAGTTCGCTGGCGGACAGACTCCTGTCAATCGATAATGACGATAATCGAAACGCACTCCTATATAGCATCCTTCTGGAAACTGAAAGATTGTCTCCGCCAGTTGTTGGAATCATGCGAAGAAGCTTAAGTGAAGTGGTACTGAAATCCGGATAAGAGAGTACAAAGGATACACTTATCCCGAAATCTTGGGATGTGTGGCTGTATTTTGTTGGAGCGTTTCGCGATCCAGCTATGTTTGGATCAACTGCCAATACATTCGTACCAGAGAGATATTACAATTCCTCATCAGACGAAGATGGAACGAAGCAAGGCTTTGCGTTTGGCGATGGCCCCAAAGCATGCCTTGGGGCTTATTTGATGAGAGAAGTTGCTATGACAGTTGCAAAAACCTGTATTGGAATCTTATCGACAATTCTGGATCGAACACGAAGTTGGACATACAGGCACATGCAGAGAACATTCCTCACGGCGTACAAGGTTGGCTTGGATGGCAGGCAGATGTGCGGCCGGAAGAATGGGCAAGAGATATAAAACAGCTACCAATACAAAGGCCAACCAAGGCGGTGAATGTCAAGATCGTGCAGAAAAACCTATTGAATCTTTGACTCTGACACCTACTTCAAACAACGGTTGTAGCTTCTTTGAACGCCAAGCACGAAGAGGCTCATACGGACGAGGACAACGCGCCTTTTTCTCTCAGCTTATTCACAAATTGCTGTGGGCTCCCAGTGCAAGTGCCCAGTTCCGAACTGTCCATTACGACTTTCAGACTACCCTCGTTGTCGCCTGAAAGGACCATTGGAAAGCGTAGACCATTCGAATCCACATATTTTTTCGTCTAAACTCCTCAGTATATAGGAGTAATAGTAGTAGTGGTAGAAATAATCAGTAAACACACACCTTATCATCCAACTCATCCCGGTGCAACTGCTTAATCTCCAAGCCTCCCTCCTTAGCAATCTGCTGCTTCGCTTCCTTCCACCCAGCCGTTTCGTCCAGATGAAGGCCCCCGTGAGTGATGTCGCATGCTGCACATATGGGCCCGTCTTTTGATTGAGAGGTGAGTTTCTTGTAGCCGTAGGATAGCTTGCCCATTATTGAGGCGTCGGCGTTATAGAGGATGTACAGTGTTGAGGGCATTTTTTCGAATTGTGGGATTGCGACGGAGAGCAAGCTTGGTGAGTGTTTTACAGGTGTATCCGTACCCCGCACCAAGCTCATTCTTCGCTTAGAGAGCCTGCTTGCAATACAGACGGGGAAACGGAAGAGAGAGGAGACGTTTGAAATTTTCATTTCGGGTGCGGCAAACTGGATCAAGCGCGTCACTCTGAACTTTTCATCACAATGGCTGCTCTCAATGTACTCTATCCAGAGAAATCTTACCATCTCATTTCCTCTACTACACCATGTCAAAAAAGCAAAGTCATCAGGAGTTCGATGTTGTAGTCATCGGTTCTGGTATGCTGCATCTACTTCCCAGATGATTATTGTGACTGCTAATTGATTAAACAAAAGGCCTTTATGGCATTCAAGCAGCACGATATTATTTAGATATACATCCTGAAGCCGAGCTGATCGTTCTTGAAGCCGACGATGTTGTTGGAGGGGTTTGGAGTTCAAGTAATATCAAAATATTCCTATTCTCAGTCCGTCTCGCTTGTATTGCTTGTACTTGATATTTCAAATCATATGATATGTTAGTACTCGCTCATTGATTGTCGCAATCGAACTTATTCTACCATCATTAGTCGCATTCCCGGGTGCTTATTAGGATATCTTGTAATCGAAAAATTGTACTCCGTCTCTGCATTTATATAGTGTTTATTGCTGACTCTCGTAAAAAGAAAGAATCTACGATGCCTTCTGGACTCAAACCCCAACATCCATGGCCGAATTTTCAGACCGTAAACTACCACCCATCCCCGCATCAGAGCAATACTACAATTTCTTCCCTGCAAAGTACGTCACAGCGTACTTGGAATCCTACTTAGATTCTCACATCTACAACGACCAAACCCTCCGTTCTCGCATTCACTTCAGCACTACCGTCACTAACATCTCCAAACTTCCCAACAAAACGTGGCAAATCACCTGTACGCCCAACTCTCAGGTCTTTACCACCTCCCGCCTCATCGATGCCACCGGCCTGACATCCCTCCCTTACATTCCAAACATCCCTGGCCAAGATTCCTTCCGTGGCCTCACCCTTCACCACAAATCCTTCGGCGAGTCCTCCTTCCTCGGCGATCCGAACTGCCAGCACGTCGCCGTACTCGGCGGCGGCAAGTCAGCCGCCGACGTTGCCTATGCAGCTGCAAAGGCGGGAAAGTCTGTCTCGTGGATCATCCGCGAGGGAGGAAATGGTCCAGCTGCGTCTTGGGAGCAGAGGGGAAGGGACCGTACAAGAACGCGAACGACAGCTTTTATACTAGGTTCACGGCCAGCTGGTTGCCGAACCCTTTTCGGTTTGGGCAGCCGACATGGATGGAACGGTTCTTGCATGGATCAAAGGTAGGTAGGTGGATGGTAAGGAAGATGTGGGAGAGGGTGGATAGGGAGAATAGAAAGAAAGCGGATTTTGGGAGGGATGAGGGAAGGGAAAATGGGTTTGCGAGTTTAGAGCCGGATACACCGTATGCATGAGTATGTTTTTGAAGGCGAAGGAGAATGCTAATCGTATGCTCGCGACATAGGGTCTTTTGGCAAAACGACAGTTCAGGCGTAAACCAGCGCCCGGACTTATATCCGACGATTGCGACCAAAGTTCATGTCTACCGCCAATCTATCCACCGTCTATCGTCTAACTCTATCACTCTATCACCTAAGACAGATTCCGAAAAGAAATTACCTTACACTTTACCTTTGGATGTTCTGGTTTACTGTACCGGCTGGACTCCTCTTAGCCCTCTATATTCAGCGTCTATGGCATCAGAGCTTGGACTTCCAGTATCCCTCTCTGACTTTGATCCCACGAAGGAATCCCGCTGGAAGGAGCTTGAAGACCTCAAGGATGCTGAAATTATTTCCCGATTCCCTGCGCTCGCTCATCCTCCAGCTTATCACAAGTCGAAATCTACACACACGCCGTTCCGTCTACACAGAGCTATGGTTCCTCTTAATGATATTAGAGATCACTCAATTGTCTTCCTCGGCAAGTTAGTCGTTGGAAATAACTTTCGTGCCGCCGAAGTACAAGGATTATGGGCTGTCGCATATCTGGACGGCAACCTGTATCCCTCAACCCTTGAGTCTGAGCCCACATTGCTCATGAAGGAGAAGACACGAACTGAAGGGGAGATTGCAAAGACTGTGGCGTGGTGTCGAAGACGGTACCTGAATAAGGGAGAGCTGGGTAGCTGGTTCTATTTTGACATGGTTGATTATACGGATATGCTGCTAGCGGAACTGGGCCTCTCGAGTCACAAGCCGAGGGGATGGCTTATGGATATATTTGCGCCGTGCCGAGCTCAAGATTTGAAGGATCTTGTCGCCGAATACAAAAGCCGCTTTCAAGGTTTCATTGATCCTCCCGACTTCAGTTGAACGTTTGAGTCCGGGTCATGATATTAGGCCCCGGCTACGCACTCGAAGGCGTTATCCCACCAATTGAAGAAGGGTGCATAATATCTTGTACCGGTCTGGTGATGTTGGCTATGCCTCTTACTCCCGGCCGCCCAACCCTGTGGCATCAGCTTGTCATATCCCCAATCCAAGTCCATGCCCGAATGTATCTCCACCAACAACCATACGAATATCGGCACTAAAAGTGTACGAGTGAGAACGTGCGAGCCAATGATGTTGAGCGAGAAGTTGGCCAGTAACACCAGTCCTAGTCTTTCGATGACGTCCAACTGGTTGGTGATCTGTGGATTGATCTCAGCGTGTCCGTGATGCACCTTGTGAATCCTCCTGAGCACGGATATCTTGTGTAAAGCCAGATGGAAGAGGAAGAATACGGCATCATATATGAAGAGACTCGTTGCCAGCTGCAGGGCCAGTTGCCGACTTGTAGGTGGTAGAAGGGGCAAGGCGCGCTGCGTTGAAACGGAGAGTTAAGGGTGAATCGATGAAGAGTTGGTGCTAGGAAATTGCCTCGCATGGCTACGGTATTGGGATCGTAATTGCCGGAAAAAGCCATATCTTCAACAGGCACACCGCTGAACTTCTTGATCATGATGAGGTCAAGAAGTAGAAGAGGCGCGAGACCTTCTCTTGACCGTTTCGATGGCCTCTGTAGCTTGGGAAGCTTGGGTTGAGCGGTATCTCTGTCATTCTGTACAGCTAAGCGCAGGTGTGGATTGTGTCCAAACCTGTAGGTGAAGAGGGGCTCGATGATTGCGTAGCACAGAACAGTCCAGAAAGTCTCGAAGGTGGAGGATTTGTAAAGCTGTAATGTATAGAGGTAGGCATAGGCTATATCGAGGTATGGCTGGTAAACGGAAGGAACCAGGAGGGCACTTCCCACGAGCAGGCCAAGACAGAGGCGCGGAACCAAGGCCGTTGGGGGAGGGTTGATGAGGACTGGAGGACTCCGCATCATGAACTGCAATGCTTATTACCGCCAGTATACTCCAACTGAAGGTCGAAGAGTAGGGGGAGACGAGTGCAATCCGTTAGGACGCCAGGAGTGGAAAGATCGAGTTCATTGGCCATGTTCGAGGGTGTGAAGTGCAAGGATCGATGCAAAAGAATTGAAGAGACTCTCATCATCATCACCAAAGAAGCCTAATTTCAAGTTCAAGCCACGGCCGGTATTATACGTTAGCGTATTTCATCTGTGTAAAATCACTCATATATTAGTTTCTTTGCTCTTTCCTCAAATGCGTAGATTCAAGTATTGGAGATTCAGAACTCGCTATCCTGATACATCATGTTCGATATTCAGCTGCGATTGCTAAAAGATGGCATCTTCCAGCCTGTGTGCCAATATGTGCCACGCTTCATTACTCCAATCCATATAACTACCGCCGCTTTTTCCGCAGGACTTCTCTCCTGCTACTTTGCCAGTATGACAAGCACAACAATCTCCCTCATACTTTGGGCGCTCAATCGTGCTCTCGACTGCTTGGATGGTGCTTTGGCTCGCCATCGCGGGACTGCTTCAGACCTTGGCGGATTTCTGGACCTGCTGGGGGACTTCATCGTCTACTCCTCAATACCCATTGGCGTAGCAGCTGGGTGGAATGACACGGCCGGTGCTTGGAAAGCAGTTGCGGTCCTCGAAGCCTCCTTTCATATCAACAATTTCGTGTTGTTCTACGTTGCTGCCGTCGCCGAGAAAAGGGTATCAAAAGGTGGAGCCCAAGCCAAAGAGCTGACAAGCGTGATTATGAGGCCTGCGCTAATCGAAGGCATGGAAAGCGGACTGATCTTAACGGCCATGCTGGCTTGGCCAAGGGCGATTGAATGGTGGTGCTGGATCATGGCTAGTCTTGTGGGGGTTGGGATCGCTCAAAGAGTTGCTTGGACTGTGCTGGCGTTGAGCTGCTCTTGGCGGATGAGACCTGATTCCTAATCAAACACCGGATGTGGAAAAATTACAGTGCAAAGTATTCTAAGGGTAATGTAATAATACCTACGGTATACTAAAAGTCAGTCTTCCTCACTTCCCCACTTCCCCACAATGGCATCTGAAACTTGTTGCTCCATTTGCAGTAAACGATCCGAGAACGCAGAGAAGTGGAACTGTTTGATTCTTCTTACTTCGGGCCTCTTGTCGTTTGCGCAAGCAAGACTCTACACGAACACCAGAACCTCATATCCTGCGACAAAGGAGGCAGCGGAAAATACAACATGGAAAAGCCTTCTTTGGAGATAGGTGTAAATGCTGAGGCTCTCCAACACGAGGAAACAGTGGAAGTTCGACATGTACAGGGTGATCTGATAAACAGACCCGCCGTGCCCGTATGGCGTATCGTCATATCACTCACACTTCTCTTTTTGAACTACTTTCTTGCGCAATACGACAAATTTATCCTTTCATACTTTCAGACCGAGGTGGTGGCCTCCATAAGTCTATCGCCATCGGCTTATGGTATTCTGTCTGGCTATGCCACCGGTATCGTCTATGCGTTGTTCGCGTTACCCACGGCCTTTATTGCTGATTATACCGGTGCTAGAGTATGGGTTTTAACTGTTGCCGCAATATGGTGGAGCCTCTGTGCGATCTTTCAAGGCTTGAGCCAGAACTTCTGGCAGATCCTGCTGGCACGTATTGGGATGGGCCTTGGCCAGGCACCAGTAGAGGCACTCAGTGTAAGTCTCATCAGTGACTTGATGGGTAAAGAGTACGTTTTTATCGCTGAAAGGTACGTCAGCAGTGCCACATGGAAGGTTGTCCTCCTCTGTGTCTGCTAATTCAGGGTCTAGCGTATTGTACGTAGGTGTGTACATTGGCGAAGCAGTTAGCGGCCAGATCGCTGTGGCATTTGCTAAGACAAACACCCCGTGGAATACTGCTTTGATCGCCATTGGAATCGTAGGTGTTGTCGTGGCGGTGTTCGTTCGGCTCCTTGTCCGGGAGCCTCTGCGACAGACCTCATTGGTTAAATCTAGGTCTCTAAACCATCTGGGAGAGCATCCTCACTTGACCTCCACCAAAGCAAAGCTTGCGTATGCACGCAATGATCTGGCAGCTACCTTCAGCTATCTTGTACGGATGCGCTCTTTCTGGCTGCTCACACTCTCGGCGTCCTTTCGCCAGCTCTCGGGCAATGTATTTGGATATTATATGCCCACATATCTCTCGAGTCTGTATCCATCCCATCCAGATCTTCTCTCTCGCTATGGAATCGTCGTGGGTGTGGTCGGATCTGTCGCTGTTCTTCTTGGAGGTTCTTTGACCTCATATTTCTGGCGGAGGACAAAAATGGTACCCATCTATCTGACCGGAGTTGGTGGTATGGTATCTTCACTCTTCGTTCTTCTAATGATCTTCTCTCGATCTGTTGCTGGAGGCAGTGAGGACAAGGGCGTTAATATACTCTACGGCACCATGAGCGCCGCGTACCTCACCGCAGAGCTCTGGCTAGGCGCATTGAATAGTTTGGTTGTGCTCTTATTACCGCCACGATACAAGACTTTCGGATTAGGGTTATGGGCAGCAATTCAAGTCCTTGTATACTCTGCAGGTCCAGAAATCATTGGGTTGGCTTTAAGGGGCGACACAAGTGGCAGTCCGGCATATATTGCCAGTACAAAAGTCGCCTTGGCCGTAATCATTCCTGCTGGATATTGGGTGGCGGGAGTAGGGTTCTTGTTCGCACTTCCTTTAATAAGACGTGACTTGAATAGAGACTTTGTCCGAAAGAGCTTGGGACTGGGAAGAAAGACTGCTTACGGGATCTTCGCTGTCGTCCTCGGTGGACTGGTGATTGGGCTTTTTGTCGCCAGCCTTGTGTACCGGGCCTGAGAAAATCTCGGGAAAAAAATACTCTGGATCGTTCATCGCTAAGCTTTGATGAACGCAGACGTCGCTGCATTTTACGCTAAACCGAAGTTTATCTGCAATGGTGAAGGCTTCGAGGCCAGCCTTTGAAGGAATAGTTGCTAACTTCGAGTTCAAATATGATGGTGCAATAAAAAGGCTTCACCGACATTAATAGGCTGGTTCTTCAGTGGAAACACATTACAAATGTCAAGGTGTAATGAGACCATACAGCCGATACACTAATAGTATGAAGTAAACATGGTCGAAAGCTCAAATACATATTGCATTGAATCGTATGCCTTCGAGGACGGTTGAAGGAACCATACTAGTCGCAGTATATTCCATGCAATATTGGAATCGCCACTCAGGGTAGACGCGTAGAGACCCCTGAGATACACTGAGTGTGGTTGCATAGAGAAATGGGAATCGGTTGTAAATTACACGGAGAAAACGCGATTTCCCCTGCAACACCCTTAGTTCCACATTATCTTATTGTCGACTAGAGAGTAAAGAATTCTGTCTCCTGAACTAAGAGATGTGTTTCTTTCTTTGCGCCAAGACTCAAACTCTCGTTGATATGGCGAATCACGAAAGCAAGGCCAATGCACATTGATGCACTGCGATAAATGAGCCAAACCGCTACGCACGCTTTGAGTGTTTCGGGCTGCAAGAGCTCTCTCAAAGCGCTAGTGCTGAGGGCAACGAAAATACAGGGCGTAAGAGAGAGTCCAAACCACCATGCCCTTGAAAACGTCTCCCATGCCACTAGTCTCAACAAGTTTCGATCGACCGGCTTTCCGAAGCAGAATATGAACCCCTTAGCAATAACGACATGAATAAAGATGCAGGTCAAGTGAATTGCGACAGCTCAGAAGAGCATCTGTGGAAGCCAAACGAATGAACCGGTTAGAGTAGGGAATTATTGCGGAGTGAACCTGGAACAATGTCTCGAAGAATGTGTGCGATGTCGACGTAGACGCTGTAGAGAGATCGCCGAAACCAGCAGAAGTGGGAACATTCGAAAAGGTTTCATTTGAGGCTTATTTTCCGAACCGGGCGAGTTTGGGTGACTCTCGTCTTTGTATAACTCTTCGCCGTCGATACCATGTGGCTTGGGAACCTGTCCGTGAATGCGGCCCTTGATCAGTTCACCAAGACTCCCACGGAGTTCCCAATTCTCCCGTCTGCATGCGCTGGTGGCGAAACCCAGCGGGACTGAGAGCTCTACGGCTACGAATGCCGATTGAGCAGACCAGCCACTGATCAACGAGACGGCTGTAAAGATTGTTGGGTTAATCAATTTCGTGGGAAGCAAACAGCTGCTTGGTGTCGATTTTCTGCCGATCTTTCATTCTTGAAGGCCAAAGATGTGTTCAAAAGCACGAAAGCTGAATAATATAGCTGTCAGAAACACGAGGACGCTGTATCAATAAAAAGGTGTCCGGTTCTCGCTTCCGACCGAATTGTGAACGCCGCCAGCGAAAGATTGGACCGTATAGAAGTGAGGAGGTACCGCACTTTCCTATAGTGATTAGGCAGCATGCGCATCATTACTTCGGAGACTCTTGCTCAAGGAAGTGGGTCATCACTGCTTAAGCCAGGAGACACGGTTTCTCTTTTTTTATAGGCATACTTGACGACCGTAAAGGGTCAAAACCTAGATTCTTACGTGGTGATTGGTTGATCCATAAGATTCGCACTCAAAATCCTTCAATGATAGGTATGAAACCGATAGATTGATAACTTATCCACGACTAATTCATGTTGCAGATGAAGCACTAATCGGAAGGTCCATAGGTGAACGTGTGAAAGTTCAATTGTAAAAAACAATACCCGTTAATCAAAACAGTAGAATTGGTTAACCAAGTACTATAGCTCATCGATTCGAACTCAGAATGAAGACCTGTGTTTCTGGTACTATGGAAGGATCTTTCCCACTAGAAGTACACTAAGCAACTGTACTGTAGCTTGTTTGAGGTATGGGAATGTGGCAAGACACACATCAGTAAAACTAAATTACGTCGGCGAAATCGGCAAGACAGACACATCGTGTCAATATGTCAACGCCTTACGATGTCTCACTGGGAGCACATTCTGAAGACAGACTTGGCGAGGTATATCATTCTTCATAATGCTACGTTAGGTCTGAGCTGGCTAACTGGTGTTTCTTATCTACAGCTTCGCACAACCAAGTGCTTCTATCTTGAGAACAATTTTGACCTCTTTCAAGACGTCTCTATTGCCAATTGCAACTACTATAATTTCTGAAGGTTCTATTGTCCGCGATGGTTCTGTCTGCTTGAACAGAAAACGACAATTAGATAGGAGGGACAGGGCAAATAGTGCATCGTTCTCTTTGCGGCACGAAAGGAAGTACGAGCATGAGTGCATTGACATGGTTCAAGCAAAAACCGAGGGAGGACTTTTCATGATCGTCTGAGCTAATTGATAGATACAAGCAAGCAATGATTCTACCCATTCATAGCTCAAACTCTTCAAAGCGGATCAATATATGACGCATCAGTCTTCATGAAAAGCTTGGTAATCCCTTTTCCTTGTCCCAGCGCCACCTGTCTCAGGAGGCGAGTAGTTCCCGATCACTTGACTTTGGCACAATGACTTAGATTACCGCCGCGGAATATCGACGTCTTATACATGCTTCATTGCCATACTGGAACACTTGCGTCAGCAATTAGTCACAATTGAAGTGAACATCATCTCACTATAAGGTGTGCCATCTGAACTGCATTGGTCCCACTGCTATCCATCTCTAGTACAAATGATACGACTTCCATCACCGCACTTGTGACCCTCGCCCCCTTTTACGGGGTCTCAGCTCTCCGGAGAAGGAGCGGTTGGGTGTTGGCGGGGTGGTACCGGCAGGTTGGGGATTCCAAGAATCTATGACGGGATCCAGGGTGGCAAGGGCTTCGCCGATCGTGATTTGTCGAGGCTCATTGACGTTGTCGATGAGACGCCACAATCGAGAAGGACACAGCGTGGGGGTGAAACCAATCGGTCATGGCGAGGGCAACCCTTTTGGAAAAGATGAAAGAGACAAGCTGGATGACAAGCCAAATATGGGACTGGTATTCGCCGTATACGAGTACTTCCGATGTTACTATCGTTTAGCTGGACTACATCAAGACCAACACAGCTGGTCATAAACCTGTCCTTTGATTGCTGTGTAATGCGCTCGCGGATCTTGCCTTTGAGCGTTCTCCGGTGGGAAACCCAAAGATGGAAGTGCTACCGGGAAACCGCAAGGTCCAGTTTCGATTTTCGTATGGCGTTTCAGTCGTGGTTTGTGAGTAACCTTGCAAGACATTCATGGTGGTAGCGTTATTCTGGGGTCATTGTATACCACATTGTTTCAAGCTCTCTACCCATTGAGACGCACATTGCTCGCAGCCTGTCCGCATGGGATTACCACACAGGGTTGCATTCCAGTTTTTCACCTCATTCGAAGGTGTCTTACGAATATGGCTGGGTGTAATTTGATGGTGAACGAATGTGCTTTGGTGCATCGAAGCAGCCGCCAAACAGAGAGAAATGACTGGACGCTACGCAGAGGTGCCAATTTAGCTTACCAACGGAGGCAGGTAGATTAATGTTGCGAGACAAACCAGAAGTACTGGTTCAAACCAATTTCTATGGTCTTGCTCCTTTAGCATGGTCATGCACACATCAACATGGATAACTCGGATATCTCGGATATCTCCACCCACCAGCGTTTAGGAAAACTAGCCCTCACATCATTGGTTACAATTGACGAACACAGGATTTACGACATCAAATATTGAGCACTGGGATACAAAATGCCACCAAAATGGAAGGCCCTGGGTCTTGCTGGACGTGACATGAAGAAAGCAAGAGAAGAAGCCGGTCGATTCCTCGGCCCTGATCCTCCAATATGGAATAGTTTGGGCGCCGACATTCAGCGAGCGAAGGTCGCAAGCTATCTTGAGCATTTACGAGAAACCGACAATCGCTACATTGCTGATAAGCTCCTGCAAGATGAGGATGTCGTGTTCGAGCTTCTACGAACGAGGATCAAGACCATACGTAACAAGAAAGGTTCGAGTCAAAACAAATTTTCATCATCTCCTGTACTTACGCTGTACAACGTTAGGCTCTGCTTCGAGCGCATCTTCACCCACGTTTTCACGAGACGACGCCAAACCTGATCCTAAGATCGCCGAGAATACGAACGATGTGGGTGATCGCCATGAGGGTGGACAGGACGGCACATTAGATACAAGCTAGCGGGCATCATGCATTCAGGTTGGGTGTGTGAAGCATTTGATTATCAAGGTGGCGTCACCTACGAGCTGAGGGCCGCGTGAACCTAGCCATCGTTTGCTACTATTCTCAGTCCACAAATGTCGTTCTACATGATGCAATGACGAATATTGTTCCCGAACCCTCGCTCTTCTTCTTTCGCCAGTGTTAACCCTTTAAATTCTCAGCTCATGAATTTAAAAGATTCGTTTGATTTATCAGGCAGCCATCATTCAGAACAGGGAGAAGCATCTCAGCTAAGTGTCTTACAGACCTGTTTCGTTTCCTCAAAGATTCTAGTGAGTTGTTGAGTATGAATTAACCAATCAACATCTGAATACATTGTGATAACTGAGATTTCAAGACGTGAAGTGATTAAGATATTGCTATGTAAGATTGAGTTGATTGAAAGATATGACTAAAGCGACTTTAATGTAGTACTAGCTAAACAGATCTCTTCATTCTCGACTGATCATCTTTAATCATTAAATAAATAAATTAATTGATTACAAGATCAGAAAACTAATTATTCAAAATGATCTTTGTATCACAACTGCACTATCATGAAAATCAAATGAGCATGCAAATAGTCAAATACTACTTAAATGTAATGATAACAGCATTAATTAACGTAGAAATGTCAGATAATGTGAATTATAATATATATTTATTCATGAATGATTATCACTCTTTTTAAGAATAATCTGATACATTCAATGCTTCTGATTCAAAATAAAAGAATTAATACTCTTTGAATTCATTATATTCAACTTTTTTCATTTATCATATCAAATCAGTTTTAACTTTCAATTTCAATTTATCTTTAATAAAGAATTATTAACATGATACTTAATTCTTTATGAAATTTCATCTATGTTTTATAAGATTAAGATCAAATAAAGTTATTATTTAATTAAAATAAAATATTTATTTTCTGCTTTATAAATTATAAATAAAGATTTGTTTCATTGAAAGATGTAATTTGAAACTTTATTTTACATTAATAAAATCCTGTTTCAGCATGCAAAATCTTGATTTTCTGATGAATGAATAAAAGAAAAGATTGAAAAATACATTTATTATAATAATATTAATCAATTTCTTTACATGCAGAATGTTTATATAAGATGAAGAAAAACATAAAAGCATAAGTGAAAACTAGATTCATCTGTACATGATGTTGATTACGAATCTTTTGATTCTATTCTGTGTTCAAATAGAAGTTGAAAGAGTCAAGAGATCTTAATTCAACGCAGTTTAAACAATGTTAAAACGTTGCGTGATCAGAAAAGTCATCATGCAGAGTTTTCACTCATGCAACAACATTCTTTCTAACAGTCACAATTGATCTACGAGAAAGATTAATGACATGTCAAGATCAGTAAGTGTCAGAATCGTGTCTAAATGATACAATCAGTGAAGATCAGAATTGATAGTGCTTGATCTTTAGAAATAGCTATAACTGAATATTAAGAATACAGAAGAAGATTGATACAAAAGCTTCTATTTATGTAATGTTCAAAGACTGCGCTAGACTTGAAAGAAATATGTTTGTGATATGAAAAGAATGTGATGTAAATGAACAAGATGTTGATGAAAGAAAAGAGTGTTGAGAAAGAAAAAAAGAGATTGAGTCATATCTGAGTGATATCTGAGTTAAACCTGATGTGAATTGATTAAAGCTTCAGTCTTGTTCAGTCTTATCAGTCTTGATATGCTCATAACAGTAAGAGATGAAAAGATACTATTAGTGATTAAACAATTCAGATGCTGAGTTTGAGAGTTGTGATTGCAAGTGATTGAAGAAATGATGATTCATTAATCACGTCAATATACTGAAATGTCTTCATCACATCAATAGTGTCATCAAGTAATTGATGAAAAGATATCAGATAAAATAGTTGTTTCAGATGATGAGTCTGAGAATCATGATCATATGTGCTCAAAGAAGTAGTGACTTGTCAATCACGCTGATATACTGAGAGAACTTGAATTCATCTTCTTTACTTGACATCAAGTCATACATCTATCTACATGAAAAATTGAGAGCGCAAGAAAGTAATCAGAATGCATTTTCTTTTATTGATTAAAATCAAACATTAAATGATTGTGATCACATGTTTATATTAACAATTTATTCAATGTCTACGTGACATAAATTAAATCAAGAGAAGAAAAGAGTTATTCAGTACAATCACACTTTATCTTTTCATTGTGCACATCTTTCTTTCATCACATATTTCTCTGCTCAATGAATGATAATCATTAAGCAAAAGAACGCAGTTTTTGACACTACAATCATGAGCATAACGAATGCAATGAAATTAACTTCGCGATCGAAGATCGAAAATTGAAGCATTGTTGTATAAAATATCATCAATGAAGAGCAGAATAAAGATGATGCATCATAATTAAACAGCACAGACATTCTCATTAAGAGTTTACTTGAGCATCACACGCTGAATAAAAGCTATAGATTCATTACTGATAACATAATATCAATTTTATTGTTTCAACGATGTGAAGTCATCATGTAGTCAACGAGTGATTTTCTCTCTCAGAGAGTTTTGTTCATTTGATACACATAACATAGTTTTCTTCATGAATTGAGTTTAAATCTATGTCACAAGAATATATGAATTCAAATCAAATAAGTGAAAACTTGTTTATAATTTCTTTGTTAACAGTTGACAATGAGATTCATCTGTACATAATGTTGACTATGAATTTTTTGATTCTATTCTGTGTTCAAATAGAAGTCAGAAGAGTCAAGAGATCTTAATTCAACGCAGTTCAAAAGATGTTAAAATGTTGCATGATCAGAAAAGTTATCATGCAGAGTTTTCATTCATGTGACAACATCTTTCTAACAGTCACAATTAATCTATGAAGAAGATTAATGACATGTCAATGTTAGTAAAAGATGAAAAGATATTGCTAGTGAAAAAGATAACTCAGATGAAGAGTCTGCAAATTGTGATTACAAGTAAACTGATCATTGAGTTGAGTTTTAAGTTGACATTTTGAACTCAAATCGAGATTGAGTCAAATTGCTCACATTTTCAACTTAACTTGAGTCAAGTTACTCATATTTTCAACTTGACGCGACTCGATTCGACTGAGAATTGAGTCAACTCAACTCGACTCGTCAAGAACTTGAGCTTGATGTTCAGAGAGCTAAATATAGAAATTTTTCCGGTTTTTAACTTTTGCATTATCTTTTAATAGAAAGTCATGAAGAAAAACATAAAGATCGTTTGATAGAGAGTCATGACGAGAAACATTAAGAAAATCATGAAGAGAAACATGAAAAGAAACATGAAGAAAGTCATGACGAGAAACATGACGAGAAACATGAAGAGAAACATGAAGGAAAAACATGAAGATCGTTTGACTTTGATAGAGAGTCATGACGAGAAAACATGGTAGAAAGTCATGAAGAAAATCATGAAGACTGTTCGTTCAAGCTATTTACATCTATCTAATATCTTGTCGAATCAAGTCGAGTTTTTGAGTCGAGTTATTGAGTCAAGCTTCTCAACTCAACTCAAGTGCTCAGATTCAACTTCTCAATTCAACTCAACACTTTTTCAAAAAAATTTCAATTCAACTCAACACTTTTCAAGTCAAGTATTCAACTTGAACTTAAGTACTCGACTTGACGTGATCAGTTTAATTACAAGTGATCGAAGAATTTGTGACTCATCAACTGCATTGATATTGAAACATCTTCATCACATCAACAGTGCTGTCGAGTAATTGATGAAAAGATATCAGATAAAATAGTCATTTCAAGTGATGAGTCTGAAAGTCATGATTACAGTGCTTGAAGAAGTAGTAACTTATTGATCATGCTGATATATTGAGAGAGCTTGAACTCATCTTCTTTACTTGATGTCAGATCATACATTTATCTACATGAAAAATCAAGAACTCATGAGAATGATCAGAACACATTCTCTACTATTGATCAAAGTCATGCATTGAATGATTGTGATTGCACATTTATATTAACAATCTATTCAACGTCTACGTGACATAAGTCAAATCAAGAGCAAAATAGAATTATTTAATACAATCATACTTTATTTTCTCATCATACACATTTCTTTTTCATCACATATTTCTCTGCTCAATAAATGATAATCATTAAGCAAGAGAACATAGTTTTTGATATTACAATCACAAGCATCATGAATGCAAAGAAAACATCTTTCATCTTTGAATCAAGAATTGAATCAAAACATTGTTTGTATAGAATATCATCAATAAAGAGCAAAGCAAAGATGATGTGTCATAATTAAACAATATAAACATTCTCATCAAGAGTTTACTTGAGCATCACATGCTGAATAGAAGCTATAAATTCATTACTGATAATATAGTGTCAATCTTATTGTTTTGACGACGTAAAATCATCATGTAATCAACGAGTGATTTTCTTTCTCAGAGAGTTTTGTTCATTTGATATACATAACATAGTTTTCTTCATGAATTGAGTTTAAATCAATGTCACAAGAATGTATAAATTACAATTACAATTTCATTGTTAACATAAAAGCTTTGCTCTTTGAATTGCATAAGCTGCTCAATTCAAAGATATTCATAAAACATCTGCAACAGTAAGAACAATTATAAAAGCAGTTCATTTCTTTTTATTCTTGAATTAATATATATAACAAGATTTTTTTCAATTTAAAGCTATGAATTTTTAAAATATAAACATGAAATATTGTAAAAAGTTCTTATCACAGCACATTGAATTTTATTCTTTTTTCTTCTTTCATGTGACACTGACATGCTTTTAATCTTGATGCTTTCTCAGTATAACACTTGTTTTATCTGTATATATCATATGATTTCAGTCTTTTGTTGTAAGATAGTTTCAATGCATTTAATTTTTGCATCATTGAAATTGTATGAATTTTATTATGTCAGTGAATCAGAGTTTGTGACGAGATAAATAGTATTATTTGTAATTTGCTTAAACTTGTCGTTGAGTTCAAGTTGCTCAGCTCAACTCGAGTCGAGTTTCGAGTTTAAATTAAGAGAAAAAGAGGTTGAATCTTTCTACATCAATCATCATCTCTATTGACTGTTATTTCTACTTGAGATAAGCACTATGCAATCTGATTTAGCTGTACACGTCGCATTTATTGAGTCAATCATTTCAGAAAGAAGAGAAAGAGTAGTGAAATGTTACGAGCGTACACTACAAAAGATAACTCAAACAATGTTTACTGAAGAGAAGCTCATAAAGATAGAAGATCAGTGATTGAAGAAACAAAGTTTGATGTTGAAAGTTCGAGAAAGAGATGAAGAAGAGACGAAAATTACAATATAATTTGATCTGTTTTCTCTGTTTTCTCTGTTTTCTTCGAGTTCTCAGACGTTTGCGACTTCAAAATGTTTAGAACGCTCAGCTCTATAGTTGATTTCTAAGCTTTGATTAGTCAAAAGTCTTAGTAATTAGCAACGCAGTTGCTTCTACTGACTGATTTTGATGTCACATCACTAGCTTGAGTTAATCTTAATTATTTGATTTGTAAAATGATTGACTCTTTTATCGAAGTCACAAAAGCTAAATCTATTACAGTTAATCGTTCGATTTTCAATGAAGTTCGACTCATCTACTCGCTCATCTACTCGCTCATCTATTCATTCATCTACTCGCTTATCTACTCGCTCATCTACTCGTTCATCTACTCGCTCATCTACTCGCTCTATCAATCTCTTTATCAAACGCTCTATCAAATTTTCTATCAAACGCTCTATTGAATTTTCTGTCAAATTCTCTATTAAACGCTCTGTCAAATTTTCTATCAAACTCTTTATTAAACGCTCTATCAAACGCGTTGATCGAATGCATAAAACATGTTAAACAGTGCTTTAAACAATGCTTTCTACATGACTTGAGAACAGTACTGTTATCTTTGTGATTAGTAATCTTCGCTCTCAGTCGAAAATCAACGCTAGAAAATTCAGAAGATTCAGAGTATTTACTTCTTCTCACTTCTTTCTTTCTTCATAGAACAGTTTCTACTTTCTATTTCGTACGAAATAATGCTAACTGACTTAATAGAACGCACTCTTCATGACTTGATATCAAACTTTCTACTGATCTTTCTGCTGAGCTTTCTATTGAGCTTTCTACTGAGCTTTCTACTGAGCTTTCTACTGATCTTTCTACTGATCTTTCTACTGATCTTTCTACTGATCTTTCTACTGATCTTTCGATCGATCTTTCGACTGATCATTCTACTGATCATTCTACTCATCACTTTACTCGTCATTCTACTCGTCATTCTACTCGTCATTCTACTCATTATTCTACTCGTCATTCTACTCATCATTCTACTTATCATTCTACTTATCATTCTACATGCTCATCATTCTACATGCTCATCATTCTACTCATCATTCTACTTATCACTCTACATGCTCATCATTTACTCGCTCATCTACTCGCTATCTACTCGCTCACTCAAATTTTCTATCAAACGCTCTATCAAACTCTCTATCAAACGTTCTATTAAACACTCTATCAGACTCTCAATCAAACGCTTTATTGAACTCTCTATCAAATTTTCTATCGAACTCTTTATCAAACACTCTATCAAACTCTCTATCAAACTGAGCTTTCTACTTGAGCTATCGACTGAGCTATTGACTGAGTCTTCTACTGAGCTTTCTACTGAGTTATTTACTGATCTTTCTACTGTTCTTTCTACTGATCTTTTTACTGATCTTTCTACTGATCTTTCTACTGATCTTTCGATTGAGCTTTTTACTGAGCTATCTACTGATCTTTCTATCGATCTTTCAACTGACTATTCTACTGATCACTCTACTGATCATTCTACTCATCATTCTACTCATCACTTTACTCATCATTCTATTCATTACTCTACTCATCATTTTACTTATCATTCAAGAATCAAATTTGTTCTTTATCAAGCATCAAATATAACTCTATCAAACAGTCTTTATGATTTCTACATGATTCTCTACATGACTCTCTACATGACTTTTTACATGACTCTCTACATGACTTTCTATATGACTTTCTATCAAGCTTTGAATTGCTTCGTAATCAAGAATCAAATTTGATCTCTATCGAGCATCAAATATGAGCTCTATTGTACATTCTACGTGACTCTTTATCAAACATTCTACATAACTTTCTATTGAACATTCTACATAATTCTCTATTGAACATTCTACATGACTTTCTATTGAATCATCTTCATAATTTCTTTCATGACTTTCTTCATGACTCTCTATCTCATTAGTTTATTCATTAACTTTCTCATTAACTTTTTCGTTGACTTTTTCATTGACTTTTTCAGCGCATATATTAAATTGTGTAAATAGCTATTATTTAGTTAGTCAAATTAATTAGTAATTAATCTATTATACGATCACAATAATCAATAAGTTCTGAGTCAGCAATAGCTGAAAACTGCGTTGCTTTTCATTGATAACAGACTTGCTTGAGCAGTCAACGAATCTAGTATATATATAGACTGTCTTATTGACTGTCAAGTAGAAACATGTGACGTTCGCATAATCAAAAACATCTGATCTGACAATCATATAATCATTCGTGATCTCTATTGTCATATATTTCGTAACTCATATAGACTTCGTCTATTCTTTGAGAAGATCTCGTCGAACATAGTCATCTGACAGATCTTGAGTGTATCAATTCTAATTAAAACATCTGCGATCATCACACACAAGCAATTGTTATATATGCAGATTCATTCAATGATTGATTTTCTCAGCATCGTCTTGCTGTCATTAAATCTAGTCGTCGTCAGAAAAAGCAAAAGCTCAACAGCTGCTCAGCGACATTAAAAACTCTTTCTATGTAAAGATTGAGTTAATGAAGTGAGTGAGTGAGAAAATGAGCTTCTCTGATCGAAATCGAGAAGATGAACAACAAGTGTAGAAAGAGCATGCTATGTTTATGTCTTTGAGCAGCGACGTTTTTCAGAGAGTCTAAGCAGACAATCTTCGCAATCAGTCAATAGTACTTTGTCAAGCAGAGATGTATAAATCGTCGTTACAAGTTCTAATTTCACTTCAGATGATTCGTCATCATAATTGAGTGCAATGAAATAGATTCTGATTCAAACGCTTCTTGATTCACTACAGTTGTTGATGTTCACTGACTTTCATTTGAAGCAAAAGTTTTATTAGTCTTGTTGATTTCGTGAAAAATGTCATCTGTGTCTGACTTCTGACTCTTTCGAAGAGTAAAAAAAGAGAGAAGAGAAGTATGAAGCTCGACAAAAATCTTTTCTATGTAAAGAAAGAGAGTCATAATTGAAAGACTTATGAACAGCATCTCAATCGCAGACTCTACAGCTGTTCAACTGCATATGTTGATATACTCTATGTGATCATCAGCAATTTTGCGCATGACATGTAGATCAGAATATATCTACAAGTGATGTTCTCAATATTCATCTTTACTATGACAATCAAGCGTATAATAGCAATGATCACGAATCTGATCAGCATATTAATTATGTAAACTTGTGTTCGATTATGATCAATTTCACGTACAGTTCACTCAGTAAAAAAATGTCTGCAACACTGATCTTTTTTGCTAAGAATAGTTGAAGACGTCATACTGTTGAAATTGACAATGCTAAGATGACAATGTTCAGTGTCAAATTCATAGTATGAACATCAATGATGTAACTCAAAGAATTGAAGCAGTGTTTGAATGTTGCAATCTCTCAGATCTTTTGCAACGAGTTGCATTGAAATGTTGCAATAAAATTATTGATTAGCATTCATAGAATCATCAAAGTCTCAACGATATTGATTTATTGTTGAAATTGCTGAGTAGCAAATATTCTTCGATAGAAGAGAAGAATCGATAGCTTGATCAGTGTCACTGCTACTTCATAAATCTAATAATCAGCATAATTCATCTTTTGAAATGTTAAAAAATGATCTTCTATATGTTCTGCAAGATGATATATCTTTCAGTATTTGATAAAATCAGCGAGCGAAATTGTGATGATATGTCTGTCATTATCATATTTGTTCACTAAATATGAAGTGTTTTAGTATCAACAGATCATGAAAGACTTCTCGATACACACAGAATATAAACACGACGACATTTTCTATAGTGAACAGCTGAGAAAAGTCAGCAAAGTAGTCACTTTAACAACGACGATTGAGAAATCAACAACTTCTGCAATAATAACATAATCATCTGCATCTAAAGCAAGCTTCTGCACTTTTCACGTCAGTAGTTGTAGAATAATAGCAATGCAAGTAATGAAGATGACAAAATCAATAGCTATCGAAGTCAGATATGAGCGATTTTCGAAACTCATCTCAAAGAAAATCGATAAAATCTGATCTCAGTTGAGATTATTCAAGTTCAGACTTAGATGCTCAACAGAGTTGTAGCTCAACTTTGTCTAAGATTTAAAACGACGAAATTGAATATGCGACTCATAGTGAACATGAGATCAGAGTCTGATTCATGTAGTTAACTGAAGCGAGTAGATGAGTGTCATCACTCTCTCATAAATCTAAACTACTGTCTGTGTCATCGCTGATCGCTGAGTTGAAAGATGTCAAATGCACAGTAAGATTTTGAAAAATATGCGTGTTATTCTGAGAATCAAAAACGAGAAGCAAAGTTCATTAATGAATTGTTCGAGAAAGCTGAAAATGTTAGCAGTACAATCGTCTGACGCATGCAGTGATGACTTCAGCGCATGCATGCAGATGCATTCATGAGACTAACATAAATGATTCTGTTCAGTAAACTGTTCAGAAAAAGAAATATCTGCATGATGATTGATAATAAATGCTGTACACACGTATGTGAACATGTTACATAACATATGATTCAAGAGATTCATCTTGAAAACTATCTGACAAGTTTGATCGAAAAGAGTTGTACGTTTGATGATGATGCATGCATAGAATATCACTTTCATCTCAACAAAATCTAGATGAAAATGTGTGAAAGAAATATCTATCTATTCGCAAGACACTCGCTCTTTTTCTTGTTTCAATTCAACGTCGTTTTCTTGCATTGAATCTATTCTTCATCTTGAAACAGATCAAACTCTTCATGTCTTTCTTTTCGCTTTCGTTTGAACATTACTGACGATTGTTGTCGAACTAAAGCTCTTGTATCAGATTAGAATCTAAAGTTCTTTCGTCTCGCACGAAAATGCATGCTATAGATGAGACTTAGTCATTTTTCTTAAGAAGTTCATCACTTAATTCTCATTTAAAGTCTATAGATATTCTTCTAATGTGATTCTATGAAATTTAAATTATTTCTCAAAACGACGTCATAACTAGCAAGAATGATTACATGTTGCAAAGAAACAGTCAAGAATTCAAACGTCTCAACGCACAGCATTAGTTCATGATTTCATTCTCAGATGAACATTTAATTCATATCTTCATATCTCACAAAGATCTGTGAGCTGTGATGAACGTAGCGACAGATACTGAAGTTTGACTACGAGATATTGCAGCATGTTCAGAATTTTCTAGTCAAATGAATGACAAAAAGACGAAATTCGTGAGTTTTGATATCTCATCAGAGCAGTTTTCGTCTGTCGAAGATTTGTCTTTCAATCTCGAATTTGTGATTTACAACTTTATCAAGTCGTTTTCTTCTGAATATCGTAAGAAGTTCGACTTGATCAATGTTCATCTGCTTAATTATGTGATCAAGACTCTAGACTTAAAGAAGATTGTTCAGCATATTCTACAAATTCTACGTGAGTAGTATGTTCTACTTTAAAGATAATCAATTAACACATGTGATAATTCAGAATCTGAAGAATTATTACAATGAATAGACTGTGATGCTGAAGACAGTTGAACTACTTTCGAGACAGCTATGACAATAGCTACGATCAATCATGTCATATTCAAGAAGATTGCTCAAGATCTTCTTTCAGCGTTGATGATTTATACTGAATACACTTATCTTTTTGACTGCTTTGTAGAATTGCTACGTCATTAATCAAGATCATACTCTTCTTCTCAACGTAAGTTCTCGACAGACAGCTGAATTCAATTAGTCAAAGTTTTGAACTTATGCACATCACTCATTTACAGACGATCTCTTCTCAGAATTATTTCTCGCTCACAGTTACAACGACGAAAAAGTCGAGTATTCTTTTCGTTGCTATCATCTTGCTTGAAGCAAGTGTTTCTTGCAAGAAAGATATGACAGCAGATTCTCTGACTTCGAGTCAAGAGATTGAGAAGCTCGCTAAGAATGTCATATCAATGAGTGAGTTAATCGAGACGATTAAATGTGAAGAAGATCATGCATGTAATAATTGAGACATGAAAATGATATGAATTGTTGCAAGAAAAGTCATTATTGTGAATAAGAATAAATTTTGAATGTCTGCAAAGTACTCGATCTGATAGACTGAAACAACGCTAAAGTTTGTCATCTTTTTGCATCGTTTCATCATCTGCTAGCTGTACACTATCAAGAATGAAACAAACTTGATGAGAGAAAGTCAATTGCTTAAGTTTCTAATTCAAAATTGTAATTTCGACGTCAAAATGTTTATTTTTAATCTCGATAGATTGAGTTTTAAGAAATAATGATTTCATCTCTTGAGATAAAAGCAACTTCTTGATTTTCAAGTGCAATGATAAGATAGAGTAGAAGTGAGTCGTTGAATAGCTCTTAACTTGCGATCTCTCAGCAGTCGCTTGCAAAGCGTTTGCGAGAAGCTTCACATTGTTTCACACTGAGTCTGATCAATAGTTTTCAAGCATTTGATGTTAATGATCGATCACGAAGTCTAGTATCTTGATGATAAATCTTTTCTCTGAATTCTTGAATCTCATTCACACTGTTGTGATATTCTTCAATGTTGTCTGAATCGACGAGAAGAATTGAAAGTGTATAATTGATTTGAGAAAACTTTGAGAATGTCAGAAAACTGTAAATCTCACTCATCAAGAGTCTGAGTTATTCTTAAGCTTTGCGAGCTCAACAGAGACAGTTTTGACGCTAAGAATGTTATGCATTGAATAAGAAATACTCTTTTCGAAATTCAGATTCATGTTTCTGCAACTACTCAATTATAAGATCATGAAGAATGAAGATGATGAACTCATGATGCATACTCGACAACTCTTTTCGTGTCAGTCTGAAGAAGAGTGAAGTGAATTGTTGAGACATTGATGTCTAATTTTACATCTTTAATATTCATCACGACTTTTTCAATTGCTGCAGAACGTATAAAGATTGTTTGATTATTGAATGTGTCTGATTGATTGTAGCTTCAAAGAGTGAATCTGAAGTGCTGCTGTATGACAAAGATGATAACAAAGATTAGAAGTTTCTCATGCGCAGCTGAGATTATCATCAGTTGAGATGATCTTCATCAAGTGTTGAATGTTTACTTTTTTCATAACAATGATCATCAGACAAGTCTGCTAAGTATCTATGTGAGTTCAAGAGAACAGTGATTATGATTTTCTTCAACGTGATCGTGATTGAGTTCATTTTCTGAGCGAGTAGCGAAGACAGTTGATGACTTGAAGAACTTTCAATTGACAGATGTTGATAAAATGATGATACAGTTGATGTGAAGCGAAGTTCAAGCTTTTGATACAAATTTGATCTGACATTATCTTATGAAGTGAGACGTCGATACAACATGCTTTATCTATCTCTTTATGCTCACAGAGAAAAGCAGACATCGCTTGTGTGATGTGCATATGCAGAAGACTGTGTCACATTCAAGAATATGCAAAAATTAAGTGATTCATTCTTTGCTTCTGTGCTGACAAGACTTCGATCGAGACAGTGCAAAGAATAATATGACTACTCTGCTCATCTTTTTGACTTAATGATTCTTGTTTTTTGACTTCTTTATTTTCTTTGCGCTCATATTTTCTTTACTTCAAGATGACAAACAGCTTTCAATTACGTGTTGAAGTATATGAGAAAAATATACTTGTATAATAGAGTTACTTAAGTCTTTCTATATCGAGTTCTAAATCTGTCAACTTTTCATTTAGTGATCACTGTATCTAATGAAATGATATACAATTTGTGAACTTTTTTCATATGTTTGATAGCTGAAGAATTTGTGAGAGCTTCACTCGATTAACTTGTTGAATACAATCATTAATAGTTGAATCAGATAGACATGTTCATTTTAAATGTGATATACAATCTTTTTTGACACTCACTATCTCAATTTTCAGAATCTCGATCTTTTGCGATTAGTCGACTTTTATATGCTTACTAGACTGATCGTCGAGTTGAGTTTCGAGTTGACATTTTGAATTCAACTCGATTCAAAGTCGAGTTGCTCACATTTTCAACTCGACTCAAGTCAAGTTGCTCATATTTTCAACTTGAGTCAACTCGACTCGACTTGTCAAGAACTTGAGCTTGACGTCAAGAAAGTTAAATATAGAAATTTTTCCGGTTTTTTGCTTTTGCATTATCTTTTTGCATTATCTTTTTGATAGAAGTCATGACGAGAAACATGAAGACTATATGATAGAGAGTCATGAAGAAGAGTTATGAAGAAAAGTCATGAAGAGAAGTCATGATAGAAAGTCATGACGAAAAATCATGAAGGCTGTTTGATAGAGAGATTTGATAGAAAGTCATGACGAGAAACATAAAGAAAAACATGAAGAGAAACATAAAGAAGAACATGAAGAAGAACATGACGAGAAACATGATGAGAAAACATGAAGGTTGTTTGACTTTGATAGAGAGTCATGACGGGAAAACATGGTAGAAAGTCATGAAGAAAAATCATGTAGACTGTTCGATCAAGTTATTTACATCTATCTAATATCTTGTTGAATCAAGTCGAGTTTTCGAATCGAGTTGTTGAATCAAGCTTCTCAACTCAATTCGAGTGCTTGAGTTTAACTTCTCAACTCGACTCGACACTTTTTCAAAAAAATTTCAATTCAACTTGATACTTTTTAAGTTGAATACTCGACTTGAACTCAAGTACTCAACTCGACGCGATCAGTCTAATGCTTACTATCATATAATCGATAAACTGACGATCACTTTTCACACGCTTCACAGAAAGTATGATTCTGTTGTACAAACAGCTTCAAACGAACTGTCATTTATTGAATTGAAAGCATTGAGAATGATCTATGTTGAGAGAAAAAAAATCTGTTCAGTTTTTCGAAAAAATTACGACATCTTCAACGAAACTTGAAATCAAATTGCGCACTCGATTTTCATTGTAGAAGATGATGATCATGCGTGAATGCAAAAGATAATCAATCATGTTTTTTCTGAGCGAGCTCTTCGAGATCAAGAGTCGCGAATTCAAGATCACGTTCAGATGCTCATACAGAAACTCTACCTCTTATTTCCGATCGTCATATGAGCATATGACGCTTTCAACCCCCTCGGCGGCGATCCGCCTTGGCGCGGCGATTCGTCATATGCCCCTCGATCAATCCGTCATATAGGCCGAACTTCTACTAGACGCCCTCGAGCCTTTAGGGTTAGGGTTAGGGTTAGGGTTAGGGTTAGGGTTAGGGTTAGGGTTAGGGTTAGGGTTAGGGTTAGGGTTAGGGTTAGGGTTAGGGTTAGGGT
>JAABUY010001138.1_pt1 | contig 37724 bp, 37 predicted proteins | sample 5560271 | NCBI WGS metagenome assembly JAABUY01 (sample SAMN10711886, study PRJNA513374) | rock metagenome | isolation source: Antarctica rocks | place: Antarctica: Victoria Land, University Valley
GAAGAGAAAGAGAACGATGAATCAATTTATCGATTGATTCTAGAAGCTAACAGAATCAACGAGAATTGTATTCTACTTCGTGAAGTCGTATTAAAAGATGAAGCTCAATACGAAGATACTAAATTAAAAGATTGTCGAGTTCAGAACGAAATACTATATCGAAGTGATCTTCTATGAGTTTTCTTCGATGAGCATCTTCAAATGAAGTTAATTCAAAAAGTTCACGATCAACCTTTTATTGATCATCTCGAAATTCTCAGAACGATGAAGATCATAAGAAGATACTACTATTGATCTTCAATGCGAAAGACAATAGATCAATATATTCGAAACTGCTACATTTGTCAGCGATCAAAGACTTCTCAAGATAAATTCAATGAACTACTACATTCTTTACTCATACTCGAACAGCGATGAAAGAACATAGTCATGAATTTCATCATCGACTTATCTTCTTCGAAAGGCAAAAACATCATACTAACAGTGATATGTAGACTGTCAAAGAAACGACATTATATTTCTTGCTTCACTGATGACGAGAGAATCACAGCAGAAAAAACAGCTGAGCTAATGCTTCAGTGAATATATCAAATACACGATTTACTCGATTTCATTGTTTCGAATCGAGACTCTCAATTTATCTTCATTCTATGAAAGTCGCTTTGCAAAAGACTAGACATTAATCTTCGACTCTTCACAGTCTATCACTCTCAGATCAATGATCAAAGTGAACGAGTCAATCAGAACGTCGAAAGATATCTTCGATTTTTCTGTTCATACATGCAGAATGACTGAGCTAAGCTACTATTCATAATCGAGTTCGTCGACAATAATGCTCTGTTCTCAGTCATTTTCTTGATTTCTTTCTTTCTAAACAAAGACTTTCATTCTCATATGAGCTTTGAACTTGATGTCATTGAATATGAAAGTTCTTGTGAACGCTTGCAGACGATTAAAGTCAAGAATATATCTGAAAATATGAACAAAACACTGAAGTTTGCTCGCGAGTCGCTAGTCAAAACACGAAAACAAATGATGAAACAAGTCAATAAGCATAGAAAAGAAGTTGATTACAAGATCGAATCAAAGATGTTTCTGAATGAAAGAAACATCGTTACAGCGAGATCTTTCAAGAAGCTAAATGACAAAATGCTCGATTCTTTCATCAATCTAGATTTCGTCGACTCTTCATATAAACTGAAATTATCAAAGTCTATGCGTGTTCATGATGTATTTCATTCTGATCTGCTTCGCTCTGCCGTCGACGATCTCTTGCTTGATCAAAAGAACGAACTCTCAGATTCAATAGTGGTAAACGACGAAGACGAGTGAAAAATCGATGATATATTAAATTTTCGTCGATATCGAAGACGACTTCAGTATAGAGTCAAATGAAATGACTATGACAATGATCTCAATTGATACAACGCTGATGACGACGAATTTATGAACGCTCAGAAGATCGTTGATGATTTTCATATTCAATATTCAAACAAATCGCGCTAATCAACAATTCAATCAATCACGATTTAACAGATCTGAGCCTGTGAAATCATGATTGAACAATCAATCGAGCCGAACAGAAAATACATTCATGCGAACATGAATCATTGAAGAAGAAAGATAATGTCACGATTCTAGCCTTGTCAGGCTCAGTCTTCTAGCCTTACCAGACCTATTCTCGCTTCGTCACCTTGACTAGTCCCTATTGAGCCTAGCGTCGACTGAGAAACACACATATGTAGCCAGCTTCTTTCTCGTAGCTATCTTTCTTTCTTAGCATTTATTTTCTAGTTAAATGACATCTCTATCTGACTCGCTCTAGGCAGACTTCTAACACATAGAAAGAACGAAGCTTTCTTGAGAAAGAAAAATGGTTCAGACTTCGAATTCTTTCGAGTTCTTTCGTATGAAAGCTATACTTTTTCTAACTTAGTATCTCAATTTCTAAGTTTCATCATTTGATCTTTTATTAGATCATGATGACGGTTTTGTGATGAGTCGTAGTGAAGAGAGAAAACAAAACGTGTGGTGTGAGACATGTACTTCTCAGCTGTTGATAGAAGTTTGGTTCACAAATGTCTTGAATATTGATGAATAGGCTCGATATCTTCTGAATTCGGTTTTCTCGAGCTTCGTATGTTTCTTGACAAAGCTGACATTTGATGAATGATTGTGATGATGATGAGAATTGAGACGGCGTGAATTGTGATGACATCGTGATCTCAAGACGTTCTTGAACCACGATCGCTTCGGCAACGATTTATTGTGAAAGCTTTCTCATTTACTGTCAAGTCTATCGACATACCTGAAACTATTGCAGCCCAATCTAGCTGAAAGCTTTGGGTCGAACTTTTCGTTCATGAATATCTTGATCTGATCGTACTTCTATGTGCGAACCATCGAAATATTAGCAGCCTTGACTGATACTGAACATATTTCTATTCGAATATTGTGAAACGATAAATACAATCATTGAGATTATTCGTTGCCTGTGTTCGAAAGAATAAAACGATATCTAACTTGCTACGTCGAGCTTCGAGAAGAGAGTGTAGAAGATTATGGGAAAAGATGAGCGAATAGAAAGTCTTGCACAGTGACTAAAGTCTTTGATAAAGAAATCTCTCAGTTATTTTATGTATAAGATATGGCATCAATCAACAGAGTGTTCGATATCTGAGACTGAGCTCAGCATCGTCATCAAGTGAGAATATACCTGTGAAGAAGAATCTTATATACTCGTGCCTTTCAATGTTGTCAGATAATGCGTTGTTGCACAGACATGCACTACGCAATCAGCTCTCTGATGTCGATGAGACTTTAGCGATTGTGCATCAACAGTGCTTTCGTAATCGTGCGATGCGATGCGTAATAATCTTCTTAAAAGCACAGAATCAATTGATTGATATAAAATGTATTCTAAACATTCAATCAAATTTTTGATTCGAGTTTTGAGAAACAATAATTCAATCGACTCAGCTCATCGTAGCTCTTCGAGCTCATCGCAACGCCTCTTGCAAGACTTTTTCAAAAATCATTTGACGTCTTTCTTCTCTTCGATTTAGAAGCGACACTTCTTGTCGTAACATCTAGTTCAGCTTAGCTGCATGTGTCGCTCAGTCGTCGAAAGAAGCATACTCGCGTGACTGAGCTGAGATGCTCAACAAGATTGATGTCTCTTGTGAGTCAATGACTGTCAGTTGATTCTTAAGAACGTACACAGACATACTTGAACAATCAGATGCAGACTTTGTTTTTCTTTCGTTGATTTGAAATTAAATTGAGTCATGTTCAATACGATTTATTTCTTCTGCATGCAGATGAGATTATGCAGAGTATTTCTCTCAATGTTCAGCGACATTCTAAATGTAGTGAGAAAGAGTATACTGATCTATTTAGACACTTAAAGTGAGTTTAATATCTATCAGTATTCAAATACATTTTCTGAAAATGAATAAAGTTCTTGATGTATACATCTTATGATGTTTCGAAGATAACTCATTTAATCATTTTGATTCACTCAAAGAAAGCATGATCTCTTGCTTCTTCAAGCATTCTTTTTGAATTCTGACAATGTCATTCAGAGCATTCTTTATCATGATTGAGTCAGCTGATGAATCATGTGAATTAATAATCTTTGATGATTTTTCATTCTTGACATTAGTCATCAGCTTCTTCATTGATGAGTAGAAGATCTGTGATTTGCCTGATAGTGTATTGAAAAATCTTATTGTTTTATGATATAAATCAAGAATAATTATACTTTGAGCTCAGTGAGCGCTTAAATCATGCAAATTTTCTTGTTAATTGTCATTGAAAGATGTTTGAGTGTCATGATGTCAGATCATCAACTCGATTTAGAACATAAATCGTCGATATCTTAAATAATCTCGATTCATTGAATCTGTTTTGCAGTTCAATGAATTAAGTCATCAATCTAGTCATCATCATTTTAATCTAGTTTCATCAAATCTGTTTCAATCATCTCAGTTGTGTGTGCAAACTTCTGCAATCTTAAGTCAATAAAACTACTGTCTAGTCTTGATTCTGCTTAATTCATGTATATAAAAGTTGAGTTTTTATTCTTTTCTTTCACTTTTTGTCTTTCATCTTGTACATTATTTGATGTATTGTCTTGTATTTAGATTCTATTAAAGTAATAATAATAATATCAATCTTTTATATTAATAGTATTTCTAGTCTAGCTCAGTTTCTGACATTATGAAAGATTTACACTTTCTGCAACGTTTTCATATGTTGAAATCTCATTTAGTTATTCTTTCGCTCAAATGAAGTCATCTCACAATCTCTTGATCAATGATGAGCGTGTTGTTGAACAGTTCACTCAAAGTATGATTGAAAATTCAGTTGAGATCTTTCGCGCAATGCAAGAGCTTCAAAATCAAGTTCAACAACATGATGTTATCATTTCATTTTTATTCATCATTCTCAATTCTTCAATTTATATAAAATTGAATTCTCAGTTTCTTGCAACAATAGCTCAGATCATCACATAAATCTTGAACAATCAATCTTTTTTCATCATTCATTTTTCTGTGAACTTTGTTGCTGTCTTCATTACTTCTAGATTCAAGAAGCTTCTTGACATATCTGAGTATGAGAAGAACAAAAATTGATTGAATGCATGAAAGCAGAGTCTGATACAGCGCATGAACATGAATGATGATCATTACTTCTTTCATCAAGTCAAGATCATCTATGTTGAGTCACAACTCATTATAAATAAGAAGACTCACAATCTAATGAATCAATATTGAGTCAATGATCTTTGTATCATTTTCATCTTCACAGATTGATGACATAAGTTATGTTATTGCTGTGACAATTCTTTCAAGACAAAAGATGTTCATCTATATTTTCATGAAACTTTGAAGCAAGACATGAATAGCTTTGTTGACTACTACAATCTTTTCTATCAAAAGAAAGAATGTTCTTTGATGAAAGATTTCTCATTGATTGATTGTCTGAAGCGCAATGTCAATTATTTCACTTAAGTCATCATTTTCTTCTGACAGTTTCTTGATGAAACTCAATCATTTATTTTTCATCAATGAATTTAAGCATTCTTTGACATCAATGAAGAGTTTCAGCAGCTTAAGCATCATCAAGCTCACTTCATCTTCGTCATTATTTCATTCATCAAAGTCAAGAACATCTCTGCAATAACTAGTAACTCTTGAGATTCAAAAATCATCATCTTTGTAACTGTTGTTTCAACAATATCTTCATCTTTTTCTCTTTCATCTTTCGATGAGTCAATGAATTTAAGCTTTGTCATTGTCATCGTTCAAGATAAGATTTTGATCATTTCTGAAATCAAGAAAATTTGCAACAAGTGAAAGCTGTGCTACTACTGCAAATTGCAACATTCAAGCAAAATCATTAAAGAATGCTCAAATAAGAAGTTCTTCACTCTGCATATCATGAATGTTTACAACAATGATGTTGTCAGTATAAATGAAGAAGTCTCACTGTTTGCAAGAAAAGTTTAGTTTTTGAGCTAAGTCACGCTCAGAGATCTGTATATATATCATCTTGTCTATTAGTTTCAATCTTTTCACTTTCACTTCAATCATATAGAAAGTTTTTTGCTAAATCTGTCTTGAAACTCTTTGAATTTGATTTGACATTCAAAGATAATCACATGATAATATTCTGTATTCTACATCAAGCTCAATTTAAAGTTCTTGCTTTCGCTCTGATTGATAATGAAGTCTTTACTTATGTCTTTATGAATAAATTCTTCACGCAACAACATTATCTTTTCTTGCATTAATTAACTTATTCTTGCAGACTTCAAGAATTTGATAATCAAGTCACTTTAATTGATGACATTACTCATGTTGTTAAAATCACAATAATTCTCGATGAACACATTGAAAAACTATTCTTTTATGTCATTGAATTAAATCAATATTTCATCATCACATCATTGATGTCAATTTTGAGCACAATATTCTCATTTTATCTTTCTTCTTCTGTCTTAATCATTATTGCTCATTTCTCGTCAAGATCTATGATCTTAATCAATAAGAAGAAAATTTCTCATTCAAAGTTAACAAAGTAACTTTCTTTCAATCTCGCTCTTAATTCACTCACAAGAAGCAACACAGTTCATGAATCATTCACAAGAAGCAATTCAGTCTACAAATCATTCACAAGAAGCAATTCAGTTTACAGATCATTTACAAGAAGCAATTCAGCACTCAGTTCACTTGTAAGAAGCAATCTAGTTTCTTATTCATTCAAAAGAAGTAACTCAGTTTTCAGTTTGCTCACAAAAAGTAATTCAATTCTCAATTCACTTGCAAGAAGTAATTCAGTTTCTTATCTGCTCACAAGAAGTAATATAACTTTTCGTTCGCTCATGAGAAGTCAACTAATACTTAGCTCATTCACAAGAAATAAAATTCATTTAATCTTGTCTCTCATTTGAAACAAGAAGCTTCTAGTTGTATTCTTCAAGTCATTCAAAAAGAATACTCATTAAAAATCAAGTGTTGAAATTCTTCTCTTTTTAAAACTTCTGTTATTTTTCAAGCAAATCAATTTAATCAATCTTTTATACAACTTGACATAGTTAAGTTGAAAGCTTAAAGCTTTGATCATGCTGCTCATCAAAGACATTGAAGTGTTTAGTATCATTTTAAAGAAAATCGATGTCTTCTTGAATCTTAAGTTAATCTCATCTTCTAGTCTAGATTCTGACAAGTCAAAATCGCGTCATGCAACTTTGACTGTCTGTTCAAAAAACAGCTCAACTCTTGCTCAGTTCTTGTCTCATTCTCAAGACAGTATGTATGATAAGAATTATCATCTGAATCTTCATTAAATGAAAAAGAAATTTCATTTGACTGCATTCACGACACAAGAAGATCTTGAAGTCTATTAATAAAGTAAGAACGTCGATTCAGTCACAATTTTATCGTTCAAATATTTTGAGTTTCTAGATGTTTTCTTTAAGAAGAATGTTGATATCTTGTCTTTGCATCAAGCTCATGATCATGTCATACATCTTAAAGAAGATGCTCAATTCTCAGTCTTCGCTTTGTACAACATGAGTTGTGACAAAATTCTAGAACTTCGTCGTTATCTGAATGAGAATCTGAGCAAAGATTTCATTCAAGTCAGTCACTTTCAGATGATCATCTCTGTTCTCTTTATCAAGAAACTTAAAGAAGAACTTTGCTTTTGCATGAACTATCAAGATCTGAACGTTATCACAATCAAGAATCGATATTCTTTATCTTTGATCTCAGAAACGCTGAATCATTTAAGTCAAGCTAAAATCTTTATCAAGCTGAATATCATTTCTGCGTTCAATTGACTTTGAATCAAAGAAGAAGATGAAGTTCTCATCATCTTTTGCACTCAATTTGAATTATTCAAGTATTTAGTCATGTTCTTTGATTTATGTAATGAGTCTGTCTCATTTCAGAAGTACATTAACAATACTCTTTATAAACATTTAAATAAGTTTTATACAGCTTATCTGAATAACATCTTGATTTATTTCGACAATGAACTCAAGCACAAGATTCATGTCAAGCTCATTTTGCAAAAGCTGTGAGAAGCAAATATTCAGATGAATATAATCAAATGCAAGTTTCACATCACTCAAGTTTCATATCTAAAATTGATAATCATCATTGAAGAGATTAAGATAAACTCTTTCAAGATAAACATCATTGTCAACTGATTCATCTTGATCAACGTTAAAGACATTTAAAGTTTTCTAAATTTCGCGAACTTTTATAAAAGATTCATCTATGACTATAGTAGAATAGCTATCTCGCTCACTCATCTCATCAGAAAAGATGTACTCTTTGTCTGATCTTAGAAATGTCAGATTGCATTCAACACTTTTAAAAAAGTCTTCACTTTCAAAATTATTCTTTGTCACTATAATTCAGATCACAAGATTGTGATAGAAATCAATGCTTTAAACTATGTGTTCAAAGACATTTTCTTTCAATACAATGAGAACAAGATTCTTCATTCAGTCACTTACTTTTCAAAGAAGCATAATTCAGTTGAGTGTAACTATGAAATCTATGATAAAGAACTTATGATCATTGTTTGCACTTTCAAGAAATGATGATCAGAGCTTGAAGACTTTATCTATTTTGTTGAGATGATCATGAATCACAAAAATCTTGAGTATTTCATGTCAACTAAGCAGTTGAATCATCATCAAGCTCATTGAAGTGAGTTTCTGTCTAGATTCAACTATCACATCGCTTATCATTTCAACAAGATTGATGATAAGTTGAATGCTCTGATATGTTACTCAGAAAATCTTTTTAAAAAGAGAAATACATTCGATTCTTGACATCAATATCAACATCAAACAATTCTGAAAACTCATGTTTTAAATCTCAATATTGTTGAGAATCTCGCTTTTGATATCTTCAACATCAAGATCATAAAGCTTCAGTCACAAATCATTGCTTTAAATTCAGTTCAGTTACATTTATTCTCAGTTATTTCAACATTTTTACAAATTTTAACTTTCATGAATCTAGAAATTGAAGAATTCAACGTTGAAAACATTAAGTCTCAGCTAAATCAAGACACTCTGAATCTTGATGAAGATTTTGCTGACATTCTCACTCAGACATTGTGAAAGTAAGTTGAAATCAATGACAAATTTGCAGCTCAAATAATTGAAGTGCTTCACAATGAAGCATGACATCACAACAAGATCTTTCTAGTTGAGTGTGAAAAACACGAGAATTATCTGTACTTTTGAGAAAGAAAGTACATGCTCAACTCAGATAAATTACGTTTTCATATCATTCAGCTCGCTCATGATAATGTTATCAATGATCACTCAGAAAGAGCAAAAAGCTATGAACTGATCAGTCAAGTTTACTGATGATTAAACATTTATAAGTATGTTCAATGCTTCATACAAAACTGTTACATATGCACACATTTCAAGCTTTTTAAACAATGAACTCAAAAATGATTGTGTTCTTTTTCAGTTCTCAAACATCATTGACGTGATATTTTCATGAACTATGTAAATTCTTTATCGCTCAGTATCTTCATAAGTATCACATATAGATATGTTCTAATCTTTATTGATCATTTTATCAAAATGAAACATTTAATTCTCATCACTTCATTGACAAAATCGTAAGATGAGAAAAGTCAATATTAATTGATTTTTATTGACTTTTTCTGAGTTAGCTGTTAATCTCATGTGTCAGCTAACAATTGAAATTAGCTGACTCTCTCAGTTATTAGCTGACTATTAGCTGTCACTTAGCTGTCACTTAACTGATTTAGCTGTGCATTCAGCTAATATCAATTTTGTCTCTTATGACAATCATCACATCAATATTACTTATGTTATCTTTTTAAATGTTCGCGCATTCTGTCACTAGATCATTATATATAGTTAAGTTTCTTTAAATGTCTCTTTTTATCTCATTGCTCTTCACTCTTTTATCATTTAAATTGAATAGATTGTCTTTGCTGCAAATTATGTTATGTATGATAAGATATATCTTTTCATTATACATGTTTGAGACGATCTTCACTCTTTTTTCATCTGAATCAGTTAAATCGTCTTTGTTGTAGATTATGTTACATATAACAAGATGTTTCTTTTCGTTATACACGTTTGAGTCGATCTTCACTCTTTTTTCATTTGAATCAGTTAAATCGTCTTTGCTGTAAATTATGTTATGTATGACAAGATATTTCTTTTCATCATACATGTTTGAGAATAGTACGACAATCAAGTGATTTGCGACATATTGATTTATCTAGTCTAAATTTCAATTATCATCGCTTTTGATGATGATTTTCATCGAGAGTCTGCGCTTGATTCGCATATATTGTACAAACTGCTTATATTTCTGAGCATCGTCGATGATGCTAGACGATTCAGCAAACTTACTGTATCAGACTCTTTCTTCTTTTATGATGCTCACTCTCTTCGCTCAAGAAGTTCGAGTAGTACGCAGTTTGAAAATCATAAACGCTTCTTCTTCGACGCGAATTCGATATTCATCTGAAGTCAAAGTCTCTATGATGCTTAGTTCGATATCATCAGCATCTGACTTGTCAACGAAAGACGTGTTTGCGATCTAGAGCTTAACATACAGTATACAATCAAGAGAATGAATCAAATCTATCATGTTGATATTTCGTTCTTTCAATATCTTCTGTGAGTTCATTGTACATCAGTCTCTGTTGATCAACGATGAAAAGAACTTTTAAATACTTATTCATTCATCTTGTTGTCACAAGAATATAGAATGAGTTTTTTACATAACAAGTATAGTGAGCATGCTGTACATCTTCTGCACAGTATTAAACTCATTGTCTTTCGCTGAATGCATTTACGAGTTTTTGATTCTTGTCTTCACATGTCGTGATGTCAGATCATCACTCAGATTTAAAACATAAATCGCAAACATCATGAGTTCAATGAATCTGTTCACAGTTCAATGAATCAGATCATCATTCAGAGTTAAAGCATAGATCAAATCAGAGCTTAGTCTAATCATTATATAATTAACTCTCAAGCGTTGATTGTGAATTGATTAAAGTTAGCAAGTTATAAGAGTTCTATTCAATTCTGACATGCTCGTAACATAGTCATTAATTTAGTTATCATCATTTGAATTTAATCACAGCAATATTAAGTCTTAAAACTACTGTCTAGTCTTGATTCTGTCTGATTCATGTATAATAGAAGTCTGATTCTCGTTCTTTTCTTTCACTTTTTGTCTTTCGTCTTGTACATTATCTGATATATGTCTTGTATCTAGATTTTATCAAGTAATAATAATATTATTCTTCTATATTGATAGTATCTTTAGTCTAGTCTCTGACATCACGTACACGCTATACGCAGTATCATAGTTAGCAAAACAAAAGTCATCAGATGAGTCAGTTCTGACGCAGATGTAAGTCATTTCACTCTTTCAAAATCACTTACAGAATACTTTTGCATGTTTTCTTTCTATGCATTATGCTTTAATTAGTCGAAATTCGATCTAAATCTGATCAAGATATTGAAACAAGTGTGATTTGACAGTTAATACTTGATATGAAACACTTATGCATGCATCAACTCTCTCAACGTCATCGTTCTGAAATAATATAATAATGAGCTTGATTCTGAACTGCACTTGACTTTCTCATGTGCAGAATTGAAATCAATTATGATGAGTTACGACTCACTCTTGTCTCAAGTTTCTCACTGTTCATATTATCGTTCTTCTATCATCTTTGTTAGATCGAAGTCGCGACAGAGTGAGAAAAAACATACTTTACTCTTCATAAAGAACTTCAAGACAGTCTCATGATTCAGACTGTTCTCTGCAGAGCTCTTCTTCTTTCTCTTTCTGAGTTCACTTCACTGACAGTCAAAGTCATCATCAATGTCTTCTACATCAGATAGCGAGTGCACAAGAGAGAAGTATATGAGTTCGTTCTTCGCATTCAAATTGAGTTTCACTTGACTTTGTTTCATCAGCTTCTTTCACAGTCATCATCACATAATTTCTTGTCTCAAGATAAACTGAGTAAATCACTGTCTTGTGATGAATGTGTGATCGTTTGTGATTACTCTGTCAATGTATATGTCTCTTGATCTGAGCAGAATGAAGCATATCTTCAACTTCTTATCTCTGAGAGTGATTCTCAACTTGCGCATTCTATCTGTATTTCTTTATACTATGTTGAATCATAATTGTCATGAGAATGATCATCAAAGACGTGATAAAATTGAACATGTGCTGTGTTAAACTTGTGATATCAAAGCTCTCGTGATGATCATTGTGCATGAGAGATGTCAATGCTTTTGTTAAAATGAAGTCTCTGAACATTTCTGATAAGTTAATCTTCTTGACGTCAGTATGAAAGTATTTCAAGAAGATTATTCTATATCGTGATGATCAACGCTTAGAAAGACGTTGTTCTTCAATAAAGCATGAACTAAATTCATTGAAGCTGTGCTGTTGATAAATCGTAATAATTGAGAATCAAGACGCGAATCTTACACATTATGTGAGATTGATAGTTGCTTATGATGTCATACATCTGAACTGTGTTAGTCTGAATGAGCATCATTCAGACATGATTGTTTTATTCTTCTTGCTTCATGAGATGTTGATTTCATCTTTACATTGTCATTTCTTCGATTGATGATTTGAATTATGCGATTAATCATTCTCGATCATATGCTTTTTATGAGAGTTGAAAGATTGACTTTTTGCTGAAAGTCAGTTTATGATTTGCAGTCTTCACTCGCGTATTCAGTCATAATCGTAGTTCGCAGATATGAAATCATCTGTTACATGATGTTCTTGTGCGCGACTGTTGAAATTTCTCTCTTGCGTTGAATACTTTCACTTCAGATATATGATGAGTCATGATGATTATCTTCTCTTTGCTGTCGATCATAGAACGAAGAATTCGTAAACTTCATGCTGCGTGACTTGATCTTGAAATTAATGAAGGCATGAGATGAATCATGTTGAGAGTTTGATAGCATGCTCGACACGTTCGAAGTACGCGTTTTATTTCTTCTATGATCATTTTCGTTGAACGACAGTATAGATGTAGATTGCTTGTCATCAATAATGAAATTCAACGTGAATTCTATACACATCAGTGATTGTATTCTCATTGACGACAATTCTCAACTGACTTCTCTTTCAAGTCAGATTTCAACTTTTTTCTACATCTCGCTGAAGCATGAACAAATTTGAAGTCGTTTGATATCAATTCTTCAATCGAGCTTGAATCATTCTAGCATAGAGATAAGCTGATGATACTTGAGATAAGTGCAATAGATAACGATCATGCTTATCTTGCACTCATGATTCTTTCGTTTAATCATGTGCATAGCTGCAAGATAGTCTTTCAATATATCTCATACTACTATGTAAAGTGATGACTAAATTATATCATAAATTCAATGAAGTCTTGAAAGTAAAGAACGCACGAAGAAATAAAGATTGCAGAAAGTAAACAAGAACATGAATAGAACTAACTTTTGATTCAATTTTTATTTGACTCAAATCTTGATTTGATCAGAACTAGATTGTTTTTAAATGCATTCAAACTCATATTTTCTGCATCATTTTTCAACATTGAATATATAGTTATCTGATGCTTTGATGACGTTATGTTGAAGACATTGCGTTGATGCAAGATGAGACAAATTCTCTCGTCTCACTCATCTCTAAGTACATCTGATGACGAGTGATTCAACGTGTCTTCAAGTGCATCTGATGAGAAATCTCAACTTTTCAACATTGAATCTATAGTTGTCTGATGCTTTGATGACGTTATGTCGAAGACATCACGTTGACGCAAGATGAGACAGATTCTCTCGTTTCAATCGCTCTTAAGTATCACTGATGATGAGCAATTCAACGTGTTTTCAAGTGCATCTGATGAGAAATCTCAATGCTCTGTGTTAGAGACCAGCATAGAGCGAGTCATATGAGTGTAATGTAACGAGTATATAAATGCTAAGGAAGAAAAGTATCTAGAAGGGAAGAGCCGACTATCTATATGACTCAGAAGAACATAAGCTAATCCTGAATAGAGTTGACCTCGGAACAACTCTATAGTCTAGCGGCGAGCGATCGACGATAGTCATCAACATAGTCATCAACATAGCTATCAACATAGGTGCGTAGCTAGAATCGTAACATTATTCCTCTCCTTCAACGATTCATATTCACATGAATGTATTTTCTTAGCCTTGTGTAGAATCGAAATGCCTATTGTAGCAGGCTCACTATGCGAGATAGAATGATGTCATTGTAGCAGACTCACTAGTTGCACATGAACGTATGATCAGGTTCACTGATGAGTAGAACGATGAGAGTGAATAGATCATCGCATTGATCGTGTCATTGAAGCAGACTCACTAGTTGCACGTGAACATTTGACCAGATTCACTGATAGATAGAGCGATGTGAGTAGATAGATCATCGCGTTGACGAAAGACGTCTTTGTAGCAGGCTCACTATTTGCACGCGAACGAGTCGACAGATCGATTCACTGATTGATAGAGCGATGTGAGTAGCTGAGTCATCGCATTGACGAAAGATGCCATTGAAGCAGACTCACTAGTTGCATGTGAACTCAATAACGAGTCAGATTCACTGATAGATAGAACGATGAGAGTGAGTAGATCATCGCATTGAGAGTGTCGTTGAAGCAGACTCACTGAAGTTTCGATATAGAAACAAGCTCAAAGATTTGCTTGTTGTCGAAGACATTATCATGTCATTGTAGCAGGCTCACTAGTTGCACATGAACGAGTAGGCGAATCGATTCACTGATGAGTAGGGCGATGAGGGTAGATGGGTCATCGCATTGACGATGAGTGTCATTGAAGCAGACTCACTGTTGAGATTTGCTCATCGAGATAGAGACTTCACGCAGTCCTTGACTGGTCTCTTTGATTGCTCTTTGAAATAGAGACTTCACGCAGTCATAGACTGACTTCGTTTGATTATTCAACAAATTCGAAGAATTTCTTGCGAATCTGAATAAACAATTAATTCGCTGATCTTTGATCTAGTCGAATGATTCCGATCGTTTGTTTATACTCGCTGATCAGCGCACGAGTTTGAATCTTTTGTTTATCCTCGCTGAATCAGCTCACGAGAGAAGAGAGATGAGTGCTGCTGACGATTGCAAGCCGGCTAAATCAAATGTCGATAGTGGGTTGAAGAGTCGACAGAAGCACTCGAAGATCGATGCAGATTATTTCACTTCGCCTGTAACGAAGAAGCATTTATATAATGTTAGAAATCAGCATAGAGCGAGTCATATGAATGTAATGTAACGAGTATATAAATGCTAAGAAAGGAAAGTATCTAGAAGAGAAGAGTCGACTATCTATATGACTCAGAAGAACATAAGCTAACCCTGAATAGGGTTGGCCTCGGAACAATTCTATAGTCTAGCGACGAGCGGCCGACGATAGTCATCAACATAGCCATCAACATAGCTATCAACATAGATGCGTAGCTAGAATCGTAACACTCTGAATTTCATTTCAGATTGAAAGTCATCAGTCTGAAGTTTCTTTACATGAATGCAACTACTCAGATTACATCTTCGATTAATGAGCATAATAGAACAGTTATCTTCATCATATTTACAGATTGCACAACGTTTTGTTTAACGCTTAAGCAGACTTTCGATGATATTGAAAGTTGAAGTCGTTTATCACTCATCTTTCGTCGTCGAAAGATGTCACATGAAGCGAACTCGTCTCTCAGTCGCAAAATCTCGTCGTCACTTATCATTTTCTCTAATGATAGATTTATTTCATCGAAAGTTCATTAAGAAGAACGCAAAATCTTGACAGACAATGAGTTGCTATCGTCTAATCTTGTGAGCTCATGAGACTCAAGAATTTCGCTAGATTCAAATATTATGAATAGTACTTGATACAAGAAGTATGTTTTTTATCGTTCATCATCGTCGTGTGAAAGCTTCGATGCATTGATCAATGATGCAGAGCAAGTTTCTGCATACGAGTCTGATAATGAGAACAGTCAAATGCAATATCTCTCTCAAGTCAACATATCAACTGATGAGCGTGATAGAACAGTCATCTTCGTCACAATTACAAATTGCACATCGTTTCGTTTAATGCTTAAGCAGACTTTCAATGACAGTCAAATGCAATATCTCTCTCAAGTCAACATAATCACATCATCGACAGAAACATCAGTATTCGCGAGCAAAAATGAACGTCTGACGTGTTTAAATTTGAAGAGCGTCTGTCAAGAAACTATTAACTCACTCGTCTCATATTATCAGATTTCATGCACATCAACATTATTATTTGTTTCATTGTTAGCAGCTTCATCAATTGTTGAAACCTGATATGCACACGCAAGTTGTAAATGACGTAAATTATGAAAATGTTTAAAGCGTAAGACTTTGTATGTGAAAAAACATTCTAAAAAAAGACGATGATTTTGAATAAAATATGATCACATCTTTCACAGCATGTATTGAGCAGAATCTGAATGAGATCTGAATTGACAAAATTGAAGTGAGCAAGATCTGAGCAAGATTTAAGTGAGCAAAATCTGAGTCAAATTTGAGCAAGATGTAAACAAGATCAAAGACAAAGACAGCAAATGTAAAACTGTTTAACTACTGTATTGAATGCTACTAGATACTACTATTACTATGTTATAAGCGAAAGCAGACACTTGATTTACTATCACTGCAATATACTACTTATTATTGATGACATTGCATATGAATAAATCAATGTTTCATAAAAAGATTTCTCAACAGTAGCTTTGAATTTGTATAATTAATATTGATTGACATCGCTGATACAAGACGATTTTGAGCTCGAGACTAGTTGAAATGTCGACGTTATATAGTTTACTCTATTCAGTTTGCTAAAACTTCAAGTTGCATCTCAACTGTTTACTGTAGTGATCTTTCATACACTTTTGTTATCAATTATACTAATGAATTTGTAGATTTAGCTATTATTGTTTCTAAGTACGTTTGTGATCAGTCAACGCAAATCAATGATCATACTACTAGCTATTAAATGATTCTTCAATGTCATCTTTCTCGCGCAATACATTGATATTCATTGCATGATCATTTCGCTGTTTAAACGTCTCATACTTCTCTGCATCTGCTAGTATTGAGTCGTCTTTAAAATTTCTAGTATATCACAAATGTTCATCTGACTTCAGTCTCAACTTCTTCATCAGTTGTGATCAAGTTCAATTTCACTGTGTCTGATATTTCTTTATCTTTGTCTTCTTCTTTCTCACTGTCAGCTTGTATGAGTGAATCTTCATCTCTTCATCGAAAGTTGCATCATTCAGACTCAAGCTTTGATCATCGATTCAATTTTGAGACGTACTCGTTTGTTTGTTATTCTTGACTGACGTGCTCTTTGTTCTCGCTTTAGATTTTGCTGCGAGCTGAGAATTCACTAAAGTCGACTATACATCAAAATTCTATCAATCAACTATTAGTTTAAACGTCTATTATTAATTCATTTCAACTGAGAGTGATTCACTGAACGAAGCATAATGATGATCAGAAGAACAACTTATGTTTCACTTATGTTCATCTGTTCTTGAGTGCTTTCTATGTCATCATTATTCTCATAATCATCGATTTTCAATAACACTTTATCGCTCTTCTTGATCATTCTATTCAAACTCTTTCACTGATCGTTCATCTCATCTTTCAAAAGATCATTCAAGAATATCGCGTATTCATTGAGAACAGAAGTAATATTGAAAACTTCTTTTACATCTTCTCTTTCGACAAGTTTCATGATTCAAGTACAAAGAAGTAATAGTATCACGTCTTGATGAACAATGATTTGCTCATTTCAAGTTATCATTAAACGTTGTCAGTCAGTTATAATGATCAGCATACTGTCATTTCTGTATCTGATGTGTAGATTTTGATTGATCTGCAAGACTTACACAAAGATTTCAGATTCTTGAACTTTGCGAGTATGCATATTCTTGTTTATCACTCTCGAATGCAGTGAACTATCATTGCTGAGACGAAAGTGATCAGAGATATTGATAAAACATTAAAGAATTCTCTGATATGATCTTGACTTGTAAAAGATTCTCTTTTTCAAGTAAATGTCGTTTTGACAAGCATCATTGCAATGACTGAGACAAGAAATCTTTGTTTCAATGACTATGTCATGATTAGTCAACATCTTTTAATCAAGATGTTATCTTATCTTCGCGCATGTATAATCATCATTCTGTAACAAGATCTGTGTCGCTTGTTGAATCACTTTCTCGCTGCAATACTGTTGTCAATTATATACATTTGATACTATTCTTCAAGTCTTGAACATTGTGTGATCTCATCATATTTCGAAGCAGTCATACATCTGTTGATGTCAGTGAGTTAAATATATTAAAAGATTCTGTTGCTTATCTGACGCGCTTCATGAGACGTGAGAATGAAGTCAACTCTATAGCGCAAGTTGTTCATCAATGTTTTCAGATGTTCAATCATATTGATTTATATCTTACAAATCTGATCATTAAGTCATGACTTGATGTCATTCAATCATGACGTGATCTTCTTACTCACTCGATCACTCAGAATTCAAGCTTGAATGTAAAGCAGACAATTCTTTATCATTGATGCATGCTTCTTAATGAATATTTCTCTTTCTCGTCGTTTTACACTCGATCATAGATAGATTCTTTTAATAACTGAACTTTCGTAGCTCTGTTTTGATTTCTTTGACTCATTCTTCATGAGCTTCTGTTGTCGAGAACGATCAATCTAAAATGACTTGAAAGATATCAACTTGAACGATTGATTTTGACTGCTTGATTCGTCACGTCGTTAATGATGAGCGATGCGCTTCTTATCGCAACGACGTCGTCGCTTTTTGAAGTGCTGAATCGTTGATGTTGACTGTGTCTCTTTCTTCGTCAGTACTTGAGACGCTGAAAGACGTGAAAAGTCTGACATTCATTCACACATCACTCTCATCAAACGTTGATTCATCTATATCACTATTCGAGTATTCTTCGTATCTATCATCACTATAGCGATCGTTGTTCGATGAGTCTCTGAAGTGCTTTGAATGTTTTGAATCTGTAGTCTTCAAGATGATATCTCGTTTCGTTTGTTAACTCTGATATCAGCTGCAGTTTTATCTTTAGAATTTATGAGAACTGAAGTATGTACACTATGACTTGAGCTCATGACGAGAACGCAAGACATTCTTAATATTGTGAGAAAGTTGTTAATTGTTGAAGCAATAGAAGCTGCAGTAGAAGCGACAGTAGATAGTATAATTAACAACTAATATTTGAAAATACAGAGCGATGATGTGATTTATTGATGAGAAATATCAATACTATAGTTGAGAGAAAAACTTGAGTGAGTAAACAAACGACACATTCACATGTTATATTAGCAGAATTTTGACAAGCTAGCTGAGAGATGTTGATTCAAACATTCTCTACGATGATTAAATGATCGATTCAATGAACATCAAATTAATCAGATATTGTTAATTTCTTAGTCGTATGTTTCATAGTTGTTATAAGACACAGTGACTTGAACGATTCTGTTTTCAACTCGCTTGCTTGCTCAATCGTTGAATGCTGCGTTTTCTGATGATGATGATGATGCGCTTTCTCTTCACATTTTGATATGCAAAGCAGTTAGTTGAATAGCATCAAAATGAATTATGAATACATACTGATCTTTGAAATCACTTCGCTTCTTCTAATGATGAAGCAGAATCATAAGAATCTCTTCATGTGCATTTCTGTAAAAGCTGCTTTTCATTCTCGCTTGTTCATTATGCTGATGTTCGTTGTATCATCACGTTCATAGAAAATTGTATATTCTCTTTTTTTATAGCTCAACTTCAGACTTATTAGATCTATAAAAGTCATAAAGTTCAAGTCATCAATCTCAATCACGCTCTTTGCAATGTCTGATACTAGTAAATCTTGTGATCTGCAACAGATACTATGAGAGATATCGCAATGAACTTGAATCATGATGTTCTGTACTGTCTTGACAGATTCATGCATATCGATGTTATTAATCAAAGAAGAGCTCGTACTTGAAAAATTCAATATGCTAAATGATGTCACTATGTGCTGAATTTCATTCACAGACGCTACTGTTCAAGTTTTGACTCGTCTTCTCTTATTGTAGTTGCATCGTTGCGCTATAAAGACAAGACACTTGTCTCTTCGAGATTTCAAAATGTTGTCGAAGACGTCAATAAATTATTTATATACATTCTGCAAAGATTTGATCGAGAAGACTTTTGACTTTGCATATGTTCAATCTGATGTCTAGAATATCTAACTTGTTTATTTCACGCTGTAGATGACTTAAGATAAGAAAATATACTGATTTATCTATTTTTAGTCGAGATCGTATGATATTTTCAGATCATGTCGTTGAATCAAGAGTCTTGTTAGTCATTGCTTTAATCATGTTGAGTATTATTGTAGTTGTTGTTTACATTCAAGTCAATAAATCTAGTATGATGAGTGACTTTTACGTTCATGTTTCACACTAAAGTTAGTTGATAATGATCGATCTTAGTGATTCATTGAATCTAGATTCGATTCAATGAATCTAGTACTATCTCATATCAATTATCGTTCATTTAAGAACATTGATATGCTTCATTTCTTCAACATAGATCAATCGCAGTGAGACTTAAGATATAATATCATACAAGTACAGTTTGTCGAGCATTTATATAATTTCACGTCATTAATATGATATTACTACTATATATCACTAACAATAAAAGTTCTACAAATATCGAGACGTGATGTGAAAAGTAATTGAATGTAGAGTGACAGTTCTCATGCTTCTTACTTCATCTTCGTTTGAAAAAACATATTCTCTTCATCATTCATTAATTGCAAAGATTAGTAAGCTATGAATATTCATCTTTCATTTCTCAAGAGATTCATATCGTCTGACAGAGATCATTCTACAATATATAAATCTCAAATATCTGTCTCAGTTATTCTTCTTTTTTACACATCATCAAATCATCTTTCTTCTTCTTCTTAATTTTATCTCTTATCTTTTTCTCTTAATATATAACAGTGAGTTATTGTATCAACACATATATTCTCTTCTTTTCTCGTTTAATCTTTCTAGTGATCTAGTCTTTATCTTTGACAACATATTCTTTCTGTCAAGTCTGTGCTGAATTGAGACGTAGCATAGATCTTCAAGACTGAAATTCTAAGATTTCAGAGACTTTTTAATTAACTCATTGAGATTGAAAGAATATCTTTTCGAAGCGCTTCTTTTGAATCGTATTGTCAATCATGAACAACAGCGTCTTTGTTGACGTAATCTCAGCTAAGTTATATATTGACAGTGATGATAGTCGTAATGTACATGCAGTCTTCTCTACAAGAAAATTCAATCAAGGTTTTAATCTGTCTGTCATTGAACAGATGAATCATGAATATACTTTTGAAATTAACTTATGATGTTAAATTCTTATTTTGAATTCTTATTATGCTGATCTACAGAAAAGTTCGATCAGAACTTCAATTTTGTCTGTCATTGAACAGATGAATTGAGACTCGAAACATGTCTGAAGACTCAAGATCAGAACTTCAAAGAAAGAGAATCAACTCTGCACACACGTATCATATAGTTCTCAGCTCAATGATTATTGACTGATGCTGTTGATTCGTCAGCTGAGTTCGAAAAGATCAACTCTCAGAATGTCAACTCACTTATCTGATGAAAATTCTTCATCGCTGACAAAGATGTCATGTTCTATTTATCTGATCAATAACTTGATCACTTAGCTCAAGATCTTTCTTACACAGCTTTAATTCTTTCTGTCGTCTTCAAGCATACACACTGCATTGAGAGTAAAGCATGTATACTCTTGAAATTAACTTCTGATATTAAATTCTTATTTTGAATTATTATTATGCTGATCTGCAGAATAATACAATCAGAGTTTCAACTCTGTCTGCAATTGAGCAGATGAATCAAGAATATACTTTCGTAATTGACTTCTGATGTTGAATTCTTATTTTGAATTCTTATTATGCTGATCTACAAGATAGTTCAATCAAGAATTCAATCTGTCTATCATTAAACAGATGAATCATGAATATACTTTCATAATTGACTTTTGATGTTGAATTCTTATGATGCTGATAGACTATAGAAAAGTTTGATCAAGAGTTCAATCTGTCTGTCGTTGAACAGATGAATCATGAATTTACTCTTGAAAGTGACTTCTGATGTTGAATTCTTATGATGTTGATCTGTCGAGACAGAGACTGTCGAAGACTTTATTGAAGACGTTGTGATGAAGCGAGAGAGTAAAAAAATACAGAAGCATTTGAAAATCTTTCAAGAGTTCAAATTTAATATTATGTCTTATCAAGAACTCAAGATTCATCTCAGATTCTGTGAACTTCTCGAATTTTTCTATACTTATTTAAAGAGTCAACTTGCTAAGATATAACACATTTCTAAAAGTGTGAACAAAGTTTAATGAACATTCAGTCAATGTCATTCTGTTCAGCAAAGTGTGCAACAAGAAAAAATAAGATGATGTATTAAATCAATTGAAATTACACACAACACTTATACATTTGTTATTGAAAATGAGAACATTCAAAGAGAAAACGCTGTTTCTTGTCAATAAGATATAAAAGATGTACTCAGATTGACTCGTCAGATTCAAACAAACATCAATCATGAACAAAGTCTTCAAAAAAAATCGCTGCAACGACAAGCATAATTGACTTCAGAATGTTCTGAAAGCTTATAAAGACGAAGTCAACATATGAAGTATCTCGATTTCAGCAAAATGTTCAGTGTATCAAGAATGATAAACTGAGAAAAGATTTATTTACTGACTTGATGATCTTGTATGTTGACTTGATGAAGATCTGAACACGCTTTCTTGAAATTGAGATGAGAATGTTAGAAAAAGCTAGAATCTCTGATAAATCGAATGCAAAGTCAAATTTGTGTTCATTTTGAATCACTTCAGATTTCTTTGAAACTGTTTATCATCTTTGTCAATCATGATAAAGAAAATCTAGTCTTGATTGCTTTTTCTGTCTCTGTAATACATGACACTTATGTACATACTATTTATCTAGTTCATCGAACTTCTCGACTGCTTTCGTTTCATTAGTAAGAAAGTCTTCATCATAAAAGATATTGTAAGTGTTTCAATCAACGAAGTTATTAATGTAAAAGAAGTTTTTCTGTTCTACTCTCTTTCGCTTAGTGATTGTCAACACAACATGTAAACTTCGTAAAATTGTCAACATGTTGTAAAATCTTCTGTCGTTGATGAAACAAGAATTCTTGAATATTTGTTTTGATCAGTGTTTTATCTTCATCATCTCATGTACTTTTTGTTGTGTGCTCTTATTTCAAGACTTCAGTAGATCAATGAGAGCATCAGTGTATTTCAAGAGACAGTCTCTGTCATCTTGTAGAAATCGATCAATGACTGATATGATGAGCTGTAGTCACTCAGACAGACAATCATTCAGTGTGTCTGATGAATCATTGCTCGAAGCAGATGACTTTTGTATCAGAACACAGTCACGTCTTCATTTTTCACTCTTCTGTCAGTTCAATGCACAGATAACTCTATCTTTGATGAGATTATTCGAATCATTCTCGTTCTTCTCGTCTCACTTTCAGCATATAAGAAAGTCATGAATTGTTATAAAACATGATTCTGCATCAACTGCGTTCTTGACTCGCTTATCAAGATCATGATTGAATACTTGAATTTTATCTATGACATTGCGAAATTCACGAATGAACACAGTCAACGCGTTCAGAAATTCGAAAATATCGAGATTCTTTATCAATGTAAACGCAAAACATCATTTCTTTGAATCTAGTCTTGCATTTAGAATCTGATAGCACTGTGCGTGTGATACGAAAATGCTCAATTTGCTAAGATCAATAGCTCGACAGAGAGTTGTTATCATTGCACTCATCACGTTCTTCTTTATTTGAATGAATTTAGTCTTTTCATACAATAGTACGTTCTTCATTGCTAGCAGATTAAAATGTCTTGTGTTGTGATGTATCAGTTGATTCAAAAAAGTATCACGTTTATTTGTGCAATCAAAGAATCTTTTAATCAGATGTTTATGACAGATCTTCTCATATTTCGTGTTAACATTGTCAACGACGTCATATTGACGAATGAAATTCGCATAATGAATCATTGCATAAAACTTCAAAATATTGAAATGTCTCTGTTGTGTATCTGTATTGAGAGATCGAAGATGTCAAAAAACTTTCTTTAATTTGTTTCATCGAAAAAGAGCGTGCTGCATATATTTAAAAGTATCTTCGTCATGTGATGTATATTGAGCGAACATTATAAAATCTATCATTGCTCGAGTACAATGCATTGCTGCAGATGATTCATGAGTAAGCAGTGATGCAATAATCGAGAGTATCTGATGAATCATGATCTTTCTATTCGAAGTCGTTCACTGTTTGATGATGCTATACTTTGTAAAGATTTTGAGTTCGACGAATGCAGATACATTGTGAAATTGTTCGTTCAACTGAGCTACATCGAAAGCATGATTAATATGCAGTTGATATTCTTTCTTCTTTCTAGATGCAACAATTCTCTTCTAAATAAGTTCATCAAGTCAATTGAGCATGTAGATAATTGTGTCTTTGAGTAACTGATGCAGAATATCGATCATCATACACTCATGTATGTTAATCATGTAATGAGATCATGCGAAGTTGCGAATGAAATGAATTCAGATACTATTCTTTTTAGAAATATCATCTTTTTTCTGCTGTCAAATCTGTCTTTGAGTGAATTGATGAATACATGACTGTCAGATACTCATGAAATTCTCTCTTTTCTGAGAAAGTATCTGACAGATAAAGCATTGCTGATTCTTCTTTATGCTCATAATTAAAATCTGTTCTTCATAGTTCATCATGAATTCGACAATAATAGAATGACACTTTCTTGTAAGATCATCAGTGCAGACGATGTTGACATCGTTTTTGATTGCTTTCTCAATCGTTGATATAATGAGTATCAAACATATTCTTAAAGAGATGATGCTGCTTACGTTCAAGTATAGTTGATAGAATCATATGTCAAACCTGAGACTTTATTCTATCGCGATCGCTGTTGACGATGAGAAGAAATGTCTGAAGAATTATTTCTGACCTGAATTGTGCTTGTTGTATACATTAAGACAAGTTCTTAATGATGAGATAAAAAGATCATGCGACGAGATCACTCTGATGTTGAGTCAGAGTTATCTTGTCTGTTGTCAGTAGAAGCGACACTATAGTGATGTCATCAGAAAGCTTCTCTTGTGTTTCTCATCATCAGTTGATCATGTGCATCTTACTATAAACTCGACAATTGTTCACGTTGTAATGACGAACGAGCGCATAAATGAGATCTTTTTCAAATGATCGATGTTTCAGAAGAAAACGAAGTGAGTCAATAATATTCTGATATTTAATATCATATTGAACTGCATCTGCTTCTTCGTACATAAATGATATATAGAATGCTCTTGACTGTCATTGTTCATTATCAATATCATATGATATTCGATGCAATAAATTCAATTACTCATCAGATGTTTGAAAGCTTAGCGACGAGTGAAGTGAGTGTAATCGTATATCGTCGAAGTACTTGCATACATTTTCTTTCGTAATTCTAGTTTGATACAGTCATAATGCAAATGCATAGTCTGTCTTGTTCTGAAAGAAATGATACTTCGTAATATATAAATCATCACATTTTCGTCAACGTTTTCTTGATCTTTCTTCAAAGATCATCATAGATATATTGATGATCATTGCAGCTCTTTTTTTGATAGTCTTCTTGAATGACTCAACTTGTATGATCAAAGACGTTGACAGAAGTTCTGACTCAACATGAATAGATTCAGTCTGTATTGAAGCTCAATCTTCATCTGATGCATATTTCTTTTCTTTCGATATAGAAACTGACTGTCTTTCATTGTTGATTGAATCTAGCATGTCACGAACTTCGTATAGTTTATTATTTGCTTTCGAATTCAGTCACTGACAATTCTTCTGTTCAATATCTTCTGTAATGTCACGATTCTAGCCTTGCCAGGCTCAGCCTTCTAGCCTTGCCAGGCCTATTCTCGCTCCGTCACCTTGACTAGTCCCTATTGGGCCTAGCGTCGGCTGAGGAACACACATATGTAGCCAGCTTCTTTCCTGTAGCTATCTTTCTTTCTTAGCATTTATCTTCTAGTTAAATGACACCCCTATCTGACTCGCTCTAGGCAGGCCCCTAACATTAGATAAATGCTCATCATCTACTACTCTGTTATCGACGAATAGACGATATGAAACAATCTATTCAGTAAGGAAAATTTGCAAGGGATTCTTCAAATTTGCACCACCATTTTAGATCGCAAGGGATTCTTCGATTCTACACTCATTTTCACCATTCTATCCGCAAGAGATTCTTCGAATAAAGCACTCAATTATTACCTGAAATTCACAAGGAATTCTTTGAATTTCCACTCATCAAAAAACATCAATTCAAAACATCAATCCCTCATCTATTCTTACCTCAACAACTTCTATCTTCTCTCATCATGACACGTGACGTCGAGTCAGTTGAGCCTCGAACAACTCGCCTGCTTAGAAGCACTGTCAATAGAAGAGTTTCACTTCTACTCATTGATGCTTCAGTCGAAGCTGAGAAAGCTGTCACTTCATGAAACATAAACATCGAAGAACAACTGTTTCATTGAGTCAGCAATCAACTCGACGAAGTCATCAATATGCTGAACGAGCTTCGAAGTCAGCGAGACTTGACTCTACAACTCAATGAACACTGACTTCTCGTACAAGACGATCACAAAAAGAGAGCGAAACAACTAGAAGTCGCTTTTGATAAAAACGATGAGCTAGAGAAAAAGATCAATCAGCTACAAGGCGAGCGGTTGAACTTCAGAGCGAAACAACGTCAAGCTGATCGATCTATGCCTCGTCAAGATACTCAGCCAGCTGAACAACGAGCCAATCAGAAAGAAGCTTCGATTCGTCGCTCTGAAGTTGAACGAAGCTCGACTTTTGAAGCTCGCTCTCAACGAGAATCTTCTACTCTATCTGGTAACGAAAACGGGAACGATCATCACAAGTTCGTCAAGCTTCCGAATTCACTCATCTTCATCGAAACAGATGATTCTACCTGAGAGACATGAAACATCAAAATAGCTGACAAGCTCGATGTCAACGCGAACCATTACCCTACTGAAAAGATTCGTATTGCCTATGTGATTTCCAGGCTAGAAGGCGATGCTGATCAGCAAATCTATGCAAAGCGTCGTGTTGATGCTTTCTCATTCTATCAATCTCTATCAGAGCTACTGAAACATCTGAAAGAAATTTACGAAGATCAGAACCTGATTCGAAAGTGTCGTCGCGAATACGTCGCTCTGAAGCAGCTCAACAAGCTCTTTAGCTCTTTCTATTCAGAATTCACTAGAATATTCAGCTTTCTGAACTACGACGATGTCATTCTGATGGACGACATTCAGAATAAAATCAACAATCGCCTTCAGAACGCGTTGTCAGTTTGTTTCATAGAGTTTAGCTCGCTTGATAAGCTCAAGATCTTTCTTCAAGATGTGAATAACAAACAACGAGTCAATTACCAGCTACGTGACGAGCAACGAACAGTCAAACCGATAGCAGCTTCGGAAAAACGTTTTGTTCCTTCGTCGACATCAGCTTCAACCTCGACTACTAGCTATGTTCGACCCGCTACTTTTTCCACCCTCGAACCTGAACGATCAAGAATGTCAATCACCTGCTTCAACTGTAAAGTATCGAGTCATCTTTCAAAGAACTGCTCTCATCTGAAGGCTAGTACTTCGACACCTCGTGCATTCACCCCTCGCCTCAATGAGATCGTCATGCCGAAAGAAGAGAAGGAATTATTTACAGAGAAATCGAAGAATGAGGCAAAAAACTAGTGACTTTCATCAAAGGCGCGATGAAAGATGTGTTAATTTCTTCAACAACGAGCAGCTCAAATGATCTCTTTGCTTCGAAATCTTTGACTACTGAATGTGTACTATCTAGCAATGAAATTAGTTACTCATTAAAGTCATTGATTGACACTGAAGCAGCTGACTATTCGTTCATTGATGAATTAATCGCGCAGAATGTTTGTGATCATTTGCAAATCGAATCTTTACCTTTAATCAAGCTCAAATCAATAAGGGGATTCGATGATCATTATGCAAAAAAGCTCATTACTCATGCGATTTATTCGAATCTAACTGTTCAAGATCATATGAAACGTTTCGCCTCTATGCTGATCACTCGATTAGATCATCAACAAAAGCATGAATGTACATAAGAAAGCGATGAAGCGAATATATGAAAATAAATTGACAGCATGAAAGCGACACAACGAACTAGATGAGAAGTCAAAAGTCGAAATTCAAGAATATTTAGCAAGAGTTAGAATACTGCGAATGCTCAGCTCTTTTTCTCGACTTTCGCAACTGAAGACAATGAAGCATCTTTTCTTAATCAATGAATACAGCAAAGAGCAAAGATGAATCAAAATAAACTCAACAACTCTGTATAAAATGATTGATAATTTCGCAAACTCATTTCAACGTCACATAAGAAAGATTTGCGATCACAGTCATTGCTCTAAGATAGCGACAATTGACAAGCTCATCAAGAAGTAAGATTTCAAGAAGAAGATAATGTTCTGTTCAATGAGTTCAGTGCAAGCAGAAATACTTTATCATGTAAGTGATCATGTTATATGCTGCGTTGCTTGCTTAGCAACGTGATAATGAATGTGACAAGAATACTTTACATTATCGATGTTAACTTCAAGTGTAAAGTATTTCACAATCATGAAGAAAATTCTCTGCGTCTTAATTATGAGCTTTCTAAGAAATAGTCAGCTGCACAAGATCATGAGATTGTTTCAAGAAGAATCTACAATTATATTCAAGTTTATTGCATCGAAAATCGAGTCATCTTGATATATCATAGACACAATCTCAGTGATAGAACAAGAACTAACTTTCACTAAGACTTGTTATTTAGTACAATTAAATTTGAAGTGAATGATGAGCACACAGAATCAAGTGAAGAAGAGAATATGATGTATCATACAAACAAGACTCATTGTTACATATAGCATCATATGCATGAGTTTTGACATCAAAAAGTGATTGACAACAGACAGTTTTGTTGATGAAGTTTGTTCAATAAGATGCTTGAGTCTCAAAAGCTAAATGTTCATGATCTTACTTAAGATGATCTCGATGTTGACAAAGAATCTACAACAAAAGATGATGATTTGAACTTCACTTTTGAATGAAACATATTCAATGAAAGAAGCATAGATCATCAGTTGTTTTGAACATATTCAAGATTTAATGAACGCTGACTTAAAATCTGATTTCATCACAATGATTTCAATTTTTCACAGCTATGATATGTTTGACACATCATGTTAGTGCATTACAAGAACTGTCATCAAATGTCATAATTCATAACGTGTGACTTCAAGTAGTGTAAAAAACAGAATTCATCAGCGTAAATTCAAGACACATTAGATCAGTACATAATATTAAGTTCATAAGCTTGTAATATTTGAAGTAATCAACATGCATCATATGCAATCGCAGTCACGTCTTTATTTTCTCTATATTTGCGATCTTGTAAAACTGAAAATCTATTCAATTTTATTGATTTTAGCTGACATTTAACTGATTAGTCAGTTGTTAACTGATTATTAACTGAATTGAGTTGACTTTTTCAGATTCTGTCATTGAGCAAAAAGTTAATTGTCGAACATTTTGTCGATGTTCTATGAAAGTTGAAGAAGTTATCAACTGCTTCTATGCTCATGTTTGAAAACATCATGATTTACTTGAGTTTTTCATGTCTGATCAAGACACACAATTCATCTTTGATGTCTGAAAGCATATGTGTAAAATGCTGAAGATAAACATCAAGTTATTAACGATGTATTACTCTGAAATTGATAATCAAATCGAAAGAATCAATGCTGTCATGAAGCATTATCTTCGAGTCTTCGTCAACTACATGCAGAATGATTGAGCTAAGTAACTTTCTGAAGTCAAATTCATCATCAATAACACATCATCATCAATCCCTTTAACATCATTCTTCTTGATCAATTTAAATCAGAACTTACGTTTAAACTTTAAGTTTTCTGAATCTTTGCTTGAGAATCTTATGTTTCAAGCTTGAGACAAGTTAATCAATGTTGAAGAGTTTATCAAGAAGATGAAGAAATTAATTAAGCATCTACATGATGAGATGTTTATAACTCAGATCATTTATGAATTTAATGTTAATTTCTTTCATCGCTCTTGTTTTAAATACTTCGTCGAAGATGAAGTCTGATTGAATGCTTGCAATCTCAGCATCACTCATCTCATTGTCAAGTTAAATGATCATAATGTTGATTTCTTCAAGATCAAGCATGTTTTCAAGAACAATTTTCTAATCATTGAGTTATGTTATGAATGTGTCAGAATTGATTAGAACTAGTCAAGATTTAGTCGAGATCTGATTTAAATCTGACTCAGATTTGACTCAGATATGACTCAGCATCTTTTTTCTTTTCTAGCATCTTCTAATCAGCTTCTATTGTTTTTTAAACAAACACACTTCTTTGTGTTACGAATAGTTAATAAATGTCTATGACAAACACATTTCTTTGTGTCATAAACATCTTTCAAATCAACATTTTTCTTGTGTTTCAACACATCTTCTTTGAGACTAGCGTCGATCTAAGTAACTATTATATAGAGCATGTTCTTCTTGTCTTTTGTATCTTCTTTCTTCTGTATTTTTAAAGTCTTAGTTATAGCTATCTTTATACATCGATCATTTGACGAAATCAGCTAAAACTGACTACAAGCTCATCAAGCTAGCATCAGTCAAAAATATCTGTTTAGTTGAGCTTCTAGCTCACAAGCTTTAATAGTCACTCATCAACAATTAATAACTAGCTACAATCACTTGTAGCTCTTGATGACAGTCATTTGCTTTTTATGCTCAAATAATACAATGCGCAATGTGTGTCATCTGATCAGTGTTCACATTCAGCGCTTGTTATTATCAGTATGTGAAATTTGTAATCTGTGCACATTTCTTGACAAATACTTATCACGTCATTATTTCATGATAGGTAAATTGAGATATTTTATTCAGATTTACCTCGTTGTTGCATTGAAACATCATGTCGTGCACTGCTCAAAAGTTTTAGTTTCTTGAAGACAAGCTTGTGTATTTCATAATGTCTTGTACGATTCTTTATTCTTGCAAGCACGTTGTATAAGTTACTCGCAATCAATAGAACTAAAAGCATCAAAGCAACTCACGATTGTATTCATTGTTCATATACAAAATATTCTACTACTATCACTTGAGTTCTATATAATCGCTCTTACTTTCTTGTTGAACGTCAACATTGATGTTTAATTTCTTCTCTACTCTCTTCAGAAAAATCTGATACTTGTTTTCAAATGTTAATACACATTCACTTTCATTTGTTCTTTGATAATACAGAGTCTTAGTGTCTATCTTCAGCTGCTTGCAAAAGTTGTTGAACGATCAAACGTAGCTCATCTTTCGACTATCTTTCATCTTCAATGTTCATAGTCGATATGTATCTCTGACTTCGTCGAGCGAAATCTGATCAGATTCAACTTCAGTTGTGTCTTTGAATTCTTCAGACATTTATCTCACATTAGTTATCACTCATTTCTATAGCTGAAAAACGAACGCTCACATCTGAATCGTTCTTCTGATCTTGATTCTGTTCATCATTCAATATTTCTTGAAGTGTTTCATGTTCATCGCTATTCGTTGATTCTGATTGATTTATTGTATTCTTTGTCTTTTCTGTCGCGATTTCTGTGTTGTTTGACTTTTCGAGCTGCGATGTTTGATTTCTTATGAAACTAGAGATCTCATTCACAGAATACATCGACAAGTATCTTGAATCAGTGAGAGAAGAGAAAAAACGTTTTCTGATAATTTTTCGAGACGCGTTAATAGTCAATAGATCATCTATCTGATTGCAATTGAGATTATACGTCGCAGAGATGCTGTTGAATACATTGTTTTCATGATATTCAACATGACTTATGACGCGTTCATGCAACATGCTCAATATCAAATTTCTTCAAGTCTCAATTTGCTTTCGTCAGCTCTTGATCATTCGCTTATGTGTTACTGTCACATGTTAGTCAATTATTGTTCAATTGTTTTAAAGATAAAGCACAAGAGAACATTGACAGTTGAAATGTTATACTTTCTATTGCAGTCTCTTTTCATTTCTCGATCTTCTTCTGATCACTTGTTCATTCGCTGATGACATGTTGAATCGCGATTGCTATGAGTATCATGATTTCGTCTTTCAGCTCAGCAAACATGATTCTCGTGTTTGATAGTTGATCAAGACTATGATCTTCTTGATTGAAAAATGAGACAGCAGTGATCTTCACGATCATCGAGACTAGAAAACGACATTCTTCAGACTAAGTACATGTCAGTCAATGCATCACGTCTGTGAAAATGTTTATCTTTTCAATATCAGAACTGATGAAGTTATCATTAACTAACAATCTAATGACATAGTTCGATGTATTGACTTTCTTGTAAAAGACATAATGATTCTTCACTACATCTTGAATCTGAAACATTATTTGTGCTCGATATTGTTCAATAGAATCATATAACTGTGTCTGTCAATTTATTGATGATATGACAAGATTTGAGTTACACATTATCTTTCAAGCTTCATTTATTGTTGATCTTTTCGCGACAAAGTAGTTCGTTCGTGATCTGTGTTTTAATTAATGTGCGCGATCTCTGTTTCAGAGATTGTGCATGAGATTGCTCAAGAGAATTCATTGCAGCTCTGATCATGACGTTATGCTCTTCTCTACTTCACACATCATAATCGTTGTCAATAGAATGAGTTCTATGTATCTAAGTACATCAACATGAGCTGCAGTAGAGACTGTTCTCGATCATCGTCTGAATTCTGCTCAAAGAATTTCTCTAGAGTTGTCATCTGAATCATTAATCTGTGCTGCGTTGTATCGTGAACTCAATGCAAGAGAACTTGATGAAAATTCTGTTGATCTTTGAAACTTTGAGATTCGCTCATTGAGCTGAGAAGATGACGAGATTGATAACAATGAGTGAAAATGCTGTTTACGCTGATGCATCTTTTTCTTTGACAAGATGTTCTTGAAAAATCGAATGACTTTAGTGAATTATGTTGAGATCATATTAGCTGAAAATATACATGATGATATTGACATTGATTTTGCCTTCTTCTGCAGTCGTTCTGCAGATCACTGTTTTTGAGATGATAAATCATCATTCGAGCTGTTCAACATATCAAGAAATTCGCGTTCTTGTATTTTAGATCTGAATTCAGATTCTTTCAATGATATGTCGAAATTGTTACTTGTTTTCTCAACTCTTCTTTTGACATCTTGTTGATAAATGAACTAAACATGATTATTGAGTCAGTTAACTGCATGTCAACAATTCATAATACATGCTACGCATCTGATTATCAATCGCAATGTTCAAGTTCTTCTTGTTCTTATTACTTGTCATGACAGTTCACTTAGAAGACGACGCGAAATAATGATTGATACATGATGAACTGATGAATGCAATCGAGTTCTGAGATAAAAGAAAAAAAGAGTGAAGAAGAAAAAGACACGACACGTACTTGAAGATATGCAATCTCTGAAAGCGTGTAATTCTGTTGTTGTTGACACTACTATGTTCAATTATTGACTTAAATAGATTTGAAAATTTGCGATAATTTATCATTGCACATGCAAACTGAGAATGCGAACTGCGAATCTTATTGTCGAAGAACTCTGAGCTCAAGCTGACTATCAAAGATAAATTTAAGAAAAAAATCAATAAATTATCTTCGCACATTATGCGAACTGAGAATGTGAACTGCACATTTTATTGCTGAAGAACTCTGATTACTCAAGATAAATTTTGAAGAATTTACAATAATTTGTCTTTGCATGTGCAAACTGAGAATGCGAACTGTGCATTTTATTGCTGAAGAACTCTGAGTCTCACTCGTCACATGATCGAAACTCGATGTACATAATGTCGCAGTTAGATCTAAACATGCAGTTTGCTCTTCGTCACGCTTGATGATTTCATAGACGAGAATGATGAACGAAGATGTACGAGAAGAATCATGATATCTTTCATCGAGTTCATTTTTATCATATCGTGCTTGATGAAGCTCAGATCATCAAGAATCATCTGTTTCAGAACTCTATAGTCTGCAGAGATCTGACGAGAAAGCATCGTTGAATGATTAGAATTAAGTAGAAGAATTCTTCTCATTCTTCAAGTTTCTTTGCATTTCATGTACAGGAACTGTCGAAATGTTCAAGAAGAATTTCATCAATTCAAATAAAATACAGAATAAGACAAATAATGTCGTCTATGTGAGTGAAGTTGAATCAGCTGAGCTGAGTGCGTGCGTGCGTGCATGCATGCAGTGTGCAAACGACGTGTTCGTTGCTGATTGAAAAGTATTAGAGAGCGAGAAAAGAAGAAAAGTGAAAAGAGAGTAGCGATGTGAAAGAAACAATGTGTCAAAAGAAGAAAAAAAGAAGAAAAAAAGAACTTAAATTTATGAAATTACAATCAACATTTTTCTCACTCTCAACTCACAACTTTTCATCGCTGACATTCTCTCATTAGCATTTTCATTCTTTTCGCTCTTATTCATCAGAATAAACGACTTCTTATTCTCTTCAACGCTCATCGACTCAAACAGTTGCATCAGCTTCATCAAGCTCAGCTGATTTAGCATTTTGATGTCGTCAATGATGATATCAATGATTTCACGCTTGCTGTTCTGCAACGTCTGCAGTTTCTTGTTGATGCTGTTCTTGATGACAAGACGAGTAATGAAAATTTTGAAGAATTAATTGATGTGAAAGACGTGACAGAAGACTTGTTGTTTCACGCTGCTGTTTCATCACAGATTGACGCAGATAATGCGCAAGATCATGATGAGATTGAGCTTGATGTCGTTGCATTTGAGAAAGATGATCATGATCTTCGTGATCAAGTCATCGCGAAATGTGATGATGACGTGATCGCGAACTTTCTGACTCATTTTGTCGTGATAGTTGACAAAGACTCAGTCACGCTGTTGAAAAAAATGATTCAGCACTTTCATGCTGTTTTGCAATTAACTTGTTCTCAAGTCAGAGAACTCATGATACGATGAGAGCTTACAGCATATGAAACTGAGTAAAGATGATGATCTTCTTGTTCAACTTCTTCATCAATTACAGCTCAATCTGCATTTGCATCATCGTCGTTTTCGAAGATGAAAGAATCAAGTCGTTGAAATTGATTCATTTAAGATCTTGTTTGAGATCTTTGCGAGTGCATGAGAAAGTTCTCTCACTGTTTTCAACATTCATCTGCAATTCTTTTAACTTGTTGCATGATCGAAACTCGATGTAAATGCTGTTGCAATCTAAACATGCAGTTTGCTCTTCATCATGCTTGACGACTTCATAGACGAGAGCATTAAGATACTCTCTGCAATAAACATGAAAACAATTGATTATTCAGAATTCATCTGAAGAATTGTGACATTTGTGACAGAGACTTCTATTCTTGAGATCATCGTTAATATTCAAATTCAATTCTCAGTTTATTGTTGAATACATTCTCACACTTGTAGTTCTGTTCTTGAGTTCTGCTTGCATCTCTCTATACTTTGTAACAATGAGACAGTTCACATCTTGCACTTCATGAGAAGATAGCTTTGTACACAGCGTGTTGAATCAATTCATGAATGATAGTCGTTGAATCATGAGCACAGTGAGAAGTTTATTAAATCTTCTGATGATTTTCTGTAGATCATCGTTCATCTTAATACTTTGCTTGCGTTTTAGAGCGTTGAAGATCAATCTACTCATGACTGCATCAATTTATCTAAGCTCTTTAACATTGACAGAAATCTCATTTCGTTGACGAAATTGCTCACGATCTTCGTTTAAAGAAGTAATCGTGCTTGAACGAAAAGTCTGTAGAGCAGACATCGCAAATGACAATCTCATCATTGAAAATCTTAACAAAGATTAAGCAATGTTTACTGAGAAATCTCTTGATGATCGAGTGTCTCTTTCATGAGTGTTAATCACTTATTCTTCGCGAAATCTTTGTTGCTAGAGAGCAAGTTTTCGCTGACGATGTATCAAAGACTTTGCTTTAGAACTGAAATGTTGCGAATATTGTTAGTTCAAAAAGTAATAAAACTTTCGCTCGTCGATCATGAAATCTTCTTCATGAGCTTGTATAGCACAGACACAATCTTTGCTGTTAATGAAATCAGAGCATCAACGCGTGCTTTCAGTTATTCTTCTACTTTTCTTGAATTTTTGTTCTCAAGTTCTGCGTGCATGTAATCTTTCTCAATCTAACTATTGCATCTCTTTTCAAGATCTTTCATGATCGCAGTTTACGACATTTGATTGATGATTCAAGCGTATTCTAAGATGTTGAAGTAGCAAAGATTGATTCTACTACTTTCAAAGTCAGTGAACGAATTAATATAGTTTTTACAATTTTTTAGTTACTGATCTGAAGAGAGTCGATCGATGATGAACTGAAAGCGACAGCAGCTCTTTGCTGTCATCTTTATCAGCGCAGTCTGTCAGCATCGCTCATTTTCAATCTCAATTCGTCTCATATCTTCACTGTCATAAAGAATTCTATTCTTCGTCACGTCGTAAATTCTCTTCTCGATCAATAATCTTTTGTACTCTTTGAATTGCATGTTCAGCAGATTGATCTCTTCTTGTCTTTTATTCATAGTTAAGTGAATAGAACTCATCAATGATGTTTGATTATTTGATTTCTTCATCGTCAGCAACGTTGTAGCATTTCACGACATCAACGATAGTTGATCAGCATTGTCATCTCTAATCTCTTCTTGCGACTTTCTTTGACACTGAATGTTTTCATGTGTTTGCTCTCGATGTTGTGCTCTTCATCTTTTGTTGTTGTTCAGTCATTGAGTCATGATTATCAATGTCTTGTGCAGTCAATTCTGTGATATGCTTTCAATTTCTTTGTCGAAGATGATGATAATCTTTGCAATCATTGTTCAAAGCTTTTTCTTTATCAGCTCACTATCAAGTTTTATGTCATATATCTTTGAAGATATCATCTTCTTCTTCATTGTCATTACGATCTCACTTCATTTGTCGTTGTCAATCATTAAGTCTTTCTGCATCATTTTTCTGATTCAATTATGTCGCTGCAATTCATTGTAGAAGATCATTGAAGATCTCGTACTGAACATGTTGATTTTTCTTATGCAACAGAATCGCAATGAGTCTTGAAGAACATCAAAGACTTAGAAGAAACATGAATGTGATACAGATGCGATGTTGTTTATGCAACGAAGAATGCGCAGAAATGAGATGCTGTTATTTCAATTTCAAGACAGATTAATGATTTCTATTACACTTGAATTCTATGATTATCACAAAGTGTGATCATGAAAGCTGTGTTGATAGTTGAAAGACTTGATGATAATAATCTGATGAATACAAAGAGACGTAACTTTAGTTGTGTTACAGTCGCGTTGTAAGTCTTGCGTGAGTTTGATTCTAATGATCTCTAGAATATTTAGAAAATACATTGCTAATGTAAAAACAGAATAAAAAATGATAAATTATCATCTGACAAGATAAATCATTCGAATAATCAGAGTAAAAAATGATAAATTGTCATATTTCTACGACAGTGAAAATATACACATGATGTTATTTTTCTTGCATTTTCAATATTTTCAAAACACAGCATCTTATTACTTATGTCATCATGTCTATGCTTCTGCTGTCAACGATTACTTCTTTTGACTGAAATAATTAACAACGATTCGCTGATAACAGTTAACAGATTGTCACGATCCTAGCCTTGCCAGGCTCAGCCTTCTAGCCCTGCCAGACCTACCCTCGCTCCGTCACCTTGACTAGTCCCTATCGGGCCTAGCGTCGGCTAAGGGACGCACATATGTAGCCAGC
>JAABUY010001140.1_pt1 | contig 37723 bp, 50 predicted proteins | sample 5560271 | NCBI WGS metagenome assembly JAABUY01 (sample SAMN10711886, study PRJNA513374) | rock metagenome | isolation source: Antarctica rocks | place: Antarctica: Victoria Land, University Valley
CTCGCTAATGTCACGACACCTCAATCACTCCTCTTTGGGCTTGTGCTCCGGCGTCTTGTCGATCAACGTCGGCTCCCCAAACGCCCCTTTCAACTTTGGATCCTTGATCATCCTCTGGAAATACGCAAACGCCTCCGGGTACTGATCGCTCCATGCCTTGTCCTTGGCGTATCCGTGTCCAAGGACAGAAGCGAGGGTAAGATCCGCAAGGGTGAAGCTATCGCCGACGAGGTGCTCGCGCTTGGAAGACCCAATTGTCGATGTTGACCATGCGCCGATGAAGAGCCTCGTAGAATCCCGCCTAGGAAAATTAGAGCACTAAGTAAATTGAATGTACACCCACTTGCACCGTCTCGAAGCAACTACAAAAGATACTAAGTGCAGAGAAATTCCGTCACTGGTATGTTCTGTTACTGAGGCGTTCATGTCATCCGGAATACACTATCGTTGAGCGCTTAAATGCAGCACGACTACCTCATAGTTGTTTCAACAGCAATTCCCCCTTCAAGCCTCACTGGCAGCCTGGTTCATGATCCGGGCGTACACCGGTTGGCCCACAATATCAGGGCTCAACAAGGACCAGATGGCTACTTTTCTTCACCACATCCTAGGCGGTGACAAGATCAGCATCACCCTCGATCGTTCTTGATCCCGTACCCCCCTCGTCCTGCCTGATCATCTATCCTTTGCTTTCGATTGGCAATCCGATCCCTTTCTTTGAAGACTCCGCGTAGAACCCTCTTGGTCAGACTCTTTTAGGCATTGATATTTTGATAAAGTGCCCGGATGGCCCTCATTCTTCGTCACGCGCAGAGGCAACCGAGCTGACCACCCTTTTCAAGTGGTTGTCCCAGATCAGATTGGGCCGGTCCGAACTTCACTTTAGGTGTAAGGATACGATTGGTGCTAGGACATCACTCATTTCCATCAAGAACGGTGCACCCCTGATTGACGAGGTGCCTTGGGATACGGTCTCTGTCGGCCGGTCAAACCATTGATAAACGAGACTAGTAGGAGACCGAGTAGCATCCCGCACTCATATAGTTCGTCACAACATTATAGTTTGACCCTATAACAAGTATGGATCACCTTCCGGACCATACTTGTCGGGCTTGTCCAAGACCATATTAGCATGTGCCAACACCCGATCTCCAACCACAGTATCTCGATACTAAAAACCAAATCTCAGTCTCGGACGCCGCGTCCAGGGAAAGGGAGAGCTGGATGAAGGGACGTACATGCGAAAACTTTGAAATCTTGTGAGGGAAGTGGTGAGAGTGGATGAGTACCTGCCATCATCCACATGGCCGGTCGGAGTTGCTTCCTCATTGGGAGAGGCAACAAATCGGATAGAGGAGGGTTGGTTGTCGATGGATGTGAATACACGAGCATAGACATCTTTCATCGGACGCCCGGTCTCGTCAGCAGAGATCAACGGGAGACGCTTCTTAACCCTACTCACCGAAGATGGGAACCTCAACCATTCCTCCTTCACGTTCGTTACCTGAATTTGAAACCCCCCTGAAATCAAGCCAACTCAAACTCCAGACGGTGAACCCCAAACCCACCGTCTAGATTCACAAGGCATCCCAGTCACCCGGATACACGTCCAACGCCGGGCATCCGCCTTGCCTAGCCGTACCAACCGCTCCTCACCCTCCACGAGCGCACGATCAAACTCGATCGTTCTGCCAACGGACCTTGAGGACCGATCACCCTGGACGGAAGGACAACTCACTCGACTCGAATGACATTCAGATCGTTTTGACCGTGTGGGCGGTTCTACGCTCAGGCGGCCGGCAGAGCCGGGTTTCCGACCGGTCGCCACCACACCCCTTCTTCCCCGCGTTCGCTCATCCGTACGCGACCGCCTTCAGAACTTTGTTGCGCACAAGGATGGAGGCTTTCGCCGCGAGGTTGGAAAATCATTACATAGAGCCTCAGTGGCATCGCGAATGGGAGGCGGACCAGAGGGCTCAAAGGGAGAGAGAAAGGGCGGAAGTGGAGCGAGGGGCAAGGGCGGCCCGAGATGCGGCGAGCAGGGAGAAAATCCTCCGCTTCCTACGTGAAGCAGAACAGAGGAGGCAGGCTGTGGCTCAGGTGGCGGTGGACAACGAGGCTCGACGTCAACAAGTGGACAATCGGAAGATAGTCAACGAAATGGCCGCGATGTGGCAACAAAGGAACGATGCGGCCTATAGACGAGCGATAAACGCGAACAATCGAATGGCGATGGCTCAACTGCAGGGTCAGGCAATGTAGGGAATGGCGCAGGCTGTGTTTGGCAATCTGGAAAACCTGCAGGGACTGATGCATCGCACCGACAATATCGTGTGAGTCCATTCGACTCCGGAACGATTGGCGGAGCTGACTGCACTTTCTGTCGACAGCCATGGAGTAATTGTTTAAGGGGGTTGTTTCAGCGTTGTACTTTCTGCTCGATGTGTTCTGATACGTCACGGCTCCAATGCTTGTATGATGGTCTCGTTACAATAATCCTGTTGCATACTGAAGAGGCCGACGGCCCTTTGACCTGACTGCTTCCCTCGATCGTCGCCGAACAACTTCCGCCGGATTCCTTCCGTGCGGTGACTTCACCGATGCGCGTGATCCTGCCTATGCTGATCTCGAATGATTGCCCTCATTGGAGAGACTCTACAGTGATGGGTGGTCCCCGTGTGTCGTCGGAGAGGACGAGGCAGGGGGTGCATGATTTCGGTAAAACAGCATCGGAGCTCCAAATCAAACCATCTCCAATCTGCAACCTATTGAGAGCGGTGTCGTCACTCGGGTCGATCACCCAGTCCTCGATGTGCAGCTGGGATAAGGCTACATCGAGATACGTCTTGAAAGGCTTGAACTCAATTGGCGGACACCTGGAATGGTTTCTGCGGGTAAGGGTCTCACTCGGAACCGAGGCAGAGACGGTGAAAGTGTGATCAGTCTTCTTGAGCTCCTCTGCAAGTGCGCTACGTCCACTCCAGAAGCTTGTCATCCCATCTCGAGTCAATGGCATGTGTTCCGTGAGCGATCCTGTCAAAGAGCTCATGCCTTCTGGACCGTGCAAACTAAGAGGACTTCTGCCGTCAACCGGGGCCTTCCGCTCGCGTATGATCTCCTTCAATTGCGCCAAGGATATCTTCATTTTCCCTTCTCTTGTGGACCTCTCTTTCTGAGTCAACCCATGGTACTGAGACGGTGTCGGGGAATTCATGTTTGATTCCCCGATTCCGACAGCGTATTGGGTAAAAGTTCCTTGGATTGAGATTGGTCGTGGAGTTGACCGAGTTGAAAGCAGGGTAATGAAGACAAGAGGGAAGTCGACTTGACGCAGCTGACATAGCTCGAAGCTGAAACCCACGCTTTCGAGAAACACGGGGTTAGCTCTGAAAGGAAAACTGAGCCGTTCTCTTGCTTTCAAAGCTCGCCTCATACATCGAAGGAGGCGAAACGATGCGTGAGGCGCAGCAGAGAACGGGAGAGATCGAGAAGGTGGCTGTTGCCACCTCTGACTCGGTGGCCCACCGTGCATCGCCCTGACACTGACAGGTATGTCCTTAGCAGTTCCTCGACCTTCAGCTGACCGTGGGGGCGATGATCCGCACAAAGGGGAATCGGGGAAGCCGTGAGGTTTACACAGGACTGATCATGAGAGGGATGCATGTCACTTGAACCTGGTCAAGACTGTCAATTGGCCGCTCTTCAGTTGTTTCATGCGGGGCGCATCAGAATGACAACCAGCGGCAGTAGCTTGTGAATAGCTTGGCAGGACTTCCGACGTGCTTCAGCGGCGTGAGTAGGTCGTTAGCGCCCTTGAATCGATTAACATGGACGCCGGTATCTCCGCATTGTTGCGTCGCGAAGCCCTGGAATCGCTTTCTTTGCTTGACGACGACTTTGGATCGCTTTCGCTTCTGGCCGACAACTTTGGATCGCTTTCGCTTCTGGCCGACAACTTTGAATCGCTGTTTGTGAGTGGTGCGGCATACATGTGACCGACAGCCTGGAACGTCGATCTTATGGGTCACCGGCTGGCATTCCTCTTGCAGCTTCTCAAGAGCAGTTCTCGCCGTCCGGTCCGGCAAGTTTTGCTTGTTTTCGAGCCCGGTCATGGCATCCTCGAGCCAGCTGGCAGTGAGTCGACGTGAGATTCTCCGCCTCTTGATTTGTGAAATCGCATAGGATGTTTAGCGTTGGCTCGATTCGAGGCGGTTGGATCCCCCGCCTGACGTCAATTCTTTGTGTTTTCGCGCACATTCGACGTCGAGCCCAGAGCAGCGGCTTGGCGAGGCGAGTGCGTTTCACTCACAAGTACCCATCGTCGAGAATCGTGGTGTGCTCCTCAATGGCATGATAGTGGATCTTCGCGGTCGAAGTCTATTGCCAAGTCACATCGAGTTAGAGGTATTCAGCAGAAGACAAGCAGGAAATTCTCCGGACTCAGCTTATTCAGCTCGATTACGAAGCTGAACTCCCCATCACTTTTATTCAAAGAAGATGAGCTGTTTTCTTACGTGTCAGACAAAGTGTCAGAAATTAACGCCACTCTTGACCCATATTCCCTCGCGCGTCGTCTCAACTGACCGCTATAGCCTCGATGACCTCTTATCAAAGGTAAGTTGGCTCTATGGGGTAATGCAGATGATAGATACAGAATACAATGAAATTGATCGACGTCTGCCAGTCTGAAAAGGGAACGGAGTGTATATCATACCATCGCTTGTCCGGTTAAGACGCCGCCACGGATAGCTTATGAGTATCTTGCTGGCGCCCTACGATCTCTCTGGAAGCGCGACGAGGTTGGTTGCGTCTCCACTTTGTTGGCTTGAGCTTGCAGAGGGACCCGTGTTGGGAGCAGACTTGGAAGCAGTCTTCCCGATCGGAATCTGCTGCTGACGGGGGCCAGTGGTGAGCGTCATACCGGAAATGAGGGAGGGTCACATCGCTTAAGCTGAAGACTTGAGCCCGTCCAAGTACCCTGAACCGAAAACTGTGAGCGCCTATTTGAGAACATGTCATCATTGTGTACGAGTCTGTAGTAGGGAGTGTGACCGTCCGCTTCGGTAGACGTCTTGGAGAGGGCTTCCAGTCTCGCCATGGCCAGCGCTATCAAATCCTGGTCGGGTGTGAATATTCCGTAGGAATCCCCTGAGTGCGAGAATGGATATGATCTGGTGGTACAGAGGCAGACGCCACAATCGGGATGTTATGATTGATATTGTTGACTCGAATCGTCTTAGCCACTGCTCCTTGGTTCACAGATGATTCGCTTGCCAAGTTCTTACAGAGGATGCGGTATGACGCTGTCGGCTTTGAAGTTTGTTTGGCCTGTTGAAGACTGGTTTGGAAGGGAGAAGTGAATGCTGAGTGGAAGAGAGCGAGCCCTTGACGATCGAGCCGAGGATCCCGCTTGCATGATGGAAGTGAATGGCGATTGGACAACCAGTCGTACCTGAAGTGGCCGGTGAAACAAGTGGAAGAAAAAGAAGAGGAAGCGGGAAATCTGGGGGTCTGGGGGACGCAGCTTATATAGCCTGAAGCTGGATTCGAGGCCCTCAAGGAGGAGACATGGGGCTTGAAAGGAGAGACCAATTGCTTCCATGTGAGGATGGCGTCGTCGACCTACAAAGGATCGTGCTTGGCAATATTACCTTCGATGACGCTCGCTGCAACAATCTTTCTCGGAAGAGAAAGCATCCGCAATCTGTCGAACCTCATTATGATAAGAGCGAGCAGCCATGAGAAAGCGATGAGCAGCATGCGATCATTCATCTAAGGAGGACACACGTATCTCGTAAACATCATTACGTCATATCTCATGCTCCGCCTTAACACTTGCAACCTCCCCTCCATCCCCCACCATCATCACTGACGTCTATCAATTCGTGACGTCGCGTCGGTTGAGGAGATTTGGACCATAAGGAAGGTGTTGCGAGGATCTGCACAGCTTTCGTCAGGAGACTGTTCAGGGTTGGGTGACGACTGGAGCACAGCGACATAGGGTGATGGAAGGAATTGGAGGTACAGCTTCAGAAAAGGAGACATACCCGTGCTACGAGCTCCTGGAATGCTTCGATCACACCGAGCTTTGTCTTGGCCGAGCACTCTGCGGGGCGAAACGAGAGACGCGATCGGTCCACCGCAGACGTAGACGATGAAGATGCAGTTGGAGACACAGGGAAAGGACACAGTCTACGTCAGCTTCGAAGACTAGTTGAGACTGGCGTGACGTACCTATGAACAAGATACCCATCCGGTCGGCGAAAGCTTGTCCTTCCTCTGTGGAAACCTGCCGCGAGAACTCCTGTCGACGATGTTAGCTTGTAAACATCGATTTCCGCCTGCGTACGCCCTACCACCTCCTCCCGTTCCCTGTCCCCGGCGCCTGATCTACACTGAGAGACAGGCCACTCACCTTATCCACCTTGTTCCCTACAACCATCTTGACCACCCCTTCCCCACAATACGTATCAATCTCCTTGAACCATTTCAACAGCTCGTCGAATGTCTGGCGGGACGCGACGTCGTAGACTGTTGAGGGCCACGTTAGCGAGCTGCCCATCTCGCCGCCCGAGATACAGCGGACGAACCTAGGATCACCCCCTGAGCACCGCGATAATAACTAGAAGTCAAAGTCCGAAACCGTTCCTGTCCCGCTGTATCCTGTGAACCCAGCTCAGCACGATCCAGATGCACCACAGCACAAGTCTGGCTAAAGATCCCGGATGTTCCCTCACCCAGATCGACAACTTATACCGCCTCCCCTCCAACTCCAGGCTCTTCACCTTGAAGTCCACACCGATGGTCGCAGCTGTCTCTTCTTCACTGAGGAAGTCGTCGTCGGTGAACCGGAGGAGTAGGGAAGATTTACCTGGACGAGGTGAATTTACAGGTATGGGCAGGTATACGGGATCAAGGAGAACAAGGCACGGAACGACGGAGAGGGGAGATGGTGAGGGGAAGAAGCGATTGATTAGCTATAGTCGCCGGTGGAGCAGCAGGAATGTGCGCACCGACACTGGAGTTGCCGATGAGCAGGAGCTTAAGATTGGATGGGTGCTGGCTTGTTGAAGCCATGATAGAATCGGAGATTTTTGGTGAAGTAGGAATCACGAGAAGCAATTGCTGGAGTGGCAAGTAAAGACATGAGTTCGGGCTGCTTTGGATTCGAAACCTCCATATCCGTCAGACCATATCCGTCAGAGATATGCACAAGTATAGCTATACATGCCACGACCTATCCACTCGGACAATGTCCCTCCTCCGTCTGCTACCGTCAATCAATCAGACCCTCACACCCTCCGCCTTCAACGCCTCTGACCGAAGCTTCGAGCTAGGATCAAAGTAAGGCACTTCTCCAAGGGTAGATGCGCGCTCCCCGGTTCGGTCCTCATCATAGTCGAACGTAGCTCTGCATATCGCCCGTCAGGATGCATCTCGCACAGGAATGAGGGGGCTACTCACGAGTGCCAAGTGTTCCTGTTGTCCCAAAGAGCGATGGATCCCTTCTCCCACCTGAAGCGGACTTGACAGTCCATGTTCATCATGCAGATCCGGTTGATGTAGTCCATGATCATGTCGGATTCGTCTTTGGTGACGTCGTCGATCCGCTTGGAGAAGCCCCTGCACCGGGAGCGTCAGCCGAAGAAAAAGGCTTGCGGATAAGAGGTAACATACCGGTTGACGTAGAGTCCCTTCCAACCGGTGACAGGATCTGCGATATCTTGTCAGCTTCCATGAAGGTCGATCAGAGACGGAAACTTACTTGTCCGCACGACGGGGTGGTGAGCCTCAAGCGAGCCGTCGCGGTTCAACGGGCTACCGCGAGGTCCCTCGTTGATCTTCAAACCGAGCTTTCGGGATTCCTCGTGGAAGAAGTTGGCTAAGAGGTATATCAATATCTGCACGAACAGGGACGGGCGCTGGACGGACCATTGTGCTCGCAACTGAGGGTCTCGAGATATTCTCGGAACGACGGGCTCATCCGGTCGAGGATCTAGATATAACCGGTTACTTCTTTGTTAAGGACTTGGCTGGGCAAGGACATACATCGCAGGTGTTGACCCAAAGCTACAGAATGTCTGTCAGCTATGATACAGGAGCAAGGTCAGAAGGCACTCACAGTGTCACCGCCCACCGGAGGCAAAGTATTGATCTTGAGCATCGAGTAGTCTGCCGGCACCCGTTCGAAAGATACGTCGGTGTGCCAAGCAACCGATGCCCATCGGGAAACATCCTCATATCTGCTTCATGAGCTCTCATTCACCTTACGCTAAGGTCTACTCACCTCCGGTTGATTCCACCTCCCTTCCTCTGCTTCTCCGCGGATATCTCCAGCGTCATCGGCTTGTTATCCGAACTCAACTCCGACATGCCACTCCCAATGGGGTGCATACAATGTCCTGAGTCCTTGGGCTGACCACTCATCTCCGAGACCTTCGCGGCTAGTTTGAGCATATCTTCGCCCGAGATCTCTTGTTGCCGGAAGAAACATACTCCACGGCGGGAGACGAGGACGGCGAGGTCGCGGATGAGATCGTCGGCGTTGGGTGAGTTGATCAGTTCGAGTAATTGGAGGTCGGGACCGAATTCTCGGCCGATGGAGGAGGTGACTTCGAAGTGCTAGGCTTGGTCAGCTTGGGGCTGGAGCAAGGGACATGGAGAGATGTACGGCATATTTGTCGAGGGAGCCGGTGTATTTAAGTGGCTCGGTGAGACGGGATCTGCCAGGGGTGTCGATGCTGGGTGGGGATGGACCTCGCAGCTTGAGGCTATGTAGCTGCTCGGTCGGCATGGTTTGGGTTGCGACGGGTGCCATATTGATAATATTGTGGTGTCCAATGGAAGTAGGTGGATGAGAGGATCTTGTTACTTTTTCCTCTGTCTAGCGAAGAAAGCTCTCTTATGTGTCTTGGGGTGATAATATCGACGGAGTTGACCGTGAGTCATCACAAGCGAGGAAACCCGACTGAGACTCGCCTCCCCTGCACCATTCACCTTTAACGGCAAACATTTCATTGCCGAATAACCGATCTCGGCTTCTTCGGCTCAAACGCTTTATACACATATTTTACGTAATTTCCACTTGCGAACAGTCCGAGCGGGTGTTTCGATGATGTGATCTGTTGTCCATTGCCGAGGTTGTCAAATCCGAATCGCCACACCTCCATGGCCCCGCTATATGGGTACGTCCTCGGGGTTGCAATAGATCTTATCCATCCTTCCGCATAACCCGACTGGATATTGCGAGATGGCGACTCACGAGATGAGCGAGATTGAGACGATCAAGCAGGATACCGAGGTTCAGCATGTTGAGGACGGGGCTTCATTACCCAAATGGTCGGAGATCAAGATGGAGGCGGAGAGGGACGAGGCCTATCAGCGAAGTCTGGGTTTGTTCCCATCGCTCAGGATTTACCGAGCTGTATGTAGCGCACTTGACATCAGGGACGGGGACTGACGAGGGGACAGGCGGTGTTGTGGTCCATTGTGGCTTCCTTCTGTATCGTCATGGGTGAGTCTATAGTTGATGGCCGTGTCTATAGTTGATGGCCGTCCCAAAATGGCATGCTGATATTATCCGGTAGAGGGCTATGACACACTACTCCTCGGATCTCTTTACGGTCTGCCAGCTTTCGCAAAGAAGGTCGGGTTTTTTACTTCCGCTGTGGACAGACCACTAATGCCCAATCAGTTCGGCAAGTATTCAGCCAAGAGAAAGGGCTACCAGGTCACCGCTGCCTGGCAAGCCAGTCTAGGACAAGCCGCCAACGTCGGATCCTTCTTCGGCATCTGGATCGGCGCCTACCTCGTCGATCGCGTAGGCTATAAATACACCATCCTTGGCGGCCTCGCTTTCATCTGCCCGATCATCGCCATGACCACGTTCGCGCCTAACAAAGGTGTCCTACTCGCCGGCGAGCTAATATGCGGACTGCCATGGGGGATCTTGTGAGTCATCCCCCCATTCCCTGCGACACTCGGTATGAGCTGCCAATGGCATGATTCGCTGCTGATAGCATACCTCGTCCCCAGCTCCACCCTCGCCGAAGCGTACGCCTCCGAGGTCTGCCCGATCTCCCTTCGAGGCTACCTCACCACCTTTGTCAACCTCTGCTGGGTCATCGGACATTTGGTCGGCGCCGGTATCCTTCGTAAGGCGGCTGGTATGACTGGCACCTGGTCGTATCGCATGCCATTCGCTGTGCAATGGGCTTGGCCTGTCCCCCTCTTTGCGCTGTTCCTATTTGCTCCCGAGTCGCCGTGGTGGCTTGTGCGGAAGGGGAAGATGGAGAAAGCGGAGAGGTCGGTCAGAAGACTCGCTCCGGCACAGCAGAAGGATGAGGCGAAGGACGCTGTCTCCTCTATGGTCCGGACGAACCAACTGGAGATTGATGTGAATGAGAGCACCTCGGTCTTCAGCTGCTTCCGCGGGACCGACCGGTCATTACTGCTTTGTGCTCAAATGCTGTTGGTTTGCTGATCTCCCACTAGCCGGCGTACGGAGATCTCCGTGGTCACATGGACGATCCAGATCCTATGTGGTCTCCAATTCGGTTGGTCACCTATCCTCCTCGCGTTCCTGTTTGACAAACTGTAGCCAACTATTCGACCTACTTCTTTGAACAAGCCGGTCTCGCCACCCTATATGCTTTCGACCTGACCATTGGTCTCTACGCCGCGGCATTCGTCGGCACCTGCCTCTCTTGGTTCCTCATCTCCTATGTCGGTCGGAGGACGATCTTCGTTACCGGTCTCGCCTGCCTCAGTGTCGGCCAGCTGCTCATCGGCATCTTGAGCATCGTTGCGGACAAGGGGCACGTCGGCGCTAGATGGGGTCAGGCTGGTCAGTCATCCGACTCTTCGATGTGACATTTCGCTGATGAGCCCAGCCTTGATGATTGTATGGCTATTTACGTACGATATGACGGTTGGACCATTGGCGTACGCGATCGTGGGAGAAGTCAGCTCCACTCGTCTCAGGAACAAGACGGTCGGGTTGAGCCGGATGAGCTATAACGTATTTTCCGTGATGTTCGGCGTTCTTACCCCCTACATGCTTGTGAGTCTCCACGTCTACCTTCACACATCTGGCTCTGACATGGATACCCAGAACCCAACGGAATGGAACTGGGAAGGTACGCTTATACCCCTCTTCTGTCGTGCTGTATGCTGATTCTTCCCAGGCAAAGTTGGCTTCTTTTGGGCCCCAATCTGTTTCCTCTGCTTCACTTGGGCGTACTTCCGATTACCAGAGATGAGGGTGAGTTTAACTGCCATAAACCGTGAACCATTTCTGACGGGTTTCAAATAGGGCCGATCATTTTACGAGATCGATATCCTGTTTGAGCGGGGTGTTTCCGCCCGAAATTTCAGCAAGACGGTGGTGGAGAAGGATGCGGACGAGCACGAGAGGGAAAATCACGGGCTGTCCTCGCACTGATGAGGAAAGATCTGAGAAAGGGAATCGGAAGGGAAACTTGGTAGTGAGGGCTATCTGTAGGAATCCATACGTATATCTCAAGGTCCAAAGGGGTCTTTCATGCACCGGGATTGCAGATTGAGGGTGTTATGGTGACATCTGACCAAGGTAGATAGATGCATGGTTGAACGACGGGCTCAGAACATTCCCTCTCGCTCGCCTCTCTCGACGTCCGACCTCTCGGTCCCCCCGCTCTCATCGCCTTCCATATACCCCCACCCCCGCTCCTATCCCGCTTCATTTGCACCGTCTCCGTCAACGTATCCCCACTCCCCCAGCTCGCGGATGCAGGTCTCGATCTCGACTTCTTGATCGCCGACTGCCTGGATAATCTAGGTACAGTCGCCAACGCGGCTAGGGCATTCGCACGGACGTCTGCCACCTTGAGGCGGTAGTGCGGTGGTGTCAAGCCTTTCCCAAAAGTCCTGATGCAAGATCAGTCTCTTTAATACATTGACCGTGGGCAATGAGAGGACGTACCGGTTGACGTGATTCGAGCAGATGAGAGCGATGACGATATTAAGGAGATGGAATGGGATGTTAGTGAATGCGGCAGTGGCGAAATCGTGCAAAGCCTGTTTTTCGTAGCGTGACCACTTGGATTTACATGTCGTCCTCGGGTAACATTTCTTGCTGTACGTCGCGTCGTCTAAACCCACATCGTCAATCCAGCTCAGGTCAGGGTTACTATACGTACGAAGCGGATTGTGATACCCACAACACCTCAAGCTATTCTGAATCCGCCCGCTTCTCGTCATCCAGGAATTGAAACCACGCTTGATTTAGCTTCCGATCGAGGGGGAGAGCACCTCGCTTGTACGAGGTGTACCCGACGAGACAGAGCGAGAGGAGAGTCGGCCAGAGGAGCATGTTGTAGAATGCTAGGATGGGGCGCGAGTTAAGGAGGACGCCAGTGAGGTCGATGAGAGAGCAAATGATGCAGAGAGGGGAGGCGAGAGTGAGGACTGCGTGATCGAAGCGGCATCGATGAAGAGGATCCGGATGGCGCAGGGACAAGAGGGAGGAAAGGGAGGCAAAGATCAGCTCCCCCTCGACATTGATGTGTAAGAGCCGCTCACAGATGACGATGTCCGCATCCGAGTGACATCGCTCCGATCTTCGACTTTGGCGCAAAATCATCAGCCAAACCGTCATTCCATCGCTCGAAATCCGCTCGCTGCGCAGTGAGATGAGCATCGACCAAGTCAACCCCGCCAACCCCTATCCAAACAGCTACGACGCCACCAGATCAGTACCTTCCCCTTATTAAGTCGAGCGGCGTACCAATATTACAGTAAGTAGAAGAAGCCACTTGTATCCCGTCCAACCTTCCTTGTTCTTCCCCTTACGCCGATCCATCGGTAATACCGGGAACTTGTCGGTGACCTTCCCCCTGACCTCGGTAGACGTCACCTTCTCTAGAACCCCTTTGTTATCAATCACGGAGCCCGAGCTTGAACCGTTCCCATATTTCCGCCAGAATGTGGTTGGGTAGAACGGGACGGGTAACGTGGCGGTGCTCGAGCGGGATTGGGAGGACTGGAGGAAGGGGCTGGTGTAGGCGTAGGTGTTTCTCTTCTTCGCGAGAAGGGGTTGCGAAGTGCTTTTAGCGACACGACGCTAGCCGATCTCTTTCCTGGCGTGGTCAAGGGCGATGAAGCGACGGAGCTCGGTTCGGACGGTGTGTATTTGGTGACATGTCGATGGATGTTGAGGGGTAGAGGCGGTACCGGTCAATCTTCCGGATCTCGAGGAAAGAGGTGGAACTCGTACAGTTGATTCCAACTGATTAGCGGTACGATTTCGGATCGGTCCCATGTCGACGGAATGAGGCGACTGATGAGGAGATAGTCGAAGCTCGGAGGTGGGTGTCGTCAGACTTGCTACGCTCAGGTGAAGGGGCGGAGTATCGATTAGGGTGAATAGGTGAGCTTGGACCGCCGGACGAGGGGACCAGTCGAATGGTCGGATGAGGATTCGGTGTTGGTGGATCTTGATCCGGATCTGGCTCTGGTTTTGGATTGGGGTTCGGGGAGGATTGATGATATCTTGCGAGAGGATCATGGTAGCCTAGTCCGAGTTGAGGCGTAGGATTGATATATGGTGAGAGAAAGGCTGGCGAGTAGGGGATCGGGGAGTTCGGGTTAGGTGAGCGACGGCGTAGTCCCGGATTCTCGGACATGTGCTGAAGGAATCTTAGGGTTGTTTGAGGTGGAGAGAGAGCATACCACCGGAAGGATAACATGAAATGTCAGCCAGCCTTCGCAAGGGCGGTCAGGATTCGAATCGGGCGTTCAGTGATCCCAGCCGCGAATCTCACTCGCTCGTTTCCTTCATGCTCAGCATTACATGACGGATTTCCGACGATTGATAAGATATGCGTACTCCTAAAATGCTTAAAGCAGATAGAGCCGACCCTCGCATGCTTCGAGTCTGACCTCGCCATCAATACCCGATCCTTCCTTCGCTGGACCGTTGGTGACTACCAGCTTCGCCCCTTTGATATCGACACCAGTCGGGATGAATGTCGATGGCGCTCCTCGCCCATCACCTCGCGCCAGATTAAGCACGACGAGAAGCTTTTGGTTGATCGTAGGGTCATCCCGGACCCAGGCGTAGGTCTCTTCGTTACTGTCGTCTAGTGCAACAAATTTGCCTGAACATGGTTTGAGCTAACACCATGGATGGCTGATCCTTACCATAGATTAGAGCCTCATACTCCTTCCGCAGCTTGAGCATTTTTCGCCAAAACGACCAAACCGAGTCTGGATCGTCGACCTGAGAGGCCACATTCCAGCCTTCTTTGTAATCGTCATGGACCTGCATCCAAGGAGTTCCCTTTGTGAAGCCCGCGTTTTTCGATGAGTCCCACTAGGCTCGTCAGTGACACCTTAGACCGGTCACTCACTTGCATTGGGGTCCTAGCGTTATCTCTGGCACACTGCCTCATGGATTTCAGCACATCTGAGACATCGGGGTTCTTCTCCCCAGTCGTTTTCCGCCGGAATTCCCGCTCGCCCTGGAGGTACTGGATCGTCTCAATATCCTTATACTCTTCCTCTCCCCACTCCCGCGGCACGTTACACAGTCCGATCTCCTGGCCTTGATACATGAATAATGTACCGCCAAGTCCGCAATGGAACATTGATAGGAGCTTGGCGGATTTGGCTCGATCTGCGGGGTGGTCGGAAGCCATCCGGCTAATGATACGAGGTTGATCGTGATTTTCGATGCTGCGGGAGGACAAGGATCAGCTGCAAGAAGGCAGCCAGATAGGATCTGCCGTCGCCGTACTAGTTGGAGTTCCATCCTCCGGCCTGCTCCATCTCCACCTGCCAGGTGTTGAAGACCTTCTTCAACGCGGATAGCTTCCATTTCGGATCATAGTTCCGTTGCAGACCACCGCCAATCCGGTCGAAGCTCTGACTGCCGATTTGGTCAGCCTCATTAGTTGCCCAAGATCCGGAGCCATACTGGTGAAAATGGAAGATCATCTGCAGTTCCCGATTGCTGGGGATTGAGTACGGAGCGTATTCTGCCACTCCAGCGCCTCCTGGTGTTTCACCCACGCTAAACCACCTCAGCAATTCGCTGGACTATGCAAAGCAAAGCGACTCACGCAAAGCAGTCATAATGGCTCAATACCTCCTTGTTCATCTCCTTCAGGAACGTATGTACTTCCGGCCGATTGATGGACATGGTACCAAATGGCTGGTACGGCCGATCCGGATGAATCACGGGGGCATCGGGAAACCCTTGCGCCTTGGCGATGAAGTTGATCTAAGCCGGTAAGATGATCATACGGATGACATTGTATGGGGTACTCACTACGTCCATGCGGAACCCATCGATCCCCTTCTTCAACCACCAGTGCATCATGTCATAGATCTCTTTCCGCAATTCAGGGCTCTCCCAGTTGAGATCTGGCTGCTCCTTGAGGAAGGTGTGGAGGTAGTACTGCTCAGTCGTCGAATCCCATTCCCATGTCGAGTCCCTGGATCGTTAGCTTAGATTATCGGACAAATTAGGTCATGACTCACTGGCCAAATACCGATCGCCAGTTGTTGGGCGGTACGCGCTCGCCCTTCTCGTTGATTTTTGCCGGCTGCCAGATGTACCAATCTCTCTTTGGGTTATCCAAGCTCGAGCGACTCTCCTTGAACCACGGATGCTACTCTCCGATATCAGCTCCATGAATACTAAGCTATTCAAGACTCACCTCCTCCGAGCTGTGATTGACAACGAGATCCATGACAAGCTTCATTCCCTTCTCATGGACGGCATCCAGTATCTGTTCCCAGTCCTTAAGCGTCCCATACCTCGGGTCGACATTTCGGTAGTCCGAGATGTCGTATCCCATATCGGCTTGAGGCGACTCGTATAGAGGAGAGAGCCAGACGATATCCACGCCCAATGAGTGGAGGTAAGGAATCTTGGAGAGGATGCCCTGTAGGGTGCCGTGACCGTTTGCAGCATGATCGCAGAACGATGCCTGGGGGTATCAGCCCGATTGTCTGAGGAACGAGCTGCACGACATACGGGGTAGACTATCAGGAAGTGATGATGAGCGAATAGCATGATTATCAAAGAGATTGCTTACTCTGGTAGACCGCCGCGGATTTCCACCAAGCCCTGTCCGAAGGTTTGGTCACAGCCGGTGCGAGGACATGACCGTTCATCTTGACCTCGATACTAGTCTCGTGTCGAGACCGTCGGAAAGTTGAGCAGAGAAGTGATCGGCCCAAATGGAAGAATGATCGGAGAAGGGAATTTCACACAGGGAGAGATAAAGAGAGATCATTCCGAAGTGAGAATCCCAGTATCGTATCGTATCGTCTCGCTGAGCATCAAATCACACAAGTCAAGTCAAACAATAGTTGGCTATAGATCCTCCGCTTAGCAATGACGTCCGACCTCGACGATGACAAGGTCGGCGACCTTGAGGTAGGGATCGTTGGTGCCGGCTCCATGGGCGGGGTATGTGTCTTGTGTTCTACGACGTGTCGGTGTCATCACTGAATCCACTTTCCAGGGTATGACTCTCCTCTTTTCCGAGCATGGATCCAAAGTAGGATGCTACGACTATGATGGCGCAGCTGTGAAGAGTGTGCTGCGGGAAGCAGAGGAGGACAAAGGGGTCGACGAGAACCTCGTTCACGGCTTCACCTCCCTCGACAAGCTGGTCGGCGCTTTCCCCAAGGGCTCTGGAGGCGATCGTAACAAACCTCGGATGTTCGTCCTGAGTCTTCCCCACGGCAAGGCTGTCGACGGAATAGCGGATGAGCTTCTGCCTAGACTGGAGAAAGGGGATGTCGTGATTGATGGCGGGAATGAGTGGTGGGAGGACACGGAGCGGAGACAGAGAAAGGCGGCGGAAAAGGGAGTAGAGTGGGTCGGCATGGGTGTCTCTGGTGGATGTGAGTGGCTCCTTGCAGCACGAATTAGCATTGACGGGGGACTATAGATCAAGCGGCCAGACACGGCCCCTCCATGAGTCCGGGGTGCTCGAAGGAAGTCTACCCAATGATTGAGCCATACCTGAAGAAGTGGGCAGCAAAAACTCCAAACGGAACGCCGTGTGTGCTTCACATCGGACCTGGCGGGGCAGGTCACTGTGCGTATCCTCTTTTTGTGCCGACCATGGCAGCAGCTGAATGCAGACAGACGTGAAGATGATTCACAACGGTATTGGTAGGTCCAAGCACAGACTGTCAAAATGCTCCTCGCTGACTGCCGACAGAGCACGCCCACCTGTCTATCCTTTGCGAGATCCGCGCTCTTCTGCACTACCAGCTTGGCTTGACCAACGATGAGATCGCCAACATGTTTGAAGCTTGGAGCAAGTCTGGTCCGTTACGCGGCAACTTCCTCGTCGGAATCGGATATCGGGGATTACGGTTTAAGGAAGGGGACGGGATTGAAGATGAGAGGGGGATCATCGAGGGGATAGAGGACAAGGTGACGCAGGATGTCGACAAGTCAGAGGGGACGGGTACTTGGTCCACCAAAGTAAGCATTGCGTCAGTTCCTGTCAGGCAGCTCCTGAAGTATGCTCAAATAGGAGATCGCAGAACGACATGTAGCCGCCCCAGCGATAGCTGCCTCGCACCAACTGCGGATCATCTCGGCAAACAAGCTGGAACGTATCCAGGTGTTCAAGAACCTCAAGATCCCTCAACCGACTCTGGCGAATCTGAGCGAGAAGGAGAAGAAGGAGATCGTCGATTCGATGGAGATGGCGGTCTATGGTGCTATTCTCGGGGCATTCATACAGGGCATGCAGGTGAGTACGAATGATACTGCCGGCGATTGGGCTGATGGTGATCTAGATCATAACAAAAGCGTCGAAAGTGCAGGTGTGGCTCTTGGCTTGATGATATGGCAACGCTTAAGATGCTGCAGAAATGGGGCGTGTCGCTTGCGGACTGCATTTACATCTGGCGCGCGGGGTGTATCATTCAGTCAGGTAGGTCTCACTTCCCTTTCTCCATCGTGCTCTCCATATTCTTCCGACAAGCCACCATCCGTCTCTTCACCTACATGATACTGATGACGTCCAGATGCGATCGCCGATTTCCTCGCACCCCTCCTCAAACCGTTCCACGCTTCCAAACCCCTCAACCTGCTACAAGCGATTCCAGAGCTTGCAGCAGAACTATCTCGGACCTATGCACCACTGAAAACGGTCTATGCCTTTGCGATCGAGACGGACTCTGTAGCACCGGCGATAGGTGCGACGGTCGAGTGGATGAAAGCCGTTGGCGGCCGCAATCTCCCGACGGACTTTGAGGAGATGGAGCTGGATTGTAAGTGCCGCCTATGTCTGACGGTACGGCATCAAAGGACAAGACTGATCTATAATAGATTTCGGACACCACAATTACGACATCAAGAAGACGGCTGTCAGAGGGCATGAGAAAGGGGAGTATCATACCGAGTTTCAGAGTACTTAGGTGGGACCGCAGAGTAGCTATCCATGCATGCTTACTCATTTACGAAGTACCAGTGTTTTTAAACAGACGGATCGCGGTTGGACGTGAGGCAGACACGCAGGAAGGCGTTTGAGCCGATCGGCTTCGGTTTCCTCTCGGCTACTATAAAATCCCAGAAGAATCACTCGGTCCGGTCAAAGCCGGGAATGCCGCCGAACCGAAATTTCGCCGACATCCATACCATCGCAATTCCCCATGTCCACCCTCCCCACCCTCACTCGCCTCATCCCAACCACTTTACGCCTCACCAGACCCATTCGCTCCATCAACACCATGTCCACCACTCCCAGCGTCACCCTCTCCTCCACCTCCGCCAAGATGCCCCTAGTCGGCATGGGCCTATGGAAAGTCCCGAACCCAGTCTGCGCCGACTCTGTCTACTCCGCCATCAAATCCGGCTATCGACTCTTCGACGGTGCTTCCGACTATGGCAACGAGGTGGAATGCGGTCAGGGGATAGCCAGGGCGATCAAAGAGGGTTTGGTGAAGAGGGAGGAGCTGTTCATCACAAGTAAATTGTGGAACTCGTTTCATGCGGAGGAACATGTGTTGCCGGCTTGTCAGAGGAGTTTGAGTGATTGGGGATTGCAGTCTTTCGACCTCTACCTGGTCCACTTTCCTATAGCACTCAAATACGGTTAGTCTTCTTCAGTACCCTGGGTGGGGAAGAGGCTGATGGTTGTGTTTAGTCGACCCGAAAGAGAGATACCCTCCCGGATGGTCCGTCGACGGCGCCGGCACCATTGCCACCGAAGCGTCCCCACTGCATAAGACCTGGGCAGCCATGGAGGCATTGGTCGAGAAGGGTCTTTGCAAGAACATCGGGATATCAAACTATTCGGGCGGACTCATCATGGACGTCCTTACTTACGCCAAGATCAAGCCGGCCGTGCTGCAGGTCGAGATGCATCCGTGAGTAGATCCCGCGCGCACAATCTGATATGAGCCGAGCTGAGCCGAGCTGAGCCGAGCTGATAAAAATTGTTCTCACAGCTTCCACGTCCAGCAGAACCTCATCGACCTGTGTAAAGCCTTCGATATCCACATCACTGCATACTGCTCATACGGCCCTCAATCGTGAGTCTCATCCCCTCGCGCTCTGATCTCTGCTTCTCCCACCCTTCTACTTCTCCCACCTCATCGTCCCGCTGCCCTTTAGGGAATATCATCTGCTGATCGTGTCCAGCTGGATCGAGCTCAACGACCCCAAAGTCAAGCTCGTCGGCTCCCTCTTCCAAGAGCCGCACGTCACTACCGCCGCAAAAGCCCACGGCAAGACTGCGGCTCAAGTCCTCCTTCGCTGGGCGACACAGAGGGGAATCGCGGTCATCCCGAAGTCGAGCAACCCGGAAAGACTGGCAGAGAACCTGGCCAGCACCGATTTCCACTTGACTGATGATGAGGTCTTGGTGGGTTGCTCTTCCGAGAAGGGGGATTAGTTTGACTGACGTATTGTCGGTCGGTCCGATAGGAGATCTCGGCATTAGATAAGACTTTCCGGTTCAACCAGCCGCATGGTATCGACCCGCGGATCAGCATCTTTGCTTGAGCCGCCTCAGTTTGTTGCCTGTACTGGAGATGAAAGGCGTGGTGCGGCACATGAGATCTTAGACCATGCCATTCATCGGTGCCTGTGTGCCTTCGAGTATCGACTGCCTGTTTCAAAGACTAAGCTTAGCACGCAGCGGCACCGTCGAAGAGCATCGCACTCACCAGAACGAGTCCTGCGTGAACAGCATATCCTGATCTTGCAGAAAGTTTCCCGCTCCCAGACCTAGTGCAGCGCCGGGGACAGGATAGGTCTGATTCTGGGCCACCCAGCTACTCAGATCCATCGGTCTATTGCCATTCTCTTGTCGCGGTTGCGCGGGCACGATGGAACCCTCAAAGCTGCTACCGGGCATGGGCGGCCATAGCGTCTTGTATTGATCCTCGTTGATGCTTTGTCCAAATGCTTCGAAGTCGATCGGTTGTGGTATGAATATCGTCGGATCTCTGGCCGGTTCATGCGTTTTCACATCGATGAGGCGGGATAGAAAGACGGACTGGGACGCAGGGAGATGATCTGATACCATAGCGGCTCGAGCTAGCATATCGGCCGCCTTGCGGCCGGTGAGCAAGATAGCACTCCGGTCTGGCTCGAGATGTGAGAATTGGGATTGGGTGGCTTTCAAAAGCGAGACAGCGGCATAGGTGAGCACGGTGAAGACGAAATCTGGACAGCCTCGAGTGAGTCCAGGACCTTCGAAGTCGGTCTCGAAGCAGTTGATCAACCGGATGGCAGAGCCTTGATACTGCTACATTAGTGATGCTCCGGTAGGCCTCGCTTACCTCTGCGAAGGCCGCAGGCAAATCCATAGGGAGGACGTCCATCGCCCTCTGTAGACCAAAGGAATGCACCACGAGTCTCGCGTACTGATCGTACAGTCTCATATTGCCAATCATGAACCCGGTGGCTCGCTCATCAGAACGGCACTCGCGAGCAGCATTTTCTGATTTGTCTCGCCACTGCCGAAACTGCTTGTCGAAAACGTGCACAAGGTCGGGGAAGGAGTTCTGATTACCCACGCTCCCGCTCGCGACATTTGAGTATTCGGCCGTTTCCGAGCGGAACACATCCATTGCTCGAGCGAGAATTTGCGTCCATTCCTAAGCTGATTAGCATGGAGATAGCAGCAAAAATACTCACTGTAAGGGCGGCAACCCAGACGTCATCTGGTGTCAGCGGCACACCCTTCTCCATGATCAGGTCCATGTACAGCCGTATGCTGTTTTCTCCACGCATACTACTCGGCTTTCCAAGCTGAGCGGACAGTGTTCGATCGATGACATAGCTCAACAGCCATGTCCGGATGATCGAGCGCAATAGCCACGCCGGAAGACCTTCTCGAGCTTGCTTGACGAGTGCCACGCGGTGTAGATTGACGTCGATGGCGGTGCGCACGGCAACACCGACCCGTAGCCAGGACATATCTCGCTCGAAAGACGCAGGGCGTATCAGGCTGAAAGAATCAGCTCGTGACGGATGGAGTCACGAAGGAGTTACTTCCACATCGCATAGATGAGATGACCTTGCACGACCTAGATGTCTCAGACTTGCCACCGCTAGACGGTACGAGGCGGACCCACCTCAATGTTCTTATCTCGAGGTAGTCGCTCCATTTCGAATCGAGCAAAGTCCTTCAGCCTTTCCCAGAGCACTAAGTTGAACGCCCGGGCAGCGACGCAGCATACTGCGTGGATCAGCATTGGCTCCCGCGGTTGGAGAATCACTCACTCGCGTTGAACAAAAAGTTATTCCGCCTTGCAACCGCGATCGGCGAGGAATGCTCCCGGTCGAGAATGGGAAGATGCGGATGTAAGTACTTGAAGTACATCTCGAAGAGCTGTTCCGCTCTGCATCTGTCAGCGATTGCTGTTTGGGGATCGTCGACTTACTCGTGTACCTTGATATAGCTCATAATGTGGGGCGCCTCGTCCTTCATCTCTCTTTCCATTGGCATGTAATACCCTCCTGCTTCTTCCGTCTTCAAATCCCTCGAGCCGTCTTGGAACGTCGTGTGGGGAGAGTTGACATCGTGATCCGAATGGGCCGTAGCCGACGCCTCCGCCAGCACCGCGAGCGGATTGTGTGCGTCTCCCGGTAGCGGCAGCGACGTGAGTTTCTCTGACATACTCACATTCCGACGGTGAGGACCTGACCGTGAAAGATCCGGACTCGCACTTGGCAAGCTCGGTACACCGTTCATCGTTGGGAATCGTACAGTGTCCTCGCCCCACAGAGCTGCGTTCGTGGGTGCAAACTCTCGATATGCGTTATCCTTATGCCACATGGTGAGGCGAGGGTCCTCCTTCTGCCGTTGACTCTCGACGTCTTCCTCGGAATCGATCCGATTCCGCTTCGAACCATCATCTTCCGTCTCCCTTGATTGATCCTTACGTCTCCTGGTTTTCCCGCGAAGAGACGGGAGATACTCGCAGGATCCGACAATGGCCAGCGTTAAGCAGCGGGAACAGGGTTGAGCACCGTCACAACGAAGCTTTTGGCGATTGCAAGAGGAACAGGCACGCGATGCTCGAGCTTTCGGCCGGACCGAGGGATCCGTCTCGGTGAGTCTCGAGGAAGATGCCACGGGAAGGTGCATTTGAGAGGTGTCGGCGGGAGCCGGCTGCAAGGCTACCGGGGGAATATAATAGGAGGAAGGGTACCGGTTTGCTGAGATGTACTGGTCGCAAAGGCCGAGGATGAAAGGCAAGTCTTTGGGCTTCGACACTATACAAGGGGACACGAAGCCTGATGTTTGCTATGATCGCGCCTTGAACACCCAAAGATAGGCGTGGAAAGGATATGATGGTAATTGCCAGGTTTTCTCCCGACCGAAAGGTCTTCACGTGACCATTCTTCGGTAACTTCGCTTATTGTTTCTCCGACGGACAGCGTGGCGATTCCGAATCTCGGATAAAAAGGGCATCGGGAATCTCGCGCTCCGAACTGAAACCATTCCGATATCATCTGGTGATTTGGTTATGACCCAGCGGCAAATCACTCGGCCAAACATGATCCTTCACCGTCGCACACATCCGAATACTCCACAGAGTCCCCTAGATCACACTTAAACGGGCTATGGAAAATCGCTGGCAGCCGTCGCACCCCTGTCGACCCACGCCTCTCCATCCGACGAACCATTCCACTCTATCGCAACACAAACGGGATGTCCGACGATAGAACCAGCAATCCCGCACGAGAGATGGTTCCCGCCATGGGGGTCGACCAGCTCAGTCCAGCCAATACATCCACATCATGCGAGTCGAGCGCGACACTGGCCCCTTCCAAGCAATCCCTTTCACACAAATCCAGTCGACGCGACCACCCCTCAACTCCTTCCAGACCCTCTCGACTCGCCCATATGTGTCTCAACCTTCCCCCCGCCTTCTTCTCCTACAACATGGGCACCGGGATCACCTCGATCCTCCTTCACAATCTTCCTTACAATGCCGGTTGGTTACAACGCCTAGGCATCGTCATCTTCGTCCTCAACGTCGTCATCTTCGCCCTTCTCGTCGTCGGTAATCTGGTTCGGTATATCAGATGGAAAGGCTTGATGAGTAGTGTGAACACACATCCGCTCGCAGGGATGTTCTGGGGATGTCTCCCGATGGGATTCGCTACGATCGTCGTGAGTCCTTCAATATTTCTCACAGGGAGACAAGCTGATAGGAGCAGAACATGGTGGCATTCGTCTGCGTACCTGCCTGGGGATACCGATGGGCACAAGTCGCGCTGGGCTTGTGGTGGATCGATGTCGTGCTATCAATTCTGGTCAACCTCGGCATAATCTTCATGATGTGAGGGATCAGCTGCTCCTACAAGCCTCGTGACTGACATATCTTGTAGATTCACCAGGCAGACTCACACCGCCGATACCGTGTCTGCCGCTTGGCTCCTCCCTATCGTCAGCTCCGTCGTCGCGGCCGCATCTGGCGGTATCGTTGCCAATGCCCTCATGCCATTCGACCCACTTCTCGCCCGATACACCATTATCGTCAGCTACGTCGTCTGGGGTACCGGTGTCCCGCTGGCATGCTTCATCATGACTCTCTATATCTATCGCACCGCCGTTGGCGGAGTCCCAGCAGCGGCAGCATTCCCTAGCCTCTTCCTGCCCCTCGGACCGTGTGGGCAAGGCAGTTTTGGAATCCTGCTCCTCGGCAAGGTCATGCGAGATCTAACGTATCAGCATGGCGTCGGCTTTGCGGTCCTCCCGCCGGGAGCAACGAACAGCGCTTCGATCCTCAGCATGGCGGATGCAATTTACGCTGGAGGTCTCGTCACTGGCCTAATCCTATGGGGTCTTGGATTCTGCTGGTACACCTTGGCCATGGCGATGACCCTCGACCATGGGCTCCGCAATAGAGTCTTCTTCTCTCCCGAATGCTTCTCCATCGGTTGGACGGCTTACACTTTCCCCATCGGCGTATGGGCGACTGCCACCAATCTGCTCGCATCCGAGCTCGACTCCACCGCCTTCAAGGTCATCGGCACCGTCGTCTCCTTACAAGTTGCACTGAGTTGGCTGTACATCTTCCTCATGACCATGTGGAAGGTGTGGGAAGGGACGATCTTTGTCGCACCGGAGCTCGCAAAGTTCGAAGGGAGACCACCTTTGCGATTTGGTGGGAAAGTTGAAAGGGATGTGGAGAAGGCATGATCCGATTTGTGGATATAGATAATGATTATCATGACCACATGGAAGTCCCCTTGACGTCGTCAAAGCAATCTCTGTGATCCAGGGGTGCGACGTCACCACTGCATGATCGAAAGTCGCATCGAAAGTCGCATTCCGTCATACTAGCTTCCGAGTAAATTTGACCCCATCAATCGTTTCTCCCCCAACCACTGGGGGCAGCGTCCGTGAATATCGGTAGACCTCTTCAAACCCGCACTTCCGCAGCACAGCATGAGATGGATTGTTTATAGCTCTTGCTCCCTGATCCCATACGTCAGTCTTTTGGTGAGTTTCATCCGGCTTAGCTTACTGCCGAGATTTGGCGAAGGCCCATGATCGGAATGAGGTAATCGGAAATGAGGACGTTCAGCGCTCTTTGAGTGAGACCGCGCCTGGTGTACGCAGGGGACATGTTGTACCCCACATCCCATGTCTGGTTGACCCATTCATGCGGGGAGGGATCCGTGATGGGTACCGGTTTGTCGGTGGGATAGATATGGATGTCGCCTAGTATTGATCAGTCAAAGCCGGCAAGAAGACAGTACATACCTATCAATTCACCGGAAGGGTGAAGTCGGATGACGTGAAACGGACATCCATCCATCGGTCTCTCCCCAGCCTTCAACCGGGCGATGATGGTTGAAGCGGAGGATATGTACTGTTCGACTTGTTCTTGGGCGAGCTCGCGCCGAAAGCTGGAGCGGTCAGTCAACGGACGAGCTGTACACTGGCTCACGGGGTGGGATTTCGAATGTTGTTCTCGGATATTGCGGGGGAATTGAACAGGGTAAACTGAGATAGGTCAACTGATTCAATCGAGAAAAGCGAGTAAAAGTACCCATGCGTCAACATCCGATTGTCGAGGTGGGGTGATGCGAATTTCGGCGTTGAGCACAAGATAGGGCTCTTCCCGCTCGTTGTCCCACTGCATGCCGGTTGAGTAGTCTAAAAGGATGGATGTCTCACACGTCGGAAAGAAGCAGGTCCTGACGCTGTTCAGATCCGACTCAGATCCCCCCCTGTTCGGAAGCTAAAGCTGACACCGATCGCGGGAAACACCGTTACATGCACCTGCTTGTCAGGTTCATGGATCTCCATAACTTCCAGTCGGACTTGGTGAAAGGCTTCATGCACACCAGGAGCACATCCGAGTATCATGATCGTACACGTTGCGACCTAGCGATATGCAACTTATTAAAAAAATGTCAAACATGCTCCGAGATCGACTGGTTCTTCATAACCCAATCTTCCTGGGGGACTTGCGAGAGGGGCATGCGATCTGACGGGTTAAGCCGAAGAAGCTGATCGCATTAAGCTGGGAAGCAGGCCGGGCCAGAGAACGCATACCTTCAGCATGAACGACTTTGCATCTTCCGATACAAAATCAGGATAGCGGACATCGCAGCGGCAAATCCTCGACTGAATCACTGATCGGGTACGTCAACCAGGATCGAAGGGATGATGAGAGGAATTTACATCTCGCCCCCAGAGCCTGGTCTGCACCAAAGGGCTCTTCGCCGCACACGAATTCGAAGCACAAAACCCCCAAAGCCTGAACCCGCATTCAGCCACTGAAGGGGGGACTCGATGCTCACCCAGATGTCAACGGCGCGTCCGTATGGTTGGCCAAGGATGATCTCGGGGGAGACATACGCCAATGTGCCAGCGAGCGTTCGTTGACTATAAAGAGGAGAACGCATTCAGCTCAGTGGAAGAACATAGTTTGAAGTCTGACCTGTCTTCCTCAGGCGAGTGGACGCTCCACCCAAAGTCGCCAATCTTTACCTCACCGTCCAGACCTAGGCAGCATGAATGAGCTGTGAACAACTAGTAGCGAAGCGCAATCACCAAGCAGTAGGTTCTCCGGCTTGATGTCTCGGTGGATGACGTTCTTGGTATGAAGGTAGGCAAGTCCGTCGGCCACTTGCCGGATGTACTAGACATGATGCTTGTAATGATGGGCGAAAACGAGCAGCCTGCTCACCAGACTGCTCCGCCTTTCGGAAAATCTACCCGACTTCTTCAGATGCTTAAACACCTCTCCATGAGCTGCGCCGTCTATCAGCTTCAGGGAAGAGAGGGCGCCAAGCTGAAAGGAATCGACGTACCGGCAAATTCCATCATCAGGACTATCCGATGAGCGTCGTGGAACCAATCATATAACCGGACGATGTTTGGGTGTCTGAAAGCTTATCAGGATGAGAAAAGGGGATTCGTGGCGCGATTGCCGACCGTAGATGCTGCATGATCTGCTGGCCATGTGAGCGGTCTGACTTGAATTCATTCACAGACGGACCTCGACTTCTCGCCGGACTTGCTTCTCGACCCCTTTCGACCTCACCTCGTCTTTGGTCAAGCACTTGAGGACGAGAACGAACGGGTCGATCGGCGAGCGGAGTCGAGCGAGATAGACCCGTCCAAAATGGCCTGACCAGACAGGCGTCAGGACTTGCCAGATATTTAAGCTTACCTCTGCCAATCGGGCGACCAATGTCGAAATCTGTCAAAGACCAAGCTTGAGTACACTTTGCCCTATCATGCGACTCCTTCAGCCTTCTTTAACGTGATGAGCCTGTTCAAGGTACCCTTCGTTGTCGTGGTCAAGCTGCTTCCTGACGTGTCGTTGTCGTGTGCTGGGACCAGACACCAACTCCTTTTCATGATGATCGAGCCCTCCATCATACGACCCAATGTCGAGTTTGATCATCTCATAGTTCTTTCGAGGTTCAAGGTAGAATTATCAAAGAAGATGTTGACGTAGTTGGTCTCCACGTGTCACTCCAGGCACCTTCGAGCTGTGTTGGATTTATCCCCTAACAAGACTTTGTAGAAATCTTCGAGATGATGGAGAAGCTGCCAACTAGGCCTGCCAGCTAGATACCCGGTGTGCCTTGGTGCGTCCAAAGACGGGTCTCATCCCAGAAGTCTTGGTTCCGCATTTGATCTATCTCAATATCTTATCTGTAGACTTCTGTCGTCAGAAGAGGGCAGTTCTTTTCTCGAAGCCGAGGTTCGGATTCGTTCTTCTTTCGCTTCGACGAAGAAACGTCATGAATCATGAAGCGGATCCCACCGAGGTCTCTTCACCGCACACGGCTTACCCTCGACCTTCCTCACGCACGACCTCCACCGCCACTCACGTCCGTCCTTCCTCTCTCAATCACGGGATCGTCCAGCCAGATTGGCGACACCTTCGTGCAAAAGCTCTTCAATACGAAGAGAACCTACTAGCCTATACCTCTCAGGTCAAGCCCTGGGACTTGGAGGGCGCACTGCTGAGTCGTGCAGAAGTCGCCGCAGTCAGCGGACTGACCTGGCACGTTGGCGTTTGGGATACTCTTGCACTGCGGCTTGCCATCTTGTATGACGCCCCGATTGACGACCAAGCCGCGCTGGGCGAGTGCAAGGCGACGGGTCCTGCGCTTCCAGGAACCGCTTATGGTGTCGAGTGGTCATTCCGGTCCAACTTAGCTGACTGTCTAGGTCTCGGACGTATATTCAGTCGGGACCTCGCGAAGTTGCTCGACGGTGACTGTTCGGCAAGGTCGGATACGGCAAGGGTAGCACATTCAGCTTCAGTTTGTCGCATCGAGAAGCCCGAACTCGATAGGGTATATGAGCCTTTCAAATCGCCGAAGTGAACAGGCTTCTCCTTTCATCCAGGGAGACGCTGACAACATGGTAGAAGCTGCTTCATAATCTGCGATCCAGGACCGTGGTGGGATATGCTCAAAATTGACATACAAGTCTGCTAGCCTTGAATTGTCCCCCCATCCGCTTTGACGAAGAAGCTTGCGACCGCGTCGTCGAGGACCGATCGTCTGGCCTCAACTCGCATGTCAATTTCGACATCATCTTCGTCCGCACGGAACAGATCACAACCGACTGGCTTAAGCAGATGAAGAAGCTACAGCCAAAATCCAAGGTGAGCGCCATATGTGAAGACAGGCTAACCTCAGTTCTTGACCTGGTTCGGAGTGTCGATCTCGCAGAAACGATGAGAAGACTCGATCTCACTGCAAGTCAGGATGTGCAATGATCTGACGCGGCTTACGTCCCTTCAGTGGGCATCCATTGTGGCGCGGCCGATTAACTTCAAATCGCTCTATCATGCTCTTCGTCCATGGAGTCAAGGTGCTGAACCTCATCCGATGCCGGTGGCGCCGAGCAAAAGCAACAGCACCATCAACAGGAGTCTCGCAAAGGTGAGGTCGAGGGCGAGAATGAGGCTGATCGCAGACCTGTCCACTCGATGTCCTTCTCATCGACGACAACGCCGTCAATATTACGGTCGGCAAGCGGATATTAGCGCTGTTTGTCTACAAGTCATCGCTTCGGCTGCTGACGGTCAGGCCGCTCGAGGCGGCAGAGAAGAGTCGATTTGATCTCATTTTTCTGGATCTCTAATTGCCTGTCCTGGACGGTTTCAACGCTCAGAAGCGTATCCGAGCGAGCCCCTTGGCCAGAGATCCTTGCATCGTTGCGCTCACTGCAAACGCAGATCAAGTCAGTATTTCTGCCAGGATCATAGCTGATCCTTAGATTACCCAGATTCAATGCGCCGAGGCGGGTTTCTCCAATTACCTCTCCAAGCCTCTCGATATACCGCACCTTATTGGGCGCCGTTCACGAATACCGTCAAAAGATTCACTAGGGAATGGCTCGCTTACACCCTGCGTTCGCGACCATCCTGGACCATCTTGGCGTTTGCTTTCAATCTGATGAAAGCCTCCGGTGCCTCGTGTTTCAGATGGGCCCTGGCCGTGCCTGATTGAAGATCTGTTTCCAACGCATTCCGATATTCCTCTATCATTCTTCTCTTCTTCTTTCTTCTTCCCCTTCTCTTACGATATCTTCTTTCTTCTTCCCCTTCTCTTACGATATCTTCTTTCTTCTTCCCCTTCTCTTACGATACCTGTAGGTCGCCATTGCATTTCTCGTAGCAGATGGTGATATTGCTCCATTCGCAAGTAACCTAACATCCGAGGAGTTATAATGGAGCATCAAAGCGGCTGGATCTCGAGAGGACCGAATGACAGAGCGACATGGAAGGGGTCTGAGAAGATGAGAGACCGGTCAGAAGTGTTTGAAAGTGCGTATTTTCATTATAATGCACCTCTTCGCTGTACCCTTGGAAGATGGACAGCTCCCGAGGGAAGCCAATCATCTGTACCTCAGTCTTGGTGGTGTCCTCAAACACCTCAGCGGCAACGTCAAGCGGCTGATGACGCCTTGACAGTCATCCTTCTTCATCTCCTGAAGCTTTCACCTGATTTGATCAGACCCTTGGTTTTGGCCGGTAATCGCAATCTTCATCAGACCGCCCTCAAATTCGCCTAAAAGATTCTGGAGGTCGAGGTGCCTGTCCCAGGAGTCCTTCAGCTGAACCAGCAGGTAGACCACGGGAGGAGTAGAAAGACCCGTTTGGAGTGTATCACTCAGTGAGATGATCCTTGCCTTCAACAGCTGGGAAATACTGATCGTCCCTCCCCCATCATCAGAAATCCCCAACTCGCCCAACATGTCCGCACCATCAGCTTTCGCCACCCCAAATCTGATCCGCTTCCGGCACAGCACGCTGAGCATTGTGAATATCCCACAATACAACCTATTCCAGAATCGGTTGACGGCAAGCACGGCCGAGGACAAGCCTTTTACCAAGCGGCGAGACTTATATCCCTGTGCCAAAATACAGACGAGCTCCGATGGGAGACCTGGCTAGGGGTAAGTAGCGGTATGTGGAAGGTTCGTGATGGGTTTTTCTCGCATATGGGATGGTCATTCTGACGAAGCCAAAGGCAATCTCGACTTTACGTACACTTCTCCGTCTCATCGTTCTTCCTCCTCCGGTCCATCCAGCTCAAGACCACACTCAACCCACGCATTTACCCCGCATTACGCCCGAGCCTCAGCGTCTGGTTCCGCCTGGCTTCCAGACCGTGCCGCTTACGCCCGAGCCAGAAGATTGGGATGAAGATCCTGTCCATGGGATAGCAGATGAGGCAGCCTCGGTGCCACCACGAGCTGTGGGACGGGGAGGTTGGGGACTAGGACCCAGCTGGGAGAATCTGGAAGCGCTCACATTAGGTGGCCTGAGCTCGAACGGCGTGAGTATTGTCGCATAAAATTGCATCAGTCGGATGGGCGCTTTTGGAATCCTTCGCCACCTTGAGCTGGGCACGACTGGTACGAAACTCGGGCGACGGTCTCAGGGCAATCATCGAGGGGTGCGTCACGCTTGAGAGCCTCCGCCTGAACGACGTGCAAGGTGCGGAACGGGGCAGAAGCTGTGTTCCTTCTGACACTAGGTTGCAGGAAGACTGGGCAAAGATACTTGGCGAACGATAAGGGTGTGGCCAATTTCTCTGCGAAGCCTTGAGATCAACATCGCCGAGAGTGTCGTTCGTCATTCGTGAGAGGATCGCTGGCCCAAAGATCTGGGTTGACGAGAAACAAAGCTGGGCTCTTCAGCACTTGTCCACTATCCATTACGTACCCCTTGGTCAGCTTCAATGCTTCGCTGTCCGACGGATTGTTCATCCTGTCGCGCTGCTACCGTTTCCCCCAGTCGACGTTGCGATCCCGCCTGTGCAGACGGGCCTCAAAGCAGAGCCAATTTCCTTGGAGCTGCTCGAGAGTCTGGTGGCTGGTGGTAACAATCTTCACGAGCTATGTTTGGACTGGTGGGAGATCGATACGGTGGCCCTTGAGGCGTTGCTGCGGACGACAGGGGATCTTCGGAAGCTCCAGGTGGCAGTGAGAGCACCAATGGCCCACTTGGTGAGTGTCAGCGATTCCTGGATATGGACTGATGGAAGATCGGCATGGGAAACGCGTTCTCTGGTCTGAGCAAACTCGAACGACTAATCGCAACCAGTCCTGCAAAGCACAATACCGCCTGTGGACCCAGTACCGCACGCACACGTACACGGTCTTATCCCGACCAGGATTTGGGGGACCTGCCTCGTTTCCTGGCAGACCACATTGATATGGTGGATCCCAGTCTTCCAGACGTCCGGGACTTGAGAAAATTTGTCCGTCGCCTCCCACGATTGAGATCTATGCTTTGGACTGGTCGCGGTGGGAAAGGCGAATGGCATTTCTCGAAGAGGTCGACTCTGGTCGGTGTGGAATTCGTCCATTCGGCGGTGCTCACCCGGGATACGTGGGATGAATGCCAGCGACCAGCGCCGACTTTCGAATTCGAAGACGTCGACGAAGCGGCAACAAGTGTCCTCGAGACTGCCACACCGCCATTTAGTCCCGATAGTAACGAGTTCCCCTGTCTACCTCGCGCTATCTCAAGCAACAGCGCATTGCATCGTCAGACGATGCAGACCCATCCAAGGGCGCCTTGCCTTCATGATAAGCAACAACCGGTGCCTATCCTCAACGTGACGACAATGAAACAGGCGACAAGTCTCGGTGTTGGCCTGGATCCCTTAAGCGACAACGGCGTGTCGGTCGGTGTCCTACGGAATTCCGATGCGATTGCTGAGAGGATAAACCAGCACAAGAGTCCAGCTACACACCGCCGAGCATCGACTTCGGATGTCGCGTCGAGAACCGTTTCAAGCCGTCGGGTCGAAACGAGCGGTCCCTCTTCATCAGCGGATGTGGCTCATTCGTCACACGTACTTCGAGGCCGCTCCACGCCTCCGACAGGTTCTCGCGCCTCCCAAAAACAGAAGAGACAGGACAGCGTAGCGAAGTCCCTCGGTCGCGGCAAGACGGACATACAAGGGATTGTCGACATGAGCGTCGGCTCCAGTCCTCGCGCCATTCCGGGCGCGGGGCATCTCCAAAAGAACCTCAATGAGCCGAGATTCAATGGCGAAGATGCATCTGTATCAGCTGTGCCACCCAAACGAGACCCTAATGGCTGGGCTACCATAGGAGACCCCAAACGAGGATCGAGCTCTACTCAATCGAAGACAATTGCGAGCAGCGGGAATGGACAGCACGGGAGGAAGTAGTCCTCTGATGAGTATCGCTAGGAGCGTGAAGGTTCCAAGGCTCAATATACCATTCGCACCATGCAGTGATAAATAGTCTGGAATGTCGCTACCAGCTGTCAGCTCACCCTCAACCCCGGACGTATTTAGCTGTTAGCCTCAAGTGAACGAAGATCTGAGCTTCACAAGGGAAGTTGAGGCATCCGCATTGTTGCATGCGCCTCGTCAAGCTCACGAGGTTCTACATCTACGCGGAATACTAAAACGATCACGAGCAGGAAAGTAAGTCCAGGTGAGAAAAGTGATTCCTTGCGTAGTGATGTGGCTATCGAGTAGTGGACTCCCGCCTGCTCGCCGACCTCTGATAGCTGGCCGGTCGATTCCGCTGACATTCTCGCGTCCTGCTTCAGCCTCCTTTCATGCCCAAGGCAATCACAGATTCTGCCGTCCAGTCGGCGGACTTAGTCTGGGCGATGTCGACCTACGAGCCAACCGAGCTCTGAGACGAAGTGGTTTCGGATTTGAGAGACAGCCGACCGGAACGATGTCACTAGGACTTGATCTGTTGCTCGTGGATCCGCTGCTGATCGCACGACATTCCCCCAAGCCGAGCCTCCGCCTGACCAACTCAAGTTTGAGGCGCCAAGGGTGGAAGCAAGGTTGCCTTCTGACAGATTGTCGAGGCCATCGGCCCAAACGCTGACTATCGAATGCGGATACATGCCCCCGCCTTGGTTGACATCTTCGGATACACTGCTCAACCACGAAGTCCACGATGAGAGTACGGTGTGGGCGAGATCAAGTATCGGCTTTCCTGAGGTGGATGCGTCGGATGAGTTGGGAGCGATTTGTAGGATGGAATATACGTGGATGGTGAGGGCATAGAGGAGGGAATAAATGGTCTGCGGGGAAGGGCGAGGTTGGGATGTCGCAGGAGGGGATGTGAAGAATGTCAAGTAACTTGTGGCCTGATCAAGGAAGTCAATACCGTCCCTCTTGGCTTCTATTCAATGGAGAAAATAATCCGATGACTGACCATTCCACAGAATGCTTCCCCGTCTTTCTTGGCCTTTCCCCATCTTCTCGCAGGATCCAATCCTTCGTGAGAATCACCAGCTGAACGGTGAACTCGACTCATACACTTCTCTAGCACCTTCACGCAATCGCCCAAGTCAGGTAGTGGGATTTGAGGTAGTATCGAGGCGCTGAGGGTGGGATTTTTGGAGAGGATATCGAGCAGGATAGGAAGGTGCGCCGAGGGGGGAAGGGTAGCTAACGTGCAGGTCACTCTCGCGTTACGGACTTGGGACATCGAGATGCTTACCGAGCAGTACACCAACATCAACTTCTCCGGCGGATCTCTCAGACACCCCATTTTCAGTCAAATCATCTCTTCTGAGGCGCTTGACTTCTTTCCGAGAACCATTCGTTCTACGTGACGGGTTGTTGATCGCCAAGGCACCTACGGTAAGGTCCTCCTTTTCGCTGCCCTTCCATAGATCTCTTGACTTCAGCCGAGGAGACGAGCTCACAGACGAGGTTGAGCGTGGAGACGAGGGAGGACTGGGAGATCGTGATAGTCGGGTTCGTTTCAGTGACCTCTGAGCGGGTTGATCAGACGAGACTGCTGCCTTTGACGTCGGCGAGAACCGCTTCGTTGAGGAGAAAGGTGTGCCCGAACTGGATCCTTCTCCGAGGGAGGGGATGCCATTGCCACCGAATTGGCCGGCATGTAAACCGAAAGACGCTGCCGATGTGGGATAGCCAAAGCCAAAGCCGAGGAGTGAAGGACGAGAAGCTGAGGTGAAAGGGAGAGCTGAAGGAGGTTGTTGAGTGAGAGGATGAGCCATCGTTGGGGGGGGGGGATGATCAGGAAGGCAGAGTCGGGATCAAAAAGAGCGATGGCGGATGCGGGAGGTCGAATCGTCGGTCCTCGATCAAAGGCATATCCATGAATCGTCTGGCCGGCTGTACGTGAGCTCGTCAAGTATTTAGCAGTGTGATGAGGATCGAAGAAGAGGGAGCGAAACTGAACGGGAAATGGTAGGCCGCGGGCGTTGTCAATCACGTGACTGCCTTCTGGTACATTTAGTCAAAATCGTACGAGTGCTTCACTCATTATTTTTGCCCAGGATGACTACCGCACAAAAGGTGAGCTCGATGACGTTGAAACGATTTTCCACCCGGTACTATAGCTAAAGATTCACTGCCGACCTGCAGATCAAGGATGTTGAGGATGAGATGGCGAAAACGCAGGTAGGCGGGATCATCTCCGTACATAATGCTGCTCAACACGTCCGAGACAGAAAAACAAGGCCACCGAGTGAGTTCGAAGGGTTCCTGATGATCACACGGAGGATGTTGACTCTTTGCAAGGTATCATTTAGGCCAATTGAAAGGTCGCTCCTCGCTCTCCTATCTGCGTTTCGTGATCCAAGCTGACCTTCACTATGCAGCCAAGCTCGCAAAGCTTCGTCGGGAGCTCATCGCACCACCAGGAGGAGGAGGAGGAGGAGGAGGACCTGGAATCGGTTTCGACGTTGCCAGAACTGGTATAGCTAGTGTTGGGTTTGTAGGATTCCCGAGTGTTGTGAGTGGCAGGAGATTAGATCAGATCTCTAGCTTGAGATTGATGCGGTCTGCAGGGCAAGTCGACTCTCATGTCGAAGCTGAGGTACGCCTTGCCCTTCCATAGGATCGATAGTGCGGTCGAGGATGAATCTCACGAGTTGCGATGTAGCGGGACTCATTCCGAGGTGGCCTCTTACGAATTCACTACCCTCACAACCGTCCCGGGAACTCTGACCCACAATGGTGCTCGAATTCAAGTACTGGATCTGCCAGGTGAGTCATGACGCTTCGTCCATCAGCGGCCTCCTTTGGCGCCACTCTGACGCAGAATGACCAGGAATCATTGAGGGGGCGAAGGACGGGAAGGGTCGAGGGCGACAGGTCATCGCAGTCGCTCGGACCTGTAGCCTGATATTCATCATCCTTGACGTGCTCAAACCCCTCAACGACCTCGCCATCCTCACCAATGAGCTCGAAGGGTTCGGTATTCGGCTGAACAAGAAGCCCCCGGCAATCACAGTGAGAAAGAAGGAGAGTGGTGGTGTACGTGGACGAGAGCGCATTGGCCTGATCGGGAGCACGCTGACTTCGAGACTTAGATCGCGGTCACCAACACCGTGCCATTGACCAAGATCGACGCTCAGGAGATCAGGGCTGTCCTGTCCGAGTATCGGATGAATAACGCGTCAGTCTCGATACATCAGCCTGATGCGACTATTGAAGACCTCATCGACGTCGTTGAGGGAAATCGGTCAGTGATGGACATTGCTACCAGCATCACCGCTGACCGAAGGTACGGGGGTGTGTAGCGTCTATGTCCCCGCTATATATGTCCTGAACAAGATCGATGCGATCAGTATCGAGGAGCTTGACCTACTCTATAAGGTGCGAAATGGCGAAGACACGCTTCTTAGCATGCGACCCCGTAGATCCCAAACTCCGTGCCCATCTCTTCCCAAATGTGGCTCAACGTCGATGAGCTTCTTGAGGTCATGTGGGACAAATTAGACCTAGTCAGAATGTGCTTTAGCTGCTGATACTGCATGATGCCTTGCTGACAAATGGTAGTTACACGAAACCTCGAGGTCAAGCGCCCGACTACTCCACCCCTGTTGTCCTTCGACGAGGGCGATGTTCGGTGGAGGATTTCTGCAACGCCATACACAAAGATATCGTCAAGCAGTTTCGAACAGGTGAGCATTTCCTTCGAGGCCTGCCATCCTGCTAAACACAAAAGCGATGGTCTGGGGTGCTTCCGCCAAGCACTCACGAGGACAAAAAGTGGGCCTGGAGTACGTCCGATCTTCTTCATGTTTAAACGTCGCCTGATGTGTTTCCCAGACACGTTCTGGAGGACGAAGAGTCAGTCCGACACGTGCAAATGCATTTCTCTATACTGATTCTGCCTGTCGACAGCATCATATGCATATTCAAAAAGTGACAGTCGCCATTTACAGCGTGCCGAGCTTCGCATCTTCCATGGTCGAGGCCATCGCTAGGCTTGACGGTATGCTCCATGATTAAGGACAGCTTCTACCACTCGAGGAAACGAGGTTTAGCACATGTTTCGAGCCTTCGGACATGCTGTAAATGAGATGTGCCCGTGCGTAGATGTGACAGAACTTGCTCGCATTCAAGTGAATTGACATCGGTATGCTGCTGTTGAAGTTCACAGGCTGATTCCTGTGAAGACATCCCAGAAGCGTAGCGTCGCGAACGGAGGCGGCCTAATATGGCAGACTTCCGTAATGTCTCACACCAGGAGTGATGGGTTTTGTCGCGTATAATTAACGAAGGACTTGAGGCCTCTCGCCAGACAACGTGTAGCATGGTGGACCCCCGTCCATGACATGTCAAGAGTTAAGTCCATGAGGACTTCAGGGTCCGATTAAGGTTGAATATCGGCACCGGGACTGCGCAGGCCAAGTCACGTGACCGAAAGACGAGATCGCCTTATTCTACTTAGGCTTTTTGCCGCATAAGAAATGAATTGTCTGAACGGAAACGATTTCACAAGCTGATACAATGGCCCTTTCTACAACATCGCAGATCTTCCAGGCATCCAAGCCTTTTCAATACCACAAGCAACGGTCAAGGTGAAGTGGTACTCGAAACCACATACTTGATTGCCCCTGCGCTGAGTTATCCTTGATTCGATATTGTGCCTTTTGAGGTTGCGATCGCAGAGTGCTACCGAGCAAATGATGTTAAATATTGACGAAATGCATAAGGAGGAAAGTATGAAACATCAAACTATGAAAAGCGGCAGCGGGACTGCGCAGGCGGTCACGTGACCGGAAGACGAGATCGCCTTATCCTGATCCCACTCGATCCGATCTTGCGGTCACGCCAAGCAGATCACGCAAGCGGTCAAATAACTCACGAGGCAGTCCTTTGGTGAGTAGATCCGCAATGTTGTCTGCTGAGGGGATGAGAAAGTATTGTCTTCGACTCGCTCGCGGAGGAAATGATGGCGAAGTCCAATGTGTTTGGATC